>Ga0299913_10000144_pt1 | contig 36309 bp, 26 predicted proteins | sample RVTome_9_FD_201360 | JGI IMG/M metagenome (GOLD analysis project Ga0299913, IMG submission 201360) | Soil microbial communities from uranium-contaminated site in the Upper Colorado River Basin, Wyoming, United States - RVT155D38 (version 2) ... | reverse complement strand
CGATCCAGGAAAGCCATCTACCGGGTCGTCGACGAGCGCCTTCGCACTGTGCTCATCGATGCGGACACGGTCAGTGACAGCCTGTGCGAGCACCTTGTGTCGTGCAAGCGCATTGGCCCTGCATGGATCTGATTGACGCAGTATCCCTTGCCTCGATAATGCCGTTCCTTTCCGTGGCGTGCCTAGTCGAAGTGGAGTCACCATGACGGAAGCGGTCACTGCCGGTTTCCGGACATCGCCCCAGCAGCGGCACCGCTGGTCGACCTCGGAAAGCACCGGGGCGCAGCAGTGGGTGCAGCTCGAGGCCATGGTCGACGGCCCCGTCGACAGCGCCCGGCTGGCGGCGGCCGTCGGCACCGTCGCGGCGCGGCACGAGATACTCCGGACCCGGGTGACCGGCCTGGCCGGGCGCACCGCTCCGGTCCAGGTGATCGACGACACCCCGCCAGGGCTGTGCGCCGAGCACGACCTCGGCGGGCGGCCCGACGAGCTGAAGCGCCTCGTCGTGGCCGAGCGCGACCTGCTCGCCGGCCGGCCAGGGGTGCGGGTGACGCTCGCGCGGCTGGGTGCCGAGCGGTCCGTCCTGATCCTCACCGCGCGGGCCGTGCTCGCCGACCGGCGGTCGCTGCGCCTGCTGCTCTCCGAGCTCGCCGCCGCGTATGCGGGCCGCAACGGCGCGGCCGTGAGCGTGCAGCACGCCGACTACGCCGCGTGGCACAACGACCTGCTCGGCGACGACGACCGCGCCGGGCGCCGGGCCTACTGGGACGGCCACGTCGACCCGGCGCTGGTGGACGGCACCGCCGCGGTGCTGGCGCCGGCCGGGGCACGGCCCGGCGGGTGGCGTCTCACCCGCGCCCAGCTCGACGACGACCTGGCGGCCGCCGCCACTGCATTTCCCTCCACCGGCCGGGGGGCCGCAGTCGGCGACGAGGTCGTCCTCGCGACGGCGTGGTCGGTGCTGCTGTGGCGGCTGTGCGGCGAGCGCGACATCGTGCTCAGCGGCACCGTGCCGGGGCGGTCCTTCCAGGAGCTGGACGCCGCGATCGGGCCGTTCGCCCGCGACGTGCCGATCATCGGCCGGTTCGCCGCGGACCTCACCTTCCGCGCCGCCATCGAGCTGGTGCGCAAGGCCACCACCGACGCGGCCGAGTACGCCGACGACCTGGACCCCGGCCGGCTGGACATCGCGTTCTCGACCGGCGCGCCGGGCTTCGAGTACGTCGACGCGGCCGAGGCGGTCAGCGCCGGCGGGCTGGTCTTCCTGCCGCAGGCCGAGGACGGCCGCACGGCGTCGCCGCTGGTGCTGCGCGCCGGCCGCGGTGCCGGCGGCCACTGGTTGGAGGTCGCGCACGACGTGGACCGCCTCACACCGGAGCGGGCCGACGAGCTGCTGGTGCGGCTGCGCACCCTGCTGCGGGCAATGCTCGGCGCGCCCGACGCACCGATCGGCGCGGCCGGCATGCTGCTGCCCGGTGAGGCCGAGCGGCTGCGGTCCGCCGCCACGGGGCCCGAGCCCGTCGCGAGCGACGCGCGCACCCTGCACGGGCTCGTGCGGGAGCAGGCGCGCCGGACGCCGGACGCGGTCGCCGTGGACGACGGGCGCGTGGGCCTGAGCTACGCCGAGCTCGACGAGCGGTCGGACCGGTTCGCCCGCCAGCTGGTCGCCGGGGGCGTGCGCCGCGGCGATCTGGTCGTGATCTTCATGGAGCGCAGCGCCGAGTTCGTGGTCGGCCTGCTGGCCGTGCTCAAGGCCGGTGCTGCCTATGTGCCCGTCGACGTGCGGCAGCCGGCGCCGCGGCTGGCCTTCCTGCTGGACGACTCGGCTTCCCCGGTGCTGATCACCGGGGCGCAGACGCCGGTGCCGGCCGACCTGCCGGTGCCGGTGGTGCGCTGCGGCGGCGCGACTGGTACCACCGGCGGGGAGCTGCCGGCGGGCGGCGGCGCCGGCGACCTCGCCTATGTGATGTACACGTCCGGCTCGACCGGCGCGCCCAACGGTGTGCAGGTGACCCACGGGGCGCTGCTCAACTACCTGCTGTGGGCCGCGGAGGCCTACGACCTGCGGGCCGGCACCGGGTCGCTGGTGCACTCGTCCATCGGCTTCGACCTCACGATCACCGGGCTGCTCGGCCCGCTCGTGGTCGGCCAGCGCGCGGTGCTGGTTCCCGAGTCGGACGGCCTCGGCGGCCTGGTCTCCGCGCTGCACAGTTTTTCTGAGGACGGGGTGGAGAACCTCGCGCTGCTCAAGCTCACCCCGTCGCACCTGGTCGCGCTGTCCCAGCTGATGGACCCCGCCCAGCTCGCCCGCCGGGTGCGCACCCTCGTGGTCGGCGGCGAGCAGCTGCGCGCCGAGGTGCTGGAGCCCTTCCGCGCGGGCGGCATGCGCATCGTCAACGAGTACGGGCCGACCGAGACGGTGGTCGGCAGCTGCGCCTACGAGGTGGACGAGCGGACCCCGCACACCGGGCCGGTGCCGATCGGCCGCCCGATCGCGGGCACCAGCGTGTACCTGCTCGACGCCGCCATGAGGCCGGTGCCCGACGGCGTGGTCGGCGAGGTCTACATCGGCGGCGCCGGGGTGGCCGGCGGCTACCTCGGGCGCGCCGAGCTCACCGCGCAGCGGTTCGGCGAGGACCCCTTCGCGCCCGGCGGGCGGCTGTACCGCACCGGCGACCGGGCGCTGCGCCGGCCGACCGGCGACCTGGTGTACCTCGGCCGGGTCGACGACCAGCTCAAGGTGCGCGGCTTCCGGGTGGAGCCCGGCGAGATCGAGGCGGTGCTCCGGCAGCACCCGCAGGTCGGCGATGCCGCCGTGGTGGTCGTCGACGGCAGCGGGGCCGAGCCGACCCCGCGGCTGGCCGCCGGCATCGTGGCCGCGGCCGCAGCGGACCCGCCGTCGGCCGCCGAGCTCGTCGCGTTCTGCCACGACCGGCTGCCCGAGTACCTGGTCCCTGCCGTGCTGGTGCCGCTGCGCGGGCTGCCGACGACACCCAACGGCAAGCTCGACCGCGCGGCCGTCGCCCGGCTGGTCGCCGGCGCGTCGACCACGGCCCCGTACGCGGCGCCGCGCACCGAGACCGAGGAGATCCTGGCCGGCGCCATCGCCGCGGTGCTCGGGCGCGATCAGGTCGGCATCGACGACAACTACTTCGTGGTCGGCGGCGACTCGATCCGCAGCGTGATGGTGGCCAGCCGCGCGCAGGCCCGCGGGCTCTCGGTCGCGGTCGCCGACCTGCACCGGTACCCGACGGTCCGCGAGCTGGCCCAGGCGCTGTCGGCCGGCAGCTCGGCGGCGCCCGAGGTGCACACCGAACCGTTCGCGCTGGTGTCGCCGGAGGACCGGGCGCTGATGCCGGCCGAGGTGGAGGACGCCTTCCCGCTGAACCTGCTGCAGGAGGGGATGATCTTCCACCGCGACTTCGCCGCGAAGTCGGCGGTGTACCACGCCATCGCCTCGGTGGGGCTGAAGGCGCCGCTCGACCTGGAGCTGATGCGCACGGTGATCCGCGAGCTGGTGGAGCGGCACCCGATGCTGCGCACCTCGTTCGACCAGACCACGTTCAGCCGGCCGCTGCAGCTCGTGCACTCGGTGTTCCGCGACCCGCTGTCCTACGAGGACCTGACGGGCCTGTCCGAGGACGAGCAGGCCGCGCGGGTCGAGGCCTGGGTGGACGGCGAGAGGCGGCGCGGGTTCGAGCTCGACGAGCACCCGCTGATCCGCTTCATGGTGCAGAAGCTCGACCAGGAGTCCTTCCAGTTCACCTACGGCTTCCACCACGAGATCGTGGACGGGTGGAGCGAGGCGCTGATGGTGACCGAGCTCTTCGGGCACTACTTCTCGATGATCTTCGGCGAGCCGGTCGCGCTCAAGCCGCCGACCTCGACGATGCGCGACGCGATCGCGCTGGAGCTGGAAGCCCTGGAGCGCAAGGAGAACTACGAGTTCTGGTCGCGCTACCTGCAGGACGCCACGCTGATGCAGCTGCCGCGGCTGAACTCGGGGCCGACGGCGGACAAGGGCGCGCGCGAGATCGTCCGGATTCCCGCGGAGGTATCGGTCGAGCTGTCCGACGCGCTCAAGCGGCTGGCCACGGCGAACGCGGTGCCGTTGAAGTCCGTGCTGCTCGCCGCGCACATGGCCGTGATGAATCAGTACCACGGCCAGCAGGACACGCTCACCTACACCGTCACGAACGGCCGGCCGGAGAGCGCCGACGGCAGCACCGCGATCGGGCTCTTCGTCAACAGCCTCGCGCTGCGGGTGCGGATGAGCGGCGGCACCTGGAACGAGCTCGTCGCGGCGACGCTGGACAGCGAGCGGCAGTCGATGCCGTACCGGCGGCTGCCGATGGCCGAGCTCAAGCGCCACCAGGGCAACGAGCCGCTGGCCGAGACCCTGTTCTTCTTCACCGACTACCATGTCTTCCACGAGCTCGACCGGTGGAAGGCCAGGGGCGTCGAGCACGTGGCGAGCGAGCTGTACGGCGAGTCCACGTTCCCGTTCTGCGCGATCTTCCGCTTGAACCGGGAGACCAGCGCGCTCGAGGTCCGCATCGAGTACGACAGCCTGCAGTTCCCGGCGAAGCTGATGGACGACCTCGCGGAGACCTACACGCGGGTGCTGGAGACCATCGTCGCCGACCCGGACGCGCGCTATGACACCCGGTCGCTGCTGTCCGAGGAGGAGCGCGACCGGCTGCTCGTGCAGTGGAACGACTCGGGACCGGCGCTGCAGGACGCCGAGCGCATCCACGACCTCGTGCGGCGCTGGGCCGTCGAGACGCCGGAAGCGGTCGCGATCTCCGACGGCTCCACCGCGCTGTCCTACGCCGCGCTCGACCGTGCGGCGGAGCGGGTGGCGGCCCGGCTGGTCGAGCTCGGCGCCGGGCCGGAGCGCACCGTCGCGGTGCTCGCCGAGCGCAGCGTGGAGACGGTCGTCTGCCTGCTCGGCATCCTCAAGTCGGGCGCGGCGTACCTGCCGCTGGACCCCGGCTACCCGGACGAGCGGATCGCGACGATCCTGGCCAGCGCCGCGCCGGTCGCGGTCCTCGCGCACGCTGACCACCTCGATCGCGCCACCCAGGCCGCGCGCACCGCAGGCACAACAGGTGCCGCGCACGCCGCGGTGCTGGCGATCGAGCCAGGCCTGCCGTTCGCGGCACCGACTGGCACTTGGGCGTCCCAACGCTCGCAAGACGGAGGCCGGGACGCCCACGTGGCCGGGGCCGGTGCGGCCGTGACGGCCGACAGTGCGGCGTACGTGATGTACACCTCCGGCTCGACGGGGGCGCCGAAGGGCGTCGTGGTCACCCACCGCGCACTGGTCAACTCGACGCTCGCTCGCACCAGGGTGTACGGGGACCGGCCGGACCGGTACCTGCTGCTGTCCTCGCTGGTGTTCGACAGCTCGGTCGCCGGGCTCTTCTGGCCGCTGTGCACGGGCGGCACGCTCGTGGTGCCGCCGGAGGGCATCCAGCTGGAGCCGGCCGCGCTGGCCAGGCACATCGAGCGGCAGGGGATCACCCACACGCTCGCGGTGCCGTCGCTGCTCACCGCGCTGCTCGACCAGGGCGAGCCGGAGCGGCTGCGCAGCCTGCGGGTGGTCGTCGCGGCCGGCGAGGCCAGCTCCCAGGAGCTGTTCGACGACCACCAGGCCGCCCTGCCCGGCAGCCGCTACTACAACGAGTACGGGCCGACCGAGAACACCGTGTGGAGCACGGTGTGGAGCGGCCAGCCCATCCCGTTCCGGCCGCAGCTGCCGATCGGCCGGCCGGTCGCCGGCGTGCGGACCTACGTGCTGAACTCGCACGGCCACCCGGTGCCGGTCGGCGTGCCCGGCGAGCTGCACCTCGGCGGCGCCGGGCTGGCCCGCGGCTACCTCGGCCGGCCCGGGCTCACTGCGGCGAGCTTCGTGCCGGACCCGTTCGCCGAACCGGGCGCCCGCAGGTACCGCACCGGCGACCTGGCGAGGCACACCCCGGACGGCGAGCTGGAGTTCCTCGGCCGCACCGACAACCAGGTGAAGATCCGCGGCTTCCGGGTGGAGCTCGGCGAGATCGAGGGCGTGCTCGACGCGCACGAGGACGTGCACCGCTCGGTGGTGGTGGCCCGCGACGACGGGGACGCCGGCGACATGATGCTGGTCGCCTACGTGGCGGCCGAGCCTGGCGCCTCGCCCGCCCCCGCCGACCTGCAGCGCTACGTGCGCGACCGGCTGCCCAAGTACATGGTGCCGGCCGTCTGCGTGGTGCTGGACGCGCTGCCGCTGGCGGCCACCGGGAAGGTCGACCGCGCGTCGCTGCCGGTGCCGGAGCGCAGCCGCCAGGCCGACGTCGAGCTGGTCGAACCGCGCACCGAGACCGAGCAGCTGCTCGCCGACATCTGGCGGCAGGCGCTCGGCCGCGACGAGCTCGGCGTGTTCGACGAGTTCTTCGAGATCGGCGGCGAGTCGCTGCGCGCCATGCAGGTCGTGACCCGGACCAACAAGGTGTTCGGCCTGGACCTCTCGGTGCGCAGCCTGTTCGACGCGCCGACCGTCGCCGCCTTCGCGGAGGCCGTCGACGGGGCGAGGCTGGACGCCGGCCGCGGTGGCGACCACGCGGCGGGTGAACTGGTGGGCACCGCCGGCCCGGCGCCGACAGGCCAGGGAAGGGGAGTGGGATGACGCAGACCAGCGGGCTTACCCGGGTGCTGGATTACCGGCTCGCCGACTATCCCTTTCCCGGCGTGGTGCAGGAGCTGTTCGGCTGCGCATCATTGGATCGCCTGCACGAGCATTACCCGAGGCCGGTGCACGCGAACGGCGACCAGGACACGCCGGCGCACGCGTTGTTCTACCGTGAGTACGCGCGCATTTCCGGACTGTACGAGCAATTCGTCCGGGAGGTCGTCGCGCCGGCCTACGGCGGCGAAGAACTGTGCGTGCAGACGGTTCCTACGTTCCGTATCCATTATCCCGGCGCGCTCGCGGTGCGCGAATTCCACCGGGACTCCGACTACAACCATCAGGTCGGCATCACGAATTACTGGCTGCCGCTGACCCCGGCGTTCGCGACGAACTCCATCTGGCTGGAAACCGAACCTTACTCGGAACAGTTCCGGCCGGTCGACCTGCTGCCCGGCCAGGTGCTGCGGTTCGACGCGGTGCAGTTGAAGCACGGCAACCATCGCAACGACACCGAGGCCACGCGGGTGAGCTTCGACTTCCGGGTGCTGCCGATGAGCGACTACCGGGAGACCGGGCTGACCAGCGTCAACCGGGGTGTGCGGCTCGGCCTGGAGAGCTACTACATGCTGCTGACCAGGGACGGCGAGTTCCGGCACGCCACCCGCGGCCGACCTTGACCTGGCCGGGCACCGGAGGCGGCTGGGTGCACCGGCCGCGGCCCGTCGCGGAGCCGAGCGCGCGGCTGCTGTGCTTCCCGCACGGCGGCCGCGGCGCGACCATGTACCGCTCGTGGGCGCCGCTGCTGCCGCCGGGCGTCGAATTGTGCGCGGTGACCCTGCCTGGCCGGGAGGCCCGCTTCGACGAGCCGGTCCCGACCGACTTCGACGCGCTCGTCGGGCAGCTCGGGTCGGCGCTACTGCCGATCCTGCGGGACGTGCCGGTGACGTTCTTCGGGCACAGCCTCGGCGCCCTGCTCGCGTTCGAGCTGAGCCGGCGGCTGCGCGCCGACGGCCTGGCGCAGCCCGCGCACCTCGTCGTGTCCGGCTGCCGGCCGCCACACCTGCCGGAGCACGCGGCCATCGCCGACCTGCCCGACGACCGGTTCGTGGCGCACCTGCGCGGGCTGAACGGGACGGCCGACGGCATCCTGGACAACCCGCAGGCGCTGGAGCTGCTGCTGCCGGTGCTGCGCGCCGACTTCCGGCTGGCCGAGGGCTACCTGTGCCGGCGGACCGGGGCGCTGCGCTGCCCGATCACCGTGCTGGCCGGCAGCGCGGACCCGGAGACGCAGACCGTCGACCTGACCCGGTGGGGGGAGCAGACCGACGGCGGGTTCGAGCTGCGCCGGTTCCCCGGCGACCACTTCTTTCTCGATTCGGCCCGGCCGCTGGTGGTCGCGGCGGCGACCCAGACCCTGCTGCCCTGGCTCGTCGGCTGACCCTCGTCGGCCGCCGGCTTACCGGCTGACGGCGTCCGGCAGCAGGTCGAAGTCGTCGGGCACCCGGAAGCCCAGCTCGTCACGGCAGAACCGGGCCCACGCGTCCCCGCCGTCGACGGGGACCACGTCCTCCTCGCGCCACATGGACCGGGTCACGGTGAGGTCGTCGTGGACGAACACCACGTCGTCGTCGGTGAGCTCGGCCGCCGGCCCGGCCTGCGCCCAGCCGGGATAACGCCGCAGGTCGGCCATCCGGAACGCCTTGCAGTACGGCCGCCAGGCGTGCCGGTCGGCCGACGACGGGTCGGCCGCCTCCTCCGCATCGCGCAGCAACCTGGCCGCGTCGAGGTGCCCGGCGGCCAGCGCGATCTGGTACGGGGTACGCAGCTCCCTGCCGGTCGCGCACGGGTCGGCGCCGTGCTCCAGCAGCATGCGGATCGCGGCGGTGTCGCCACGACCGGCGGCCCAGTCCAGCGCCGACCAGTCGGCGTCGTCGCGCTCGCCGATCGCCGCGTTGGCGGCCAGCGCGGCCGCGGCCGCCGCGTGGTCGCCGGCCTTGACGTGCTCGATGATGGGCGCGGTCGGCGCCTCGCCGCCGGTCATCAGCCGACCGCCGTCAGGCTCTCCAGGTACCGCTCGACGGCCTGGTGCTCCGGGCTTGGACTGAAGAGCTCGCCCTGCCGGTGACGGCACCAGCTCAGCGGGGTGCCGTCGTGCTCGGCGTCCCGCTTCGACGGGTCCGCTCCACGTTCGACGAGGTGGCGCACGGCGCCGAGCTTGCCGAACGACGCCGCGTGGTGCAACGCCGTCGCGCCCTCGGTCTCCGCGTCGAAATCGGCGCCGGCGGCGAGCAGCAGGTCGATGACGGCGGGCCGGTCGCACACCGCGGCCGCCCGCAGCGCCCAGGCCAGCTCGTCGGGCGACGAGCCGTCGATCGGGCGACCGCCGAGCTGGTCGGCGCCGGCCGCCTCGGCGAGCGAGTTCACCCGCGCGCCGGCCGCCACGACGATCTCGGCGAGCTCCGGGTTGCCGTAGTACACCGCGTGCGCCAGCGCGGTCCCGCCCGGCGCGGCGTGCCCGGCGGCCTCCAGGTTCGCGCCGGCCTCGACCAGCGCCCGCGCGACCCCGGGCTCGCCGTAGCTGGCCGCGGTGATCAGCGGGGTCTCCTCCGTGTCGGGCGCGCCGTCGACGGGCGCACCGGCCCGCAGCAGCACCCCGGTGATGTCACCCATTCGGTCGTGATCGGCGAGATTGTGGAAACGGGCGAGCGAGACGTAGTTGAGCGGCTCGGAGCTGTCCCCACCGCCGCAGCTTTCTTGCCACGCGATTTCGGCGGTCGCCAACTCCGGCCGCTCGGTGACGATTGCGTGAACCGCGTCGACATCTCCCGCGTCGATGGCGGTACGGAGTTCGGAATTCGACACCCCGGCATCCTACCGCGCGGCGACCGTGCCGGATCTGCCCCGATGACGCTCTTGTCGGTGAAACTGCCCGCCCGTAAGCTGCTCCGGGCGGTCTGGCGCAATCTGCACGGCATTCCCGCTTGCCGGCTTGTTCGGTTCGACCGCGTTACCGGAGAACGGGGGACGCATGACGGGAAGGGCGCCCCTTTCCCCCGCTCAGCAGCGCCTGTGGTTCCTCCATCAACTGCGGCCGGCCGATCCCGCGTACAACATCGTGACGGCCCTGGAGATCGGCGGCCCGCTGGCCCCCGCCGCGCTGGCCGCGGCGACCGGCGCGATCGTCGCCAGGCACGAGGCGCTGCACGCCACCTTCGCCCTCGCCGGCGCCCGCCCGGTGCAGCTGTGCCGGCCGGGCCGGCCGGTGCGGCCGCGGCTGGTCGACCTGACCGGGCCGCCGGCCGTGGCGCCGGACCGGTGGCTGCGCGAGCTGGCCGCCCGCCCGTTCGACCTGGCGGCCGGCCCGGTGGCCGAGTGGACGCTGCTGCGGCTGGCCCCGGACCGGCACGTCCTGGTGTTCGCGGTGCACCACATCGTCTTCGACGGCGGCTCGCTCGCCGTCGTGTGCGACGACCTCGCCGAGCTGTACCTGGCCGGGCTGGACGGGCGGCCGGCCCGGTTGCCGCCCGCGAGCCAGGTACAGGGGCCGGCGGCCGCGGGTGGATCGAACGGCGCTGCGGGTGGATCGGGCGACCCGGCGCCTGGGCCGGCGGCCGGAGGCGGCCCGGCCGGCCTGGCGTACTGGCGGCGGCACCTCGCCGGCGCCCCGCAGCACCTTCGGGTGTTCCCGGGCACCGAGGAGCCGGACGGCGAGCGCGGCGTCTGCGGCGCCACGTTCACGCTGGGCCGCGGCCGCACCGGCGAGCTCGCCGCGTTCGCCGGCCGCGCCAGGTCGACGCCGTTCATGGTGCTGCTCGCCGCGTTCGGTGGGCTGCTGCGCCGCTACAGCGGCCAGCACGACCTCGTGGTGGGAACCCCGGTGTCCCTGCGCGAGCCGGGTGCGGCGGCCGTCGGGTTGTTCCTCAACATGCTCGCGCTGCGGCTGGACCTGAGCGGCGATCCGTCGCTGGTGGACCTGCTCGGCCGGGTCAGGGGCACCGCGCTGGACGCGTTCCAGTACCGCGCGGTGCCGTTCGAGCGGCTGGTCGACGAGCTACGGCCGGTTCGCGACCTCGGCCACACCCCGCTGTTCCAGGCGGTGTTCGCCTACCAGCGGTCGCCGGAGCCGCCACGGCTGCACGGCACCCGGACCCGGCTGCTCCCGGTCGACGCGCCCGCGGCCAAGTACGCGCTGACCGTCATCGCGACCGAGGTCGCCGGCGACACCGAGCTGACCGTCCAGGCCGACCGCGGCACCTGCGACCTCGCCGCCGCGCAGCTGTTCGCGGCCAACCTCGACACGCTGCTCGCCGGCTGGCTGCGCGAGCCGACCAGGCCGCTGAGCCGGCTGCCCATGCTCGGGGCGGTCGAGCCGGTGCCGGCCGCGGCGGGGCGGCCCGGCGGCGCGCCCGTGCCCGGTACGTCCGTGCCCGGCACGCCCGTAGCCGGCGCGCCCGCGCTCGCCACCGGCTCCGCGGCCGGCGCGCTCGCCGCCGGGTCCGTGGCCGGGGCGCCAGTGATCGGCCCGCGCAACGAGCTGGAGGGCGCGATCGCCGCGGCATGGCGCGAGACGCTCGCCGTCGACGAGGTGGACGTGCGCAGCAGCTTCTTCGACCTGGGCGGCAACTCGCTGCTGCTGCTCGAGCTGCACGCCAGGCTGCACACCTCGCTAGGCATGCAGCCCACCGTCGCCGACCTGTTCCGCTTCCCGACCGTGGCCGGCCTCGCCGAGCACCTGGGCGGCGCGGCCGGACCGGCGCCCGCGGCCGCAGCGGCCGCCCGCGGCGCCCGCCGGCGCGACGCGCTCGGCCGGCGGGCGCGGCGGGGAGCCACGGCATGAGCGAGGCGCAGCAGATCGCCGTGATCGGCATGGCCGGGCGCTTCCCTGGAGCCGGCGACGTCGAGGAGTTCTGGCGCTCGCTGTGCGACGGCGTCGAGCTGATCGCCCGCTTCGGCCGCGACGAGCTGCTGGCGATGGGCCGCGATCCGACCGTCGTGAGCCACCCGCGGTTCGTCGGCGCCGAGGGCGTGCTGCCCGACATCGAGTCGTTCGACGCCGCGTTCTTCGGCTACTCGCCGCGCGAGGCCGAGGTCATGGACCCGCAGCACCGGCTGTGCCTGGAGGCGGCGTGGCAGGTGTTCGACGGCGCCGGCTACGACCCGGCGACGATCGAGGGCGCCGTCGGCGTCTTCCTGAGCACGAGCCTCAGCTCGTACCTGATCCGCAACCTGCTGCCCGACCGGGAGCTGCTCGGCCTGCTCGGTGGTTTCCCGCTGCTCATCCACAACGACAAGGACTTCCTGGCCACCACCGTGTCGCACAAGCTCGGGCTGCGCGGGCCGAGCATGGCGGTCGGCACCGCGTGCTCGTCGTCGCTGGTGTCGGTGCACCTGGCGGGCCAGAGCCTGCAGACGTTCGAGAGCGACCTCGCGCTCGCCGGCGGGGTGTCCCTGCAGGTGCCGCAGCCGCAGGGCTACGTGCACTCCGACGACGGGGTGTACTCGCCGGACGGCCACTGCCGCGCGTTCGACGCCGCGGCCGCCGGCACCGTCGGCGGCAGCGGCCTCGGCCTCGTCCTGCTCAAGCGGCTGGCCGACGCCCGCCGCGACGGCGACCACGTGCACGCCGTGATCCTGGGCACCGCGGTGAACAACGACGGCGCCGCCAAGCAGGGTTACACGGCGCCCGGCGTCGACGGCCAGACCGCGGTGATCGCCGAGGCCCTCGAGGTCGCCGGCGTGCTCGCCGACCAGGTCGGCTACGTCGAGGCGCACGGCACCGGCACCCGGCTCGGCGACCCGGTGGAGATCGAGGCGCTGACCCGCGCCTTCCGCCGCACCACGGCGCGGCGCCAGTTCTGCGCGGTCGGCTCGGTCAAGACCAACGTCGGGCACCTCGACGCGGCGGCCGGGGTCGCCTCGCTGATCAAGGCGGTGCTGGCGGTCGAGCGCGGCGTGATCCCGGCCAGCCTGCACTACGAGCGGCCGAACCCGCACATCGGCTTCGCGTCGACGCCGTTCTTCGTCAACGCCAGCACCCGGCCGTGGCCGGCCGGTGGGCCGCGCACCGCGGGCGTGAGCGCGTTCGGCATCGGCGGCACCAACGCGCACGTCGTGCTCGGCCAGCCCCCGGCGACCGGGCCGGACCCGCGGCCGCGGCGGCCGTGGCAGCCGCTCCTGCTCTCGGCGCGGGACGGCGGCACGCTCGAACGCGCCGGCCACGACCTGGCCGCGCACCTGCGGGGCCGCCCCGACGTGGCGCTCGCCGACGTGGCGCGCACCCTCGCCGGCCGCCGCGCCTTCCCGTGGCGCCGCGCGCTGGTGTGCGCCGACACCGCGTCGGCCGCGGCGGCGTTGGACGGGGCGGCGTTGGACGGGGCGGCGTTGGACGGGGCCGGGCTGGACAGGGCCGGGCCGGACGGGGCCGGCTGCTGGGACGGCCGGCCGCGACCCGTCGTGTTCCTGCTGCCGGGACAGGGCGCGCAGCACCCGGGGATGGGCGCGCAGCTGTACCGGGACGAGCCGGTGTTCCGTGAGCACCTGCGCCGCTGCGCCGAGCTGCTGGCCGGCGGCGGGATCGACCTGCACGCCGCACTGGCCGCGCCGAGCGGGCCCGAGGTGGTGCAGCCGGCGCTGTTCGCGGTCGAGTACGCCGTGGCGTGCACGCTGCGGGACTGGGGGCTGGAGCCGTCCGCGCTCGTCGGGCACAGCCTCGGCGAGTACGTGGCGGCCACGCTCGCCGGGGTGTTCCCGCTGGACGACGCGCTGCGCCTGGTGTGCGCCCGCGGCCGGCTGCACGCCGAGCTGCCGGCCGGCCTGATGCTCGCGGCCTCGTGCGGCTGGGCCGAGGTGCGCGAGCTCGCGCTCGGCATGGGCCTGGACTGCGCCGCGGACAACGGCCCCGACCAGTGCGTCGTCGCCGGGCCGCCGGACGCGGTCGGCGGCTTCGAGACCGCGCTCGCCGGGCTGGGCTTCGAGAGCCGGCGGCTGCCCGGCGGGCGCGCGTACCACTCGGCGGCCGTCGACGCGCTCGCCGACCGGTTCCACGACGCGGTGAGCGCCGTCGCGCTGCAGCCGCCGCGGCTGCGGTTCGTCTCCAACGTGACCGGCGACTGGGCCACCGACGAGGTCGCCAAGCCCGAGTACTGGGTGCGGCACCTGCGCGAGACCGTCCGGTTCGGGCCGGCGCTGCGGACGGCGCTGGCCGATGGGCCGGCGGTGCTGTTCGACGTCGGCCCGTCGGCCGTGCTCGGCGCGCTGGCCACCCGCCACCCCGCCCGCACCGCGGCGCATGCGGTGCTGGCCTGCCAGCCGCGCGCCGGCAGCGGTGAGCCGCCGGCGGCCGCCCTGGTGTCGGCCGTGGCCACGGCCTGGGCGGCCGGCGCCACGGTGGACTGGCCGGCGTTCTTCGGCACCCAGCGCGCCGGGCGCACCCCGTGCCCGCCGTACCCGTTCGACCGGCGCCGGTTCTGGGTCGACCCACCGGCCGCGTCGCCGGCGCCACCGGCCGGGTCCGTGTCGGCCGGGTCCCCGTCGGCCGGGTCGTCGACGTTGTCGGCTGGGCCGCTGTCGGCCGGGCCGTCGACCGCCCAGCCACCGCAGCCGGTCGGTCCACCGCAGCCGACCGGGTTCGGCGAGTTGGTGGCGTCGGTGCGGGAGCGCGCCGCCGAGCGGGCGGCGGCCGAACCGGTGCGCGGGGTCGACGATTACCCGGGGCTGCGGGCCGGCCTCGACGGGCTGTGCGCCGCGCTCGCGCTGCGCTACCTGACCGGCGCCGGCGTCGAGGTCCGGCCGGGTGACCGGCACGAGCTGAGCCGGCTGCGCGACCGCCTCGGCGTGCTCCCCGGGTACCGGAGGTTCGTCGACTACCTGGTGGCGATGCTCGCCGAGGACGGCGCGCTGCGCGTGGCGGGGGACGCGGTCACCTTCCTCGACGGCGCGACCGACCGGGATCCCGCGCGGCTCGCGCACCGCCTCAGGCGCCGGCACCCGGAATTCGCCGGCCTGGTCGACCTGCTGGTGCACTGCGCGGACGGCTACCAGCGCGCGCTGTCCACGCGCGGATCCGCACTCGGCGTGCTGTACCCCGACGGCAAGGGCGACCTGCTGCGCAGCACCCTCGGCGAGGAGACCGTCGAGCACATGCAGACCGGGCACGCGGTCGCCGCGGTGGCCGAGCTGGCGGCGAGCCTGGCGCGGGCGGCCGGGCGGCCGCTGCGCGTGCTGGAGGTTGGCGCCGGTGGCGGCCGCCTCACCTGGCAGGTCGCCGATGCGCTGCGCGACGCGCCCGCGGACTACCTCGTCACGGACATCGGCCGGCTGTTCGTCGCGCAGCTCGGCACCGAGGCGAGCGACCGCGGCCTCGGCTTCGTCCGCACCGCGACGCTGGACATCTCGCGCGACCCGGCCGCGCAGGGCTTCACCGGCGGCGGCTTCGACCTGGTCGTCGGGCTGGACGTGGTGCACGCGACGCCGGACGTGCGGGCCAGCATCGCCAACCTGCGCTCGCTGCTCGCGCCGGCCGGGGTGCTGGCCATCGTGGAGACGACGGCGCCGGACCGCTGGCAGTCGATGATCTGGGGGCTGTCCGAGGACTGGTGGACCTTCGCCGACGACCTGCGGGCCGGCCAGCCGCTGCTCGGGCCGGACGCCTGGGCGGACGCGGTGGCCGGCGCCGGGTTCGCCGACTCGACCGTGCTGCCGCTCCCGCCCGGCGCGGCGGTGCCCGACACCGCGCTGATGCTGGCCCGCGCGCCCGCGCACCCGGTCGAGCCGGCGCCCGCGCACCCGGTCGGGCCAGCGTCCGCGCGCCCGGTCGAGCCGGCGTCCGCGCGCCCGGCCGGGGCGGCGCCTGAGCGTTCGGCCGGGGCGGCGGCGGTGTCGGCGGGCCGGGACGCGGCCGCGCCGTCCCCGCTCGGGGAGCTGCCGCCCAAGCGGCCGGACCCGCGGGAGTGGCTCTACGCGCCGAGCTGGATCAGGTCGACGGCGCCCAGCCCGGCCGGCGAGGTGGGCGGCACCTGCCTGGTCTTCGCCGCCGGCGAGCTCGGTGCCGCCGTCGCCCGGCTGCTGCGCGAGCGCGGGGTGGACGTCGAGGAGGTGGCCGCCGGCGACCCGGGCTACCGCGACGAGCGGGCGTACCGGGACCTGCTGGACGGGCTCGCCACGGCCGGCCGGCCGGTCAGCCATGCCGTGCACGCCTGGGGCGCCGACCCCGACCCGGCACCCGTCGCGCTGGACAACCTCGACGGCAGGCTGCTGAGCGGCGTGCACAGCCTGCTGTTCCTCGCCAGGGCGGCCGGCGCGCAGCGGGCGCCGACGCTGCGCCGGGTGCTGGCGGTGACCGCCGGCGCGCACGAGGTGCTCGGCGCCGACCTCGACCACCCGGAGCAGTCGATGCTCGACGCCGCGGTCAAGGTGATCCCGCGCGAGTACCCGGACATCGCGTGCGGTGCGGTGGACGTGCCGGTGCCGCGCACCGCGGCGCAGGCGTCCTGGCTCGCCGGCCGCGTCGTCGACGAGCTGCTCGCCGCGCCGGGCGAGGTCAGCGTGGCGTACCGGGGGCGGCACCGCTGGCTGCCCACCTTCGCCCGGCTGGAGACGGCCGCCGCGGCGCAGCCACGGGCCGGCGGCAGCTACCTGATCGCCGGCGGCCTCGGCGGCATCGGCCTCGCGCTCGGCGAGTTCCTCGCCCGGCTGCCGGCGAGCGTCGTGCTGACCACCCGCCGGCCGTTCCCGGACCGCGACGAGTGGGACGACCTGCTGGCGGCCGACCCGGACGGCGAGCGGAGCGCGACGATCCGGCGGCTGCTCGCGATGGAGGCGGCCGGCGGCCGGGTCACGGTGGCCACCGCGGACGTCACCGACCAGGACCGGATGCGCTCCGTCGTGCAGCGCTTCGGACCGGTCAACGGGGTGGTGCATGCCGCCGGCGTCACCGACCGGGCCGGCATGATCCAGCGGCGCACCATGGCGGACACCGACGAGGCGATCGCCGCGAAGGTCCGCGGCACCCTGGTGCTGGACCGGGTGCTCGACGGCCAGCCGCTCGACTTCTTCGTGATGTGCTCCTCGCTGGGGCCGATCCTCTACAAGCTGAAGTTCGGCGAGGTGGGCTACGTCGCGGGCAACGAGTTCTTCAATGCGTTCGCCGGCCACCGGGCGGCACGCGGGCACGCCGGCACCGTCGCGATCTGCTGGACGGACTGGCTGGAGGCCGGCATGTGGGCCAGGGCCCGCGTGCGGCTCGGCGAGTACGAGCTCACCGGGTTGGACGCCAGCCTGTCCGACGACCTGCTCAGGGGCATCACCGAGGCGGAGGGCATCGAGGTGTTCCGCCGGATCCTCGGCGCGGACGCCGGGCCCAATGTGGTGGTCTCGACGCAGGATCTGGACGCCCTGCTCGCCCACCACGATGCGTTCACCACCTCGGCGCACCGCGAGCTGGTCGACCGGCTGCGACTCACCCCGGGATCGCGGCGCCGCGAGCGGCCCGGCCGGCCCACCGCGTCCGCCGCGCCCGGCACGCCCGAGGAGGTCGCGATCGCGCAGATGTGGCAGGCGCTGCTCGGCGTGGACGCGGTCGGCACCGACGACAGCTTCTTCGAGCTGGGCGGCGACTCGCTGCTCGCGCTGCGCTTTCTGTCCCGGCTGCGCGAGGAGTTCGGCGTGGAGCACTCGATCACCCGCCTGTTCGAGGCGCCGACGGTCCGGGCCGTCGCGGCCGATGTGGTGCTGGCCGGTGGTGGCCGGGCCACCGCCGGCGAGGAGGAGGTGCTGCTGTGACGGCGTTCGACGACGACCTCTCGCAGCTCACCGCGACGCAGCGGGCGCTGCTGGACGCCTGGCTGGCGGCCGAGGACGGCGCCGCGCAGTCGCGGTCGACCCCGTACGTCGCCCCGTCCACGGACGCGGAGCGGCTGCTCGCGCGGCTCTGGCAGGACGTGCTCGAGCTGCCGCGCGTCGGCGTTGACGACGACTACGTCGCCGCCGGCGGCGACTCGATCCACGCGATCGTCATCGTCGCCAAGGCGGAGGCCGCCGGTCTCCGAGTGGGCACCCAGGACCTGCTCGAGGCCCGCACGATCCGCCGGCTCGCGGAGCTCGCGGAACCCGTGCCCGCCCCGGCACCCCACGCCGCCCCGCCAACGGAACCCGCGGCAGCCGGCGCCCCGCCGGCCGGACCCGCGGCGGCCACCGGGCGCGCCCAGGACGGTGGCGCCCCGCTCAGCCCGCTGCAGGAGGGCATGCTCTTCCACGCCCTGGCCAGTCCGCGCGCGACCTACCTGGTGCAGGTGGTGTGCGAGCTGGTCGGCGACCTGGACGTGCCCGCAATGCGGGCCGCGTGGACCGCGGTCGTCGAGCGGCATCCGGCGCTGCGGGCCACCTTCCACTGGTCGGGCGGCGGGCCGCCGGTGCAGCGCCACGCGCCGCACGCCCCGGTTCCGTTCGAGCACCACGACTGGCGGTCGGTGCCGGCCAAGGAGCGCGACGAGCAGCTGCGTGGCTACCTGGCCGCCGACGCGGAGCGCGGCGTCGACCTGACGTGCGCGCCGCTGCTGCGCCTGGCGCTGCTGCGCACCGCGGACCAGGTGCACCGCTGCGTGTGGACGCACCACCACCTGCTGCTCGACGGTTGGTCGCAGCACCTGGTGCTGGCGGACGTGCTGGACGCGTACGCCGAGCTGGTGGCCGGCCGGCAGCCGACGGTGCCGCGCCGGCCGTCCGGTGCCGACTACCCCGCGACCGCGCCCGACCAGGCCGTGCCCGACCAGGACGGGTTCTGGCGGCGCTACCTCGCGGGTTACTCCGGCCCGGCGCCGCTCCCACCCGCTCCGGTCGCCGGCGCGGCCACCGCGGCCACCGGGTCCGCGGCCACCAGTTCTGCGGCCACCAGTTCTGCGGCCACCGGGTCCGCCGGCGGCGCCGGGGACAACGCGGCCGGGGACAATGCGGTGAGCACCCGGCTGCCGGCGGCGTCCTTCGCCACCCTGAACGGCTTCTGCCGGGCCAACGGCCTCACCGTCGGCACGGTGGTGCTCGGCGGCTGGGCGGTGCTGCTGGCCCGGCTGACCGGCGCGGACGACGTCGTGGTCGGCATGACGGTCTCCGGGCGGTCCGCCGCAACGCCCGGCCTCACCGACGCGGTCGGCATGTTCATCAACACGCTGCCGGTACGGGTACGGGCCGGCGGGCCGGGGGAGCGGCTGCTGCCCTGGCTGCGCGAGCTGCACGCGAACCAGGTCGCGGTCGGCCGCTACGAGCGCACCCCGCTGCCGAGCATCGCTCGCTGCAGCGAGGTGCCGCCCGGTCGGCCGCTGTTCGACTCCATCGTGGTGCTGGAGAACTTCCCGTCGCGCCTGGCCGAGGTCCAGCCGAGGGCCGGGTTGCGGATCCGCGACGCCGACGCGTTCGTCGACGAGGGCTACCCGCTCGTGCTGGAGGCGACGCCGTCCGCCGACCTGCTGTTGCGCGTCCGCTACGACCGGGGCCGCTTCACCGGCGCGCGGGTGGCGGTGCTGGCCGAGGCGCTGCGCGGGTTCCTCGCCGGCCTGCCGGCGGGCGTCGACCGGCCGCTGGCCGAGCTGGCCGCCGGGATGGGCGCCGAGCTGGACCGGCACGCCGCCGCGGCCCGCTCGGCGCTGCACGAGGACGCCGCCGGGCGGCTGCGGCGCAGCAGGCGCCAACCGGTTCGAGTGGAGGACGCATGACACGCGCGACGGTGACCGGGGCCGGTGGCTTCATCGGCAGCCACCTGGTGTCCTTCCTGAAACGGCAGGGCTGGTGGGTGCGCGGAGTGGACGTCTCGCCGCCCGCCTACCTGCCGACCGACGCCGACGAGTTCCTGCTGCTCGACCTCACCGAGTCGCAGTCCTGCCGGCGCGCGGCCGCCGGGGCCGACGTGGTGTTCGCGCTGGCGGCGAACATGGGCGGCATCGGCTGGACGCACGCCGCCCCGGCCGAGATCCTGCACGACAACCTGCTGATCTCGACCAACACCATGGAGGCGTGCCGGCGCGGTGGCGTCGGCGTGGTGGTCTACACCTCGTCTGCGTGCGTGTACCCGATGTCGCTGCAACGGCGGCCGGACAGCGCGGCGCTGCGCGAGGACAGCGTCTTTCCCGCCGAGCCGGACAAGGAGTACGGCTGGGAGAAGCTGACCACCGAGATCCTCGCCGGCACCTACCGCACCGGCTACGGGATGGACGTCAAGGTCGCCAGGCTGCACGCGATCTACGGCCCGCTCGGCGCATACCACGGCCTGCGCGCCAAGTCGCTGTCCGCGATCTGCGGCAAGGTGGCCGCGATCGACGGCCCGGCCGGCGAGATCGAGGTGTGGGGCGACGGCAGCCAGACCCGGTCCTACTGCTACGTGGACGACTGCGTGGAGGGCCTGTGGCGGATCGCGACGTCCGACCTCGACACGCCGGTGAACCTGGGCTCCGAGGAGCGCGTCTCGATCGCCGAACTCGTCGAGCGGATCGCGCGCATCGCGGGCAAGCGCGTCACACCCCGGTTCGACCCGACCAAGCCGGTCGGGCCGCTCGGGCGGTCGAGCGACAACGCGCTGTGCCGCGAGCGGCTCGGCTGGGCGCCGTCGACGCCGCTGGACACCGGCCTGCGCCGGACCTACGAGTGGGTGCTGGCCCAGCTCGACGCGGCCGACCTGGTGGTGGGGGTCGCCGGTGACTGACCCGCGCCCGCGGCGGCTGACCGACCCGGCCCGCCGGCAACGGCTGACCGGCCCCGGTGCCCTCGGCCGGCTCCTGCTCGGCCACCTCTCGGCCTTCCGCAACGCCAGGCTGCAGGATGTCGCCACCGGCTCGCTGCGCGACGGGCCCGATCGGCGGGCCTGGGTGCTGACGGTCGTCAACGGCAGCCTGCGGGTGCGCCGGGCGCTTACCTACGCCTGCTACCTGCGGCCGAAGACGGTGCTCTCACGCCTGCGGTTCGCCCCGCCCGGCGGCGTCGCGACCCACCGGCTGTCGCTGCTGTGCCCCACCCGCGGCCGGGTGCGGCTGACCGACACGTTCCTGCGCAGCCTGCAGCGCACGGCCGCGGCGCCGGAGCGGATCGAGGCGCTGTTCTACGTCGACGCCGACGATCCGGAGCTCGACGGGTACCGGGCGCTGTTCGCGGACGCCGCCGGCCGGTACCCGCGGCTCGGCCGCTGCGTGCTGCACGTCGGCGAGCCGGTCGGCGTGCCGGCCGCGTGGAACGCGCTGGCCGCGGCCGCCAGCGGCGACCTGCTGCTGATGGCCAACGACGACCAGCTCTACGTCGACTACGGGTGGGACGTCCGGCTCGACCAGCGCCTCGTCGAGGTGACCGCCGAGCATCCGGACGGGGTGTGCTGCCTGTACTTCGAGGCCGGCCAGTACCCGGACGGCGCCGCCGACTTCCCGATCCTCAGCCGGCCGTGGTACGAGGCGCTCGGCTACTTCACGCCGACGATCTTCCAGCAGTGGGAGGTCGAGACCTGGGTGTTCGACCTCGCGCGGCGGGTGGACCGGCTGTTCGCCGTGCCAGGCGTGTTCGTCGAGCACCGGCACTACCAGGACTACAAGGCGCCGTTCGACGAGACGTACCAGCTGCACCGGATGACGCGGGAGAAGTCGTTCACCGACCATGCGCTGTTCCTGCGCACCGCGCGCTCCCGCGAGCAGGACGCGGCCGCGCTGCGCCGGCGGATCGACGGCGTCGCGGCCGTCGACCCCTCCGAGTTCTGGTTCGCCGACTACCTGCGCCAGCACCTGCCGAAGATCCGCGCCGAGGTGGCCGCGGCGCTGCGGGAGCTGCCGGCGCAGGCCTGGGCCGGCGCCCGGCTGTACGAGGGCGGCCGCCGGGACGACGACGGCTGCGCGGCGTTTCCGGTGACCGCCGGCATCGTCGAGGCGATCCCGGAGGCGACCACGTTCGGCCGCGGCGTGGTGCGCCTGGCGCGGCTGCCGGCCGGCGCCACCATGGTGCCCGGCCGCGGCCTGGACGACTCGGCGGTTCGGGTGCTGATCGGCGTCGTACCACCGGACCCCGCCACCGGGCCGAACGCCGGCACCGGCGAGCCGACCCCAGGTACCGACGAGCCGACCCCAGGCACCGGCACGGCGGCCGCGGGGGACGCCGGCGGCCACGGCTGGCCGGGCGGCGGCTGCCTCGCGGTGCGCGGTGGCGACGGCCGCGAGCTGCGCAACCAGGGTGCCGGGGACGCCGTGTTGCTGGCGCTGGACGTGAGCCCTCCCGAAGCGGCGGGTGGCTGACCGTGTGCGGGATCGTCGCGATGTATTCCCCGTCAGGTGGCCTGGCGCAGCGGGAGATCGCCGGGCCGCTCGGCACGCTGCACCACCGCGGGCCGGACGGCGCGGGCAGCTGGTGCTCGCCGAGCGGCCGGGCCGTCCTCGGCCACACCCGGCTCGCGGTGGTCGACCTGGAGACCGGCGACCAGCCCATCGGGACCGACGGCGGCGACCTGCAGATCGTCGTCAGCGGCGAGTTCTACGGCTACCGCGCGATCAGGGCGGAGCTCGCCGCCCGCGGGCGCACCCTGCTCACCCGCAGTGACAGCGAGATCGCGCTGCACCTGTACGCCCTGGACGAGCGCAAGGCGCTGGCCAGGCTGCGCGGCGAGTTCGCCCTGGTGCTGTGGGACGAGCGGCGCGGCGAGCTGCTCGCCGCGCGGGACCGCTTCGGCATCAAGCCGCTGTTCTACGCCGAGCACGGCGGCCGGCTCTACCTCGCGTCCGAGGTCAAGGCGCTGCTCGCGGCTGGGGTGCCGGCGCGCTGGGACGTGGACTCCTTCGCCGACCACCTGCAGGTCAGCGTGCCGCAGGGGGGCACCCTGTTCGCCGGCATCCGCCAGGTGCCACCCGGCTGCCTGCTGGCGGCCGGTGCCGGCGGGGTGCGGCTGGCCAGGTACTGGGACCTCGACTACCCGCCGCTGGACCGGCCGCCGGCGTTCGGCGCGCTCGACGAGTACCTCGACGTGGTCCGGGACGCCGTCGCCGACGCCGTCCTGGTGCGCACCACGGCGGACATCCCGGTCGGCTATCACCTCAGCGGCGGGCTGGACTCGTCGTCGGTGGTCGCGATCGCCGGCCGGGTGGCCACGCCGACGGCGTTCACGGTGCGCTTCGACGACGCCGAGTACGACGAGAGCGCGGTGGCGGCCCGCACCGCGGCCTTCCTCGGCGCGAAGCACCACGAGATCCCGTGCCGCAGGTCCGACTTCGCCGGCCACCTGCTGCCCACCGTCCGCGCCGGCGAGATGATCCAGGAGAACTCGCACGGCGTGGCGCGCTATCTGCAGAGCGCCGGGATCAGGGCCAGCGGCTACCAGGTGGTGCTGGCCGGCGAGGGCGGCGACGAGCTGTTCGCCGGCTACCCCCAGTTCCAGGCCGACCTGGCGCTGACCCTGTCGCCGGCGGCCAGGGCGCGGGCGGCCACCGGGTACGCCAAGCTCGAGACCGTCGGCACGCCACGGCACCTGTCCACGCTGCTCGGCGCGCTCGGGCTGGTGCCGAACTGGGTGCTCGACCGCTACATGAACGTCACCTCGCCGATCCGCGCGCTGCTGCGCGACGACTTCGCCGAGCGGCTGGCCGCGCGCGACGCGTGCGCCGGCCTGCTTGCCGACGCCGCCGGGCAGCTCGACGGCCGCGCGTTCATCCACCAGTCGCAGTACCTGTTCGCCAAGAGCTGGCTGTGCAACTACATCCTGGCCGCCGAGCGGCTGGACATGGCGCACGCCGTCGAGGTCCGGCTGCCGTTCCTGGACCACCAGCTGTTCGAGGCCGTGCGCGCCGCGCCGGTCGAGTGGTACACCAGGCACGGCCAGACCAAGTTCCCGCTGCGCGAGGCGATGCGGCCACACCTGCCGCGCGAGGTGTCCGACGGCGGCAAGCAGGGCTTCTTCGCCCCGCCGGCGATCGAGGACGACGCCGCCTTCGCGGTGCTGCGCGAGCTGGTGGCTGACCCGTCGGCGCGCGACAACCCGTTCTTCGACCACGGCAGGGTCACCGCGGCGGTCGACCGCATCGCCGGCGACCCGCGGCAGCGCGGGCGCAGCGAGCGGCTGCTCCAGATCGTCGCCGGCAGCTACGCGCTGGCCGGCTCGTACGGGATGACGGCGGCATGACGGCCGGCAACGGCGCGGTGCGGCGCGTCTGCATGTTCGCCAGGGTCCCCAGGATCGGGCTCGGCGACCTCGCGCAGCGCAACATCGTCCTCAACCAGCTGCGCGCCGCCTTCCCCGCCGCGGAGCTGACCTGGGTGATCGGCGAGTACACCACGCGCGTCCCGTTCCTGGACGAGTTCGTCCGCAGGCACTCCTACGCCACCGAGGTCCTGGTCTGCCCGGACGCGGAGGACGGCGACCCGCAGCGCTGGCGCCGGTTCGTCGACGGGCTGCCGGCGCGCCGCTTCGAGGTGTGCGTGGTCGACCCGCGCAGCTTCCGCCTCGGGGTCCGCGACGCCTGGCAGGCCGGCATCGAGGCCAGGGTCGCGATCCCCACCGGCGGGCCGGACGACCGGCTGATCACCCACCCGATGCGGCCGGCGCGGCGGCCGGGGGTGCCCGGCCCCGACCTGTACGACTACACGGAGGCGCTGGTCACCGCCGTCGGAGCCGAGCTCACCGCGGAGCCGGCGCACGTCGTCCCCCCGCTTCCGATGCGGCCGGAGGAGCTGCCGTCGTGGACCGGGCGGCGTCCGCTGGTCGGCCTGCACCCCGGTGGCTCGACCGGTTGGAACCGGAGGTGGCCGGCCGCCAGGTTCGTCGAGCTGGGCGCGCGGCTGGCCGGCGAGCTCGGGGCGACGCTGGCCGTGCTCGGCTCGAACGACGAGCTCGCCGACACCACGCGGTTGCGCGCGGAGATCGTCGAGCGCAGCCACGGCGCCGACGTGCGGCTGTGTCTCGGCGAGCCTCTCAACCGGGTCGCCAACCTCATCGGCCGGATGGACCTGCTGGTCGCCAACGACTCGGGCCTGGCCCACCTCGCGCCCGCGCTGCGGACGCCGACCGTCGTCCTGTACGGCCCGGTCGGCGACGAATTCATGTGGCAACGCGTGTATCCACTGCATCTCGGCGCCGACAGGTTCTACGCGTGCCAGAACCGCACCAACGAGGACAACGAATGGCCCGGCCAGTGCGCCATCGGCTGCCCGTGCGACTACGTGTCCTATGACGGCCCGTATCCGCGATGCCTCGCCGACATCACCGTCGACGAAGTCTGGCCACTCGTCCGCCGGCAGCTCGGCGATCGGCCGGTTTCCACGTCTGGGCTCGAACGTCGCCAACCACTAGGCTCGGCCACCAATTTGGAACCTCCGGCAGCGGGAGAAACTCGATGAGACTGAGGCGTGACCGCAATGTCGGCTGGCCCTGCCTGACGGTCGACAATGTGGCGGCCGCGGCCACCTATTTCCGGGACGTGCTGGGTTTCGAGCAGTTGGCGCTGATCGGCGGCGTGCCGCCGAAGCTGGCGGTCTTCCGCGGGTACGGCGCGACGCTGCTGCTGCAGGAGGGGGTCGACGGGGGCGGCCGCGCCAAGCCGGAGCAGCCGGGGCCGCCGTGGCAGGCGGTGCTGCTGGTGCGCGACGTCGAGGCCGCGCACCGCGAGCTCACCGAGCGCGGCGCCATCGGCATCGGCGAGCTGTCGATGACGGTCGGCTGGCGCTACTTCGAGTTCGAGGACACCTGCGGCAACCGCATCGGCGTCGGCCACATGCCGGAGAGGTTCCTCCGCCAGCTCGGCACGCCGCGAAACCGCCCGTTCGCCGCGCTGCGCGCCAGGTTGCAGGACGCGCGAACGAAAAAGGAGGAAAGCGAGCACCTGCGCGAGTTCCAGGCCTTCCACGAGAAGCTGGAAGACAAGGACAACGTCTTCTACATGTTCTTCACGACGGGCCTGCTGCACTGGGTGCTCAACGCGGAGAGCTTCGTGCCGCCGGAAGTCAACCTGGTGCTGATCGGATCCGCGTTGACGCCGGACGAGGACCAGTGGATCCGGGAAAACGTCGACCGGCCGTTCCACCATATCCGGCTGGCCTCCGACGACATCACCGTGTGGGATTTCCTGATCGCCACGAACAAGCGGAATTTCGGCTGGCTGGACATCGACTGCTTCGTGCTCAACAGCCGGCTGTTCGACGAGATAACCGAGCTGCCGGCGGACCGGTCGATGAACTGCACCTGGGCGTGGGACTCGGGCTACGGGTTCCCGATCGCCGGCACGCACTTCCTGTTCGTCAACGTGGACGCGATCGCCGCGGTGGCCGCGCACGGCGTGCGCGCCACCGCGTGCACCTTCGACTGGGACGGCTCGTGGCGCGGCTTCCGGCCGCGGAACTGCTACATGAAGGTGCCGACGGCCGCCGAGCGGAAGCTGCTGCTCAAGGTCCTCCCGCCGGACGGCAAGGGGCGTCCCCGGCTGCTGCCGCTCGGCTCGTACTACGACACGCTGGTGGTCCTGCAGTTGTTCGCCAGGGCCATCGGCTACCCGATCAACCAGGTGCGCACGCTGGTCCGCCGCTGCGCCGGCACCCTGAGCGAGCTGGACGAGACCAGCACCGACCCGCAGCTGTGGCCGGAGGACCTCTCCGACGAGCTGTTCCACCTGTTCGGCATCTCCTACTACAAGGTCTACGACTACGGCGAGTACATACCGGCGGTGTACCTGGCCGCCGAGCTGGCCATGCTGGACGGCACCGCGGAGCGGCTGCCCGCCTACTACGCCGAGCACCGCGACGAGATCGCCGCCGAACTCGCCTCGTCGGGCACCGCGCCCGAGGAGGCCAAGGCCCTCTTCAAGCAGTACCTCGTGGTCAACCGCGGCCTGCCGGAACCCACGGCGAACCGCATCGCGCGCATCGTCCCGGCTCCGGCCCGGCTCTGACGGCGCGCGGACATCCAGCGAGACATCCGAATCGAGTCGACGGAGGGCCGATGCGCCTCACGCGTGACCGTAATGTCGGCTGGCCGGCCCTGCAGGCCGCCAGCGTGTCCACCGCGGCCGGTTTCTACCGGGACGTGCTCGGCTTCGAGCAGATCGCGCTGCTCGGCGGCGTGCCACCGCGGCTGGCGATCTTCCGCTGGCACGGCGCCACCATGCTGCTGCAGGAGGGCTCCGGCGCCGGTCGCGGTCCGCGCGGCCAGGCCGGCCCGCCATGGGATGCGGTGCTGACGGTGCGCGACGTCGACGCCGCCCACCGCGAGCTCGCCGCGCGGGGCTGCACCGGGCTGAGCGACGTGTCGGCTGCGGTCGGCTGGCGCTTCTTCGAGTTCCAGGACCCCGACGGCAACGCGATCTGCGTCGGCCAGTCCTCGGAGAACTTCCTGCGCCGGCTCAGCACGCCACCCAGCCCGCTGCTCGCCGGTATCCGGGCCCGCCGGCAGGACGCCAGGGCGGCCAGGGAGGAACGCGAACACCTGCAGCAGTTCCAGGAGTTCTACCGGGGGCTGGCGAACAAGCGCGACGCCTTCTACATGTTCTTCACGTCAGGCCTGCTGCACTGGGTGAAGCGCGCGGAGGCCTTCGTGCCGCGCGACGTCAACCTCGTGCTGATCGGCTCCGGGCTGACCGACGACGAGCGGGAATGGCTCGGTGCGAACATCGACCGGCCGTTCCACAACATCCGGATGCCGGTCGACGACATCACTGTGTGGGACTTCCTGTTCGCCACCAACGAGCACAACTTCGGCTGGCTCGACATCGACTGCTTCGTGCTCAACAGCGAGCTGTTCGGCGAGATGGCGGACCTGGCGCCGGACCACTCCATGAACTGCACCTGGGCCTCGGACCCCGGGTTCGGCTTCCCGGTCGGCACCACGCACTTCCTCTTCGTCAACGTCGAAGCCATCAAGGCGATCGGCGCCATGGGGGCGCGCAAGACCGCGTCGACGTTCGACTGGAGCGGCTCGTCGCGCCTGTTCGCCAAGCGCGAGTGCTTCAGCAAGGTGCTGACGGCGACCGAGCGCAAGCTGCTGCTCAAGGTCCTCCCGCCGGACGCCAAGGGCCGGCCGCAGATGCTCTACGGGTCCTTCTACGAGACGTTCGTGGTCTTCCAGCTCCTGGCCAGGGTGGCCGGCTTCCAGCTAAACCAGGTGCGGTCCCTGGTCCGCCAGTGCCGCACGCCGTACGACGAACTGGGCGAGGCGAGCGCGGACCCGCGGCTGTGGCCCGAGGAGCTGTCCGACGAGCTGTACCACCTGTCGGCCATCAGCCACTACCAGAACTACGAGTACGGCGGCTTCGTCCCCGCGCTGTACCTGGCCGCCGAGCTGGTGATGCTGCAGGACATCGCCGACGAGCTGCCGGCGTACTACGCCGAGCACCGGGACAAGCTGGCGGCCAGGCTCGCCGACACCGGCCGGCCGCCCGAGACGGCGAGCGAGCTGTTCCGCCAGCACCTGGTCGCGGCGCGCGGCCTGTCGGAAGCCGCCGCGGACCGCGTGCTGGGACGGACGCCGGTCGCGGTGGAACCCTGAGCCCAGCCCAGTAGCGGTCAATCGGTCATAAGCCGCACTTGTACATACGGGCAAGATTCCTCGTTCGATGCGTGGTTATGGGGCTCTACAGGTCGTTGGCGAAGTTCTGGATGGATGCATCTAGGCGGGCTACGGTTGCGTCGTCGGGTTCTGGCGCCCAGGTGTGGCGGTCCGAAATTGAGCCGCGGAAATCGTCGACATCACAGCTTATTGCCTACTGGCGATGTGATCGCGCCGTCGATCTGGCGGGCGAGGTCGGTGGCGGTGGAGTCGTGGGTGGCGGCTTCGATGGCGAGCGGGCGGAGGCGGGCGGTCAGGCGGCGGGAGCTGATCTGGGGTAGGGCGGCGAGGATCTGGCTCGTTCTGTCATTGGCGAGATCGGTGTCTCCCGCACGATAGGAGTTGAGCGCCAACGGGATCAGGTCGTCCAACAGGCAACGAACTTCACTGTGATTGCTCAGCCGTGCCGCCGTCGCGGCCGCCTCGACAGCGTGTGCTGCGTACGTCGGGTCGTGCTCGGCGAACTGGGAATAGGCCACCGAAATGCGGTTGTAGAGCGTGGTCTCGATGAAGAACCGGGTCTGCCGGCCCGGTTGGTCATGGTCGGCGTTGGCGTAGTCGTCTTGAGCGCGGCCGATGGCGCTGTCGACGGCCTTGGCGTCGCCGCGGCGGGCGTGGATGAGGGCGTCGTTCACGTGCAGGAACGCGGTCATCCGGGCGGACAGGGCTTCGCGGGCCGGGATGGTGGCGAGCTGGAACACGCGCGCGGCGTCGCCGTATTGGCCGTCCTCTACGTAGAGCTCGCCGAGGCGGGCCAGGGCTTTGGCCGCCATGAACGGGTAGTCGGCGAGCCGGGCGGAGTGCAGCGCGCGCAGGTAGAAGTGTTCGGCCGAGTCGAGCAGCAGCATGTCGTAGGAGGCCCAGCCGGCGAGCTCCTCCAGGTGCGCGAGCGCGGTGTCGAGGGCGCGGCGGACGTCGTCGGTCATGGTGGCGTGGCGCAGTCCGGTGGCCCAGTTGAGGTAGCCGACGATGGCCTCGCGGCAGGCGCCGCCACCGAAGGCGAGGTCCTGTCTGTCCAGCGCCGCGGTCATCTCTTCGACGCGTTGCACGTCGCCGAGACCGATGTGGTCCGGGGTGGGGCCGGCGGCGGCTGGGGTGGTGAGGATGGCGAGGTCGCTGGCGGCGAGCGTGGCGCCCATGGTGATCTTGGCGGCCACGCCCATGAACGCGCGTCGTCTCACGTGTCTGCCCTCCGTGGCGTCGGCTCCGTCCCTGATCAGGGCTACCGGAGCGAGGTAGGCGAGGCCCATCAGGCCGCGCGGGATGTTCAGCCCGTCGGCGATGCGGACCAGGGCGTCGTAGGCGGTGACCTGGCGGCCGTGGGCCAGGATGGCCGAGACCTCGGACTGGTTCTGGCCGGTAAGCGCGGCGATCCGGGTCTGGGAGAAGCCGCGGCCGCGCAGGAATTGGAAGATCGCCGTGATGTCCCGGTTGGCCAGCGCGTCCTGGAGGTCGGGGCGGTTCCACCAGGACGGGTCGACCCGCGCGCCGTGCGAGTCCGAGACATTCACCCATCCACCCCCGGGGGAGCTCAACGCCGTGGTCCGGCCTCGTGACCCAGCGTAGACGGGCGACTGCGAGTCGTGGAGCACCTATCACGGGTGGTCATCACTACTGCTGATAATTCGACGGCGAGGTGTGAGGTGATCACCTGACGAAGCTCGGCTTGTTGTGACGAGTGACCGACGCTCACCGTGTGTGTCAGTGGAGTGGATGAGCGGGCATGGCCAGGGCGTCCTGGGAGCTGGCACGGGATCTGATCATCGCCTGTGCGTTGTTGGCCGGGTACGCGTGGTTGGCGGCACTGTCGGCGCGGGTGCGGGCATTGCACCGCCGGCAGGCGACCCAGGTGTGCCGCGATACCAGCCGGGACGAGCAGCGGAACAGGTCCGAGGAGGACGGCAGGTGGATTCCGTGTCGAGATCCGATTGGGCGAGCGCGGTCGGTGATTGTGATCAGTGATGGCAGTGGGGTGGTCATGATCTCGCCACCGGGTGAGGTCGCGGTGCTCTCCGATGAGCAAACCGCGAAGTTGTGTGCCGCGTTGCGCGACGCGTCGATCGAAAGGACGGCACGCCCATGACCAAGACGACGGTGGCCGATCTGGATCGTCTCGTGTACCGCGTGAGCTTGAAGGACACCGAGGGGTTCCCGACGTTCGTGGTGGCCGGCCCGGACCGCAACAAGGTGTGGTTGTACGTGCATGACCTGACGCCGACGGTGTTGCGGTTGCACCCGCCGGTGGTGCGGTTTCTGCAAGCGGCACTGACCGAGCTGGCTGCCTGGTTTGAGCAACCCGTGGCGGAGCGGGCGCCGCTGGTGTGGACCCTGCCGCGGATGAACGAGTACCCGGAGTGCGTGCTGGTCGCCTCCCATCGGCGGGCCTGGATGCACGTGTTCCCGCGAGGCCGTCGGTGGTGCGGCTCAATCCGGAGATCGTGACGTTCCTGCTCGAGGAGGGGTTGACCGGGTTGCCGCCGACCCGGCGTCGCGATCAGACGTATCGCTGGCCGAACGGCTCGGCCCCCGGCGTGGGATCGACCCGGATCGACGAGCTGGCCGAGGTGGCGCGGTGACCGAACACGAGCCAGACCAAGCCACCAGCGACCAGGACCGCGGACCAGACGCGCCACCGGTCGGCTGCACCGTCCGGGTTACCGGCAGCGGCACGGTGACCGTGCGCCGCGACCACGGCTGCACCTCCGAGGACGTGCGCGAACTCTGCCATGCACTCGTCGGCGGCGCGCTGCAGATCGTCGACCTCACCGAGCTGGACACGTGACGTCCTCGTGTCCACCAGGCGCCCGCACCACTCCCGTACCGGTGCGGGTATCGGCGACGCCCGACCACATGGCGCGGTCGGGACCCCCTCTCCCCGAGGTCGGGCGTCGCCAACCAACACCGCAACTCGGCCATTCCCGGAGGAAGGTCTGCATGGCCAGCGAGCCTGACGACACACATGTCGAGGTCTGGGTCAACCGGCACCGCGTGCTGCTGCGGGCGGGCGACATCGCCGGGCTGGAACTCAAGCAGGAGGCCGTCGCCCAGGGCGCGCAGTTGCAGCTCGGATTCGACTTGTGGATCAAGCACGATGACCGCTACGCCCCGGTGTACAACGAGGACGTCGTCGACCTCCGGCAGGATCAGGAGTATCTGGCGCTGACCTCCGACGACCACGCCTGGCCGCTGCCGGCACACGGTCGAGCAGACGGTGATCCCGTCCGCCGAGGGGTGGAGCCTCGTGCTGCCGCCGCGGCTGTGGGCCGAGCTGTCGCGTCACCTGCTGCGTGACGGCGGCGAGCATGCCGCCGTGCTCCTCGCCGACCACCCCCACGGCCCGACAGGTCGGCGGTTGCTCGGCAGGGCGCTCATCCCGGCCGTTGACGACCTCGACTACGTGGAAGGCAGCACCGGGTACCGGTCGCTGGCACCGGAGTTCATCCGCGACGCTGCGGTGCGCGCCCGAGACGAGCGACTGGCCTACCTCGCCGTGCACAACCACCTCAGCGACCGCGGCCCGGCCGGCTTCTCCCACGTCGAACTGGGCAGCCACGAACGCGGCTACCCCGCACTGCGCCAGATCACCGGACAACTCGTCGCCGCGCTGGTCCTGGCCCCGCATACGGCCGTGGGCGACCTCTGGCTACCCGACGGAACCCGACACACCACCGAGGTGGCAGTGCTAGCGGACAACCCGGCCACCGAGGCGTACTGGCCACGGACAGCCCGACCGAGGGAGCGTTGATGGACCGTCGGGAGCGGGATCGTATCGCTCTCATACGACGAGGTTGGCGTGGGAACGCCACGACACGGCGGTGGACCACTCACCGCGGAGCGCGAAGTCGATCATAAGCTGGCGCACCCGATCAAGTGGCAGCACGGTGTCCGGTGGGAAGTACCTAGGCACGCAGGAGTCGTACAGGACTGCCGGTTGGTCGGCCGGCGGCACGGGGTTGTAGGTGGCGCGCACGACCGGCTCGGGACAGCGCAGTCCGGCGCGGATGTACTCAGCCGCTCCGAACTTGCCCTTGACGCCTACTCGCATGAACTCGACGGTGTTGAGGTCTTGCTTCCATGCCTCCCACGAGCGGCTGTCGCGCTTGACCTCCAGGATGAGCACGCTGTCCTGGTGCTCGGCGAGATAGCGGTCGATCAAGGCGACCCGCTCGTTTGCGCCATCCGCGGTGAACCTCGGCGATGACGCGCCTTCGCCACCGATCCGGAAACTCCCGGTCACCGTCGTGGCTGTCACCGCTGCGCCTTCCCCGAATACCTGTGATGTCCTCGAGGCCACCATACGTCCATCGCAGTACCCTTCGGCAAGATCAACTCGATCGCTGCCGTGCACCCGATGCCCGAGGCATAGCCACAGGGGCCATCGGGGTTGTTGATCAATAGCACGCCGTGAGCCTGCTCGGCATCGCGCAGCACCGCCGCCGCCTTGGCCTCGACGTGCTCGGCCACCTGCGAGCCTGGTGGCTTGTCTCGGAGTAGCGAGCCTGCGTAAGGTTCCAGATGGGACAGCGCCGAGTCATACGCGCCGTTGCGACCGCTGGTGATCTTCTCCTCATTCCCGTCCTCGTCGTACAGCAGGCCGGTCGTAATGTCTTCGTCGGCGATGGCCCCAATCCGATCGGCGGCCCAGACAGCGTTCTGTGCGGCTGCCTGACTGTTGTCTGGACAACTACCGCTGTCGGCGTATGCGTCGATACCGGTGGCAGCGCAGCCGAACCTGGTCGAACAGCTCGGCACGACGAAGATCCACGCCAGGACAGCCAACCCAGCCACCACGAGAAGTCTGCGCACGACAAGTAGCATCTCGTGTGCGAAGAGTGCCCACAACGATGGTTGGGGATAACGCTGAAGCCACCGGCCGTCGGTGGCGTGTCCGGCTAGCCGGTCGGTGTGCCCGACCCGGCGAGGACGGCACGGACCCGCTCGATCATGCCGGCCGGGGTGCGCGACTCGAGCAGCACCCGAACGGACAGTTCGACGCCGAGCGCCTCCTCGACGCGGGCGACGACCCTGACCACCTTCAGCGAGTCGCCACCGAGCTCGAAGAAGTCGGCGTCCCGGTCGATGTCGGCGCGTTCGAGCACCTCGCGCCAGGCATTGGTGACGACATCGTCGACGTCGTCGGTCACGACGAGGACAGCTGCCGCGGGGCCAGGCTGCCGGTACCGGTCATCGTGGCCAGGTCGATCTCCGCGGTGCACCTGACCGGTTCGAAGTCGAGCGTCAGGTCGCCGACCAGCCGGATGCGGCCGGTGGCCGCCGTGAAGTCGGCGCCGGCGAGGTCGCTGGCGGCGGGGTCGAGCCGCACGCCGAGCTCGGTGCCGCCGACGGTGTCGGTGAACCGCACGAACACATAGCCGCGCTCGACGGCCTCCTGCAGCGCCGGCCCGGACGGCTCGGGGCGAATGCTGACCTCGACCGGATGCTCACCGCGGGACAGCCGTTCCACGAGCGACTCCACCGGCGGCTCGTCGGACGCCTCGACGGCCGGCGCGTCGGCCGGCTGCGCCTGCTCCATGAACCGGCGCAGGCTCAGCGGCCGCATGTCGGTCCACACCTCGTCGATGTGCGCCAGGCACTCGGCCTTGGGACCGGCGGTGCCCTCGTCCCGCCACCCGGGCGGCAGGTCGCGGTCGGCCGGCCAGATGGAGTACTGCTCTTCGTGGTTGACCACCACCCGGTAGACGGTGGTGTCTTCGGTCTCCTCGGTGGGCTGCTGCACGGTGCAGCACCATATTGCAGCGAAACCTGTTTTGACAGCCCCCGGATCTGGACAGGCGCCGCGTCGGCCATCATGCTGCTCGCCTGAGAACAGCCCGGCGAACGGAGGTCCGGCCCGGTGCTCGGAATGGCGATTCTCGATCGGGTCAACGACTGGTTCCTCAGGACGGCCGGTGGCGAATCGCGCCCGGTCTACTACGACGTCGACGAGACCTATCCGGCGCTACGCGCGGTGGATGCCGCCTATCCGCAGATTCGCGCCGAGGCGCTCGCCGTGCTGCGCAACTCGGACGAGGTGCCGACGTACGCCGAGATCGACCCCATCCAGGACTGCATCGCCGACATCACGCCAGGGCACTGGCGCATCTTCTACCTTTGGTCGATGGGGGAGCCCGCGCTGCCGAACAGCACGCGCTGCCCGGCGACGATGGCCGCGCTCGAGTCGGTGCCGGGCCTGTTCGCCGCGTACTTCTCCATCCTCGACGCCCACAAGTCGGTGCCACCGCACCGCACGCTGATCAACGGTTACCTGCGCTACCACCTCGGGCTGGTGATTCCCGAGGTGGACCCGCCGACGCTGCGGGTGGCCGGCGAGCCCAGGACGTGGGCGAACGGCCAGAGCCTGCTCTTCGACGACACCTGGGAGCACGAGGTCGTCAACAACTGCCCGGAGCCACGGATGGTGCTGATCGTCGACGTGCTGCGCCCGATGCCCTGGCTGCCGAGCCTGGCCAACCGGGCACTGGTCCCGGTGGCGCGGTGGCGTTACGGTCGCCCGGTGCTGCGGGCCGCCCGCGAGCACGCCGCGCGCGAGCCCGGCTGACGGGGCCGCACCGCACGCGTGGACGAGTTGGTCAGGCTCGAGCTGGACGCCGGGATCGCCACCATCCGGCTGGACCGGCCGCCGACGAACGCACTGGACGAGCGGCTGTACCAGGGGATAGGGGCGGCGGCCGGGGCCGCGGCCGCCAGCGCGGACGTGCGCGCGGTGATCGTCTACGGCGGCCGGCGGCTGCTCTCGACCGGCATCGACGTGGCCGCGCTCGCAGAGCTGCGGCCCGCGCAGGTGCGGGCGCACCTGCGCCGGCTGGCCGCATCGTTCGGCGCCGTCGCCGCGATCGGCAAGCCGACGGTCGCCGCGATCAGCGGTTTCGCGCTCGGCGCCGGGTACGAGCTCGCGCTGTGCTGCGACCGGCGGATCGCCGGGCACACCGCGATGATCGGCCAGCCGGAGATCCTGCTCGGGCTCATCCCCGGCGCCGGCGGCACCCAGCGGCTCGCCCGGCTGGCCGGCCCGGCCGTCGCGAAGGACCTCGTCTACACGGGGCGCTTCGTCGGCGCCGACGAAGCGCTCGCGCTCGGCCTGGTGGACCAGGTGGTGGCGCCGGCGGAGGTCTACCCGGCCGCCCGCAGCTGGGCGCGGCGGTTCGTCGGCGGCCCGGCGCAGGCGCTGGCGGCGGCCAAGGCGGCGGTCGAGCGTGGGCTGGACGTGCCTGCCGCGGCGGTCGAGCGTGGGCCGGACCCGCCTACCGCGGGGTCGCCTACCGCGGGGTCGCCTCGTGCGCCCGCAGCCTGGCCGCCACCCGGCCGTGACCCATCTTGAGCGCCCAGTCCAGCGGGGTGGTCTCGAACCGGCGGTCCCGCGCCAGGGGGTCGGCGCCCGCGGCCAGCAGCAGCTCGGCCAGGTCGGGGTCGTCGCGTTGCGCTGCGACGTGCAGCAGCGTCTTGCCGGACCACCGGCTGCGGGCGCGGAGCAGCTCCGGCTCGTCGCGCAGCAGCTGGCGCGCCTGCTCGACCCACCCGAGGTCCCAGACCGCGATCACGTCCGGCGTCGCGCCCCTGGCCAGCAGCCAGCGCGCCACGTCCGGTCGGCCGTTCTGGCCGGCGAACCGTAGCGGCGTCATGCCGTTGGCCAGCGGCTGGTCGAGCTGCTCGCGGTCCCAGGCCGCCGCCAGCTGCTGCACCCGCCGCAGGTCGCCCGCGCCGATGGCCTCGGCGAGCAGGACCCGCGACCTCGCCGGGCGCTCCTGCAGCGCCTTGGCGCCGGTCCACCAGGTGCGGCCGGACCCGAGGTCGGTGAAGCCGAGCATGCGGTACCAGACGGCCACCCGCTCGAAGGCGTTGGCCACGACGTAGCGGCAGCCCAGGTCCATGGCGAACCGCTGCAACCAGACGAACCGGTCCAGCCCCAGGCCGCGGACCCTGGCGGTCGGCAGCACCACCAGGTTGTGCACGGCGAGTACGCCGAGGTCGCCTTCGGTGGCGCCGATCGACAGCTGCCCGACCGGCGCCCCGTCCTCCCAGATGACCATGTGCCAGACCCGCTGCGGCCGGCGGGCCTGCATCGCGGCGCGCACCTGCCTGGTCT
>Ga0299913_10000143_pt1 | contig 36486 bp, 29 predicted proteins | sample RVTome_9_FD_201360 | JGI IMG/M metagenome (GOLD analysis project Ga0299913, IMG submission 201360) | Soil microbial communities from uranium-contaminated site in the Upper Colorado River Basin, Wyoming, United States - RVT155D38 (version 2) ... | reverse complement strand
CACGCGCCCGAGCGGCCCCCCGATCCGCGTCGGCGCGGCGCTCGTGTGGCGCGGTTCGGCCGAGGGACCCGCCGACGAGGTCGAGGTCGCGCTCATCGCCGAGGGGGACGGGTGGACCCTGCCGTCCGCCGCGGCCGGGGGCGGAGAGCCCGAGGCCGCGATCGTGGCGGCGGTTCCGCTGGCTGGGTCCGGCGCGGTCCTGGGACCGCTGCTGGGGGTCGTCCGCGACAGCGTCGCGCAGGGTGAGCGGGCGCGACTGCGCCTGCGCACCGTGTGGGCGGTGGAGGCGGCCGGACAGGGAGAGGAGACCGGCCCCGCGCGCTGGTTGCCGCTGCCACAGGCCGCCGCCGCGCTGGCCGGCGATCCCCTGGCGGTTGCCGTCGCACAGTTCGCGACCGGCCCGCGCCGGGTGACGCGGCTGCTGCTGCTGCGCCACGCCGACGCGCTGCCCGCCCGCGAGGGGCCCGACGCCGAGCGCCGGCTCAGCCCCGTCGGCGCCGCCCAGGCAGGGGCGCTCACGCGCACGCTGGCGCCGTTCGGCCCGGTGTCGATCGCGTGCTCACCGGCGCGGCGCTGCCGGGACACGGTCGCCCCGGCGGCGCGGGCGCTGGGCCTGCAGGTCGACGTCGAGCCGCTCGTGGCCGAATACGCCGCCGAGCGCGGGGCCGCCGAGACCTATCTGCGCGGGCGGGCGACGGCGGCCGGTCCGCATGGCGCCGCGGTGGTGTGCTCGCATTCCCCCGCGGTCGCCGACGCGCTGGAGCGGCTGACGGCGCAGCGGCCGGAGTTGTTGCCGCGTCCCGCCCGCCTGGACCCGGCGGGGGTGTGGTCGATCGAGTTCGCGGACGAGACTCCGCGCGTCCTGCACTACCTGCCGCCACCCGCCGTGGGAGCGTCCGCCTGATGCGCGCGGTCGCCGGGGTCCTCGCGCGTGGCGCAGCGGTGTTGTGTTTCGCCGCGCTGCTGCTTGGGGCCGGGGTGTCCCCGGCCTCGGCGCACGGGCGGGGCAGCGACGCCACCAACTTCCGCAGCACGATCCTGTCGGCGCCGACCGCGGACGGGCTGCGCTGGCGCGTGCTGGGCGGTGACGCGCAGCTCGAGCTGGACAACCGAGGCTCGCGCGACGTCGTCGTCCTGGGGCTGCAGGGCGAGCCCTACCTGCGTATCGGCCCGCGCGGCGCGTTCGAGAACCGCCGCTCGCCCACGGTGCCGCTCCAGCGCGAGCGCTACGCCGTCGCCGGCATGGACGTCATGGACCACGGCGAGCACGATCCGGCCGCGAAGCCGGAATGGGTGCGGGTGAGCGAGACGCCCCGCTGGGCGTGGCACGACCACCGCATCCACTGGATGTCGCCGCGCACGCCGGACGTCGACGGCGAGACCGTGCTCATCCCGCGCTGGGAGGTGCCGGTGCTCGTGGCGGGCACGCCCGCCGTGGTGACCGGCGAGCTGCGCTGGATCCCCGCGCCCTCGCCGCTGCCCTGGCTGGCGGCGGGCCTGGCGCTGGCGCTGCCGGCGTTGTGGGGGCTGCGGCGACCGCGTCCGGACGACGGCGATTCGTGGCCCGCTGCCGTGCGGCCCGCGGCGGTGGTCCTCGCGCTGGCGGCGTTGTTGAACGTCGTGCACCTGGCCGACGACGCCGTCGCGCCGGGCCCGCCGGGCGCGCGGGCGGCCGCGGCCTTCCAGACATTGCTGTACCTGGGGCTCGCCCTGGGCGGGGCGTGGCGGGCGCGTCGCGGCGACTATGCCGGGGTGACCGCGATGGCGATCGGTTCCGGCGCGCTCTTCCTCGGCCAGGGCCTGCTGTACCTGCCGGTGCTGACGGCCTCGCAGATTGGCCACGGCACGCCTGACGGCTTGCTGCGCCTGGCGGTGGGGATCAGCCTGGCACAGCTCGGGCCCGTGGGGTTCGTGGCCTGGCGGGTGGGCCGGGTGGTGCAGCCGGATCAGGCGGCGGGGGAACCTCGCGCGAGCTGAGCGGGGCGGCGCCGTCGCAGCCCGGGGATAGCCTGGGCACCATGCCGCCCATCGAACTCGTCGTCACCGATCTGGACCGCACCCTGTGGGCGGAGGAGCGCATCCACGACCGCACGCTCGCGGCGCTGGCCGAGCTGGAGCTGCGCGGGGTGCCGCTGCTGGTCGCCACCGGGCGGCGCCAGCGCAGCGCGCGGGCGGGCCTGATGCGCGCCGGGCTGCACGTTCCGGCGGTGGTGCTCGACGGGGCGATGGGGCGCGACCACGACGACCGGCCGTTCCACGACGCGACGTTCCTGCCCGACGACGCCATGCGCGTGCTCGAGGCGTTCCTGGCGGCGGGGCTCGAGCCCGCGGTGTACGTCGACCGTCCCGGTGTGGAGGTCGTGGTGGGCGGAGCGCCGTCCACGCACCCCGAGCACCTGACCTACATCGGCGAGGGTCTGGCGCGCGACGACCTGCGCCGGGTCGTGGCGCGCGAGGCGGTGTACTCGTTCGCGGTCATGGGCGGCGAGGGTGACCCGGTGCGCGCCGCCGCGGCCGGGGTCGGCGACGCGGGCCAGCCGTGGGTCAGCGAAGGCACGCTCTTGCCGGGCACGCACGTCAGCGTGCGCCCGCCCGGGGTCAGCAAGTGGGCGGGGGTGCTGTCGTGGTGCGCGGATCAGGGCATCGATCCCGCACACGTCCTGGCGGTCGGCGACGGCGAGAACGACTTGGAACTGCTGGAGGCCGCGCGCGTCGCGTGCGTCGTGTCGGACGGCTGCGACGCGGCCCTGGCCCTGGCCGACCACGTCATCGAGCCCGCCGAGCACGGCGGCTGGCACGCGGTACTGGACCTGCTCGAGCGCTAGTGGAGGTCCTTCTCCAGCAGGTCCATCAGCAGGCAGTCCTGCCACTCGCCGTCGGCATTGCGCTCGTAGGCCCGCATCACACCGATGGGGCGGAACCCGACCCGCTTGTAGGTGCGGATCGCCTTCTCGTTCTCGGCACCCGGGTCGATGGCGAGGCGGTGGTGGCCCTTGTCGTGGATCAGGTGGCGCGCCATCGTGCGCACCGAGTCGGTGCCCAGGCCCTTGCCGTGCCACAGCGGGTCGAGGAACACGTCGATGCTGGCGTGGCGGTAGTCCGGCGACGGCTCCTCGACGTACTGGATCGAGCCGACGACCTGGCCGTCCGCTTCGATCGCGAACACCACCGTGTGCTCGGCCGCGATCAGCTCGCGCTGCACGCGCTCGGCGTCGTAGCGCGGCCACCAGCGGGCCACCTCGGGCTCCGCCAGGATGCGCGTGAGCGTCTCGGCGTCCTCCGGCTGGACCGGACGAAGCGTCGTGGCGGCGCCGTGCAGCACGGTCATGGAGCCTCCTGCGCGAGGTGTGGCGGACAATCGGGTGATCGGCCCGCCCGGTAAGCCCCGTTCGCGACCCGCGGCACACATCGTGCCAGACGGGGGCGCATTCGTCGCCTCCCGAACCGCAAAGGCACAATGGCACCCATGGTGCGCGCCGTCTGCCTCGACCTCATGGGTGTCGTCCTGCGCGACCCATATCTGGAGGCGATCGAGGCCGCCATCGACGTGCCGATGCGCGAGGCCTGGCGGCTGCGCGACCCCCAGGCGTGGCCCGAGTTCGAGTGTGGGCGGATCGACGAGGCGCAGTTCGAGGCGCGGTTCTGGGCCGATCCGGCGGGCGAGCTCGGCTTCGACCGTGAGGCGTTCCACCGTGCGCGGCGTGCCGGCTACGGCTTCCTCGACGGCATGGAGGAGCTGCTGACCGACCTGCGCGGGCGGGTGGACCTGCACGTGGCGAGCAACTATCCCGTCTGGATCGCCGAACTGCGGGAGCGCTTCGCGCTCGACCAGCATTTCGACGGGGTGTGGGCGAGCTGCCATTTCGGCGTGCGCAAACCCGATCCGGCGTTCTACACCCGGCTGCTCGACGAGGTCGGCCATGCCGCGCCGGACTGCCTGTTCGTGGACGATCGCCCGGTGAACGTCGAGGCGGCGTCGGCCGCGGGGATGCGCGCGGCCGTGTTCACCTCGGCGGCGGACCTGCGCGCGCTTTTGGCGGGCGAGGGCGTCCTGGCCTGAGTCCTCGGTGCTCAGCGGCTCGTGGGCCGGCACAGCATCTGCCCGCTCGCGGACGCCAGCAGCACCCGGTCGGCGGACCACACCTTCGACGCGAAGCCGATCAGCCCGTCCTCGGCGACCGGGGCCACCCCCTGGACGAGCAGCCACTCCGAGCTGGGCGCGGCGCGATGGAACTGCACATTGACGTCCAGGGTGGGGGCGACGAAGCCGACGTCGCCCGGCGGGTAGCCGCGCCGCACCGACGGCCAGCTCATCGTGTCCAGCAGGATCAGGGAGCGGATGGCGTCGGTGACGGGATCGTCGAAGGTCGCGCGCGGCCGGTAGCGGTACCAGCTGCGGATGAGGTGCCCGAGCGGGTCGAAGTCCTCATCCGGGGCGCCCTTCCAGTCCAGCGGCCGCCACTCCAGGTTGTCCCAGAACCGGAACGGCGGCAGGGGCCGGTCGGGCCCGTAGCGCTCGGCGAGCGTCGGCAGCCCGTCGGGCCCGTCGACGTCGGGCGCGCGGTCGTCGTCGTGGCGCAGGCCCTCGCCCGGCGTCGCCATCCACACGAGCGACTCGACGATGCGCTCGTCGTCCTGCCACATCGTGACGCGCAGCGACTCGGCCCGCCGTGCGGTACGCAGCGGCGTCACCTCCAGGCGCACCGGTGCGAACCGCGCGACCGACAGGTGATGGCACGACAGCGCCGCCGGCCGTGGCTGCGCCGAGCGCGCCGCCGCGGCGCGCAGGCACAGCCCCGCGAGGTAGCCGCCGTTGGGGCCCCAGATCTCCCAGTCGTCCGACAGCTCTGCGACATAGCCGCCCTCGCCGTCGGGTTGCACCGCCGTGTCCACCGCCAGATCGCCCATCGCTCGCCCGCCTTCCCTTCCCGCGCGCCGCCCGTCTCCATCGAGCCAACTTGAACGGTTCGTTGCGCATGTGCACCGATCCGCACAAGTTGGGAGCGTAGGCCAGGCCGTACACTTCCCCGATTCCTCAGGCCGGTTCATCAGGGCGGCCGCGCGGCAGAAAAGGGCATCGGGCATGGCGACGTACGACCTCGCGGTCATCGGCGGCGACGGCGTGGGGCCGGAGGTGACCGGGCAGGCGCTGAAGGCGCTGCGCGCGGCCGCCGACCGCTTCGGCTTCGCGGTCACGACCACGGACTACGACCTGGGCGGCGAGCGCTACCTGCGCACCGGCGAGGTGCTGCCCGACAGCGTCGTCGACGAACTGCGCCGCCACGACGCGATCCTGCTCGGCGCCGTCGGCACGCCGGACGTGCCGCCGGGCGTGCTGGAGCGCGGCCTGCTGCTGAAGCTGCGGTTCACGTTCGACCAGTACGTCAACTGGCGGCCCGTGAAGCTGTACGAGGGCGTGCCCACGCCGATCGCCGGGCTCACCCCCGAGCGCTGCGACCTGGTGGTCGTGCGCGAGAACACCGAGGGCCTGTACGCCGGGGCGGGCGGGAGCCTCTACACGGGCACCCCAGCCGAGGTCGCCACGCAGGAGTCGCTCAACACCCGCCACGGGGTCGAGCGCGTCGTGCGCTTCGCGTTCGACCAGGCGCAGGCGCGCCGCAAGCAGCTGACGCTGTGCCACAAGACCAACGTGCTCACGTTCGCGGGCGACCTGTGGCAGCGCACCGTCGACGCGGTTGCCGCCGACTACCCCGACGTGCAGACCGACTACGTGCACGTGGATGCGATGTGCCTGTACCTGGTGCAGTCGCCGGAGCGCTTCGACGTCGTGGTCACCGACAACCTGTTCGGCGACATCGTGACGGACCTGGGCGCGGCCGTGCAGGGCGGCCTGGGCCTGGCCGCCTCGGGCAACCTCAACCCCGCCAAGACCACGCCGAGCATGTTCGAGCCGGTGCACGGCTCGGCGCCCGACATCGCCGGGAAGGGCTGGGCGAACCCGGTGGCCGCCGTGCTGTCGGCGGCGATGTGCATGGCGCACCTGGGCGAGCAGAAGGCCGCCGACGCAGTCGAGGCCGCCGCCGCGCACCAGCTCACGACTTTGGGTGGGATGGCCGGAGCGGCCATGGGATACTCCACCGAGGAAATCGGCGATCGCATCGCCGCCGACATCGCGCAAGGAGCCTGAACCGCCATGCCCATCACCGAGGTCTCCAAGATCTGGATGGACGGCGAGCTCGTGGACTGGGCCGACGCCATGGTCCACGTCCTCACGCCGACGCTGCACTACGGCTGGGGCGTGTTCGAGGGCGTGCGCGCCTATGCGACCGACCGCGGCCCGGCGGTGTTCCGCCACCGCGAGCACATGGAGCGGCTGCACCGCTCCGCCGAGATCCTGCAGATGGACATCCCCTTCAGCGTCGAGGAGCTGATGGAGGGCACGCGCGACGTCATCCGCGCCGCCGGGGTCGAAAGCTGCTACATCCGCCCGCTGGCCTACCTCGGCTACGGCGAGATGGGCCTCAACCCGCTGCCCAGCCACGTGCGCGTCGCGATCGCCGTGTGGCCCTGGGGCACCTACCTGGGCGACGAGGGCCTGCTGAACGGCATCCGCGCCAAGGTCAGCTCGTGGACGCGCATCGGCTCGAACATGATCCCGACGGGGTCAAAGGCGGTCGGTGTCTACATCAACAGCTCGCTGGCCAAGGTCGAGGCGCTGAAGGCCGGTTACGACGAGGCGATCCTGCTGAACGAGCACGGCCGCGTCGCCGAGGGCTCGGGCGAGAACGTCTTTGTCGTCCGCGACGGCGTGCTGATGACGCCGCCGCTGTCCGAGGGTGTGCTCGACGGCATCACGCGCGCGTCGGTGATCCAGTTCGCGCGCGACCTCGACATCCCGTTCGCGGAGTCGAGCCTGCTGCGCCAGGATCTCTACACCGCCGACGAGGCGTTCTTCACCGGCACCGCCGCCGAGGTCGTCCCGATCCGCTCGGTCGACGAGCGCGAGATCGGCGCCCCCGGCCCGGTCACCAAGCAGATCCAGGACCTGTTCTTCGACGTGGTGAAGGGCAAGAACCCCAAGTACGTGGGGATGCTCGACTTCATCAACGGCTAGACCCGCCGAGCTGTCACTGAAAACGGCACGATGTTGCCGTTTCCGCTCACAGTCGGGCGCTGGCGGCGGCGAGTTTGGCGGGGTTGCGCACGGCGTGGACGCGCACGACCAGGCCGTCGAGGACGTCGAAGCCGATCACGCTGTCCAGGCGCTCGCCGTCCCACAGCAGCAGGCCGACCGAGCCGTTCACGGTCGCGATCTCGGCGCGGTGCGCGGGCGTCATGTACTTCGCCGCCAGTCCCAGGAAGAAGCGCGCGATGCGGTCCGGGCCGAGGATCGGCTTGCGTGCGGCCTGCACCACGCCACCGCCGTCGCTGAGCAGCACGGCGTCCTCGGACAGCGTGGCCATCAGGCCCTCGATGTCGCCGGTGAGCGTCGCGACCAGGAAGCGCTCGACCGCCTCGCGGCGGCGCTCGTCGTCGTGGTCGAAGCGCGGGCGTCGGGCCTGCACGTGTTCGCGGGCGCGGTGGGCGAGCTGGCGCACCGCCGCCTCGGTCTTGTCGAGCATGGCGGCGAGCTCGGCGTAGTCGTAGCCGAAGACCTCGCGCAGCACGAACACGGCGCGCTCCATCGGCGACAGGCTCTCGAGCACGACCATCATCGCCATCGATAGGGACTCGACGTCTTCGGCGCGCTGAGCGGGGTCCCCGGTGTCGCCCGATACGGCTGACACGATCGGCTCGGGCAGCCACGGCCCCACGTACACCTCGCGGCGTGCCCGGGCGGAGCGCAGTTCGTCCAGGCACAGCCGGGTCACCACCGTGGTCAGCCAGGCGCGCGGCTCGCGCAAGTCCCCGGGCGCGCGCTCCAGGCGCAGGAACGCCTCCTGCACGGCGTCCTCGGCGGCGGCGACCTCGCCGAGCAGCCGGTAGGCGACGCCGAACAGGTACGCGCGATGCGGCTCGAACGCCTCGGCGCGCGCGTCCGCCTGCGTGCTCATGCGACCGCCTCCCGGACCGCGGCCGCGCTGAGCAGCCCGGCCACCTCCTTGGCCGAGGCCAGGGCGGCGTCGGCCAGGAGCCCACGGCGCCCGACCCAGTCACCCGCGACCGCGAGACCCTCGACGCCAGGCACCAGGGGGCCGGGGCGGCCGGAGAAGCCACCACCGGCGGCCGTGGGGGTGTCGTGCATCACGACCAACCCGGGCAGGAAGCGCTCCTCGACCACGTCGTCGCGCCAGCCGGGCAGCGCCGCGTCGAGCGCCTCCTCGATTTCGCCACGATGGGCGGCCGATGGCTCGTCGGGGCCGAGGTAGCGCACCGCTTGCACCAGCGTGCAGCCTTCGGGCGCCACGCCGCGCGCGAAGTGCGAGTGCACGTTGACGTACACCGGGCGATCCACGCCGAGCAGCCACACGTGCGGGCCGTCGCGCAGTCCGCGCAGGCTCAGCTCGTAGGTCGCGGCGCGCACCGGCCGCGCGCGGTCGCCCCACCCGTCGACGATGGCGCGGGCCGGTCCGTCGAGCAGTTTGGCCGCCGCCCTGGGCCCGCCTGCCGCGAGCACCACGCCGTCGACCGCCAGGCGCATCCCGTCGGAGAGGTGGACGGCGCGCACGCGCTCGTCGTGCTCGATAGCTTCGACACGGGTGCGCGCACTGATCTCGGCGCCCGCGTCCAGCGCCGCCTGGCGCAGGCCATCGACAAGCTGCTGCCAGCCGTCGTGCAGGTACCACACGCCGAACAGCGACGTCTGGAGCTGGCGGACCGCCGCGGACGCCGACTGGCGTGCGGGGTCGTGGGTGAACGATGACAGGCGCACCAGGGCGAGGACCAGCTCGCGGACGCGCGGACGCGTGACGTGCGCGTCGAGCCAGGCGTCGAACGGCACCGCGTCGAGCTCGCGCAGTCGCGCGCCTCGCGCGTCGCGGGGGACCGCCGCCATCGCGCGCATCATGTCGATGCGGTCCGCGCCGTCGAGCAGCGGGGACAGGGCGGTGCGCGCGCTGAACGGCGCGGGCAGGATCTCTCCGCCGTGCCAGGCCTCCATGAACGGCGCGCCCTCGACCACGTAGCCCCGAGGGCGGATGCCGAGTTCGCGCAGCACCGGTACCCCCGGTCCGCGCCGGTACAGGGCGTGGCCGCCCCAGTTCCAGCGGTAGCCCTGGTGATCCTCGCTCGCGGCCATGCCGCCGAGCTCGGCCTTGCCTTCGAAGATCGTGACGCGATGCCCGTCGCGCGCCAGCAGCGCGCCCGCCGCCAGCCCGGCCAGGCCGCCGCCCACCACCGCGATCCGCTTCATGTGCTCGCTCCTCGCTCGTGCCGTGCCAGTGTGACGGAGCGGCGTGGCTGGTTGTGACACGGACGTGTCGGGCTGGGACTTGCCAGTTGGACTTGTTTGGGGGGCGGGCGTTCGGCACACTTGGCGGCGATGACCAGCACGGCGACCTTCGCGATCGGCGCTCTTCGTAGCGTCCGCGCCGCTGTGCCCGCGATCATCATTATTCGCCCGCTCCCGTAGGACCGGCTGTGCGCGCCGGCCCGCGGGAGCGGCGGCGCGCGAGCGACAGCGAGCGTCCGCCCATTCCGTGCCCGGTAGCGGCAGCCCCGATCGCAAAGGCTCCGCCGTGAACGACGAGCAGACGACGACGGCTTCCCTGCCGCCTTCCGTCGACCTGTACGACACCACGCTGCGCGACGGCACCCAGCAGGAGGGCATTTCGCTCTCCGTCGGGGACAAGCTGCGCGTCGCGTCGGTGCTCGACACGCTCGGGGTCGGCTTCATCGAGGGCGGCTGGCCGGGCGCGAACCCCAAGGACACCGAGTTCTTCGCGCGGGCGGCGGCGGGGGAGCTGCAGCTCAAGCGCGCCGTGCTGACGGCTTTCGGGATGACGCGGCGGCCGAACGCCGGCGCGGCGGACGACCCGGGCCTGCGGGCGCTGCTCGAGGCGGGCACGGACATCGTCTGCCTGGTCGGCAAGTCCGACAGCCTGCACGTCACCCAGGCGGTGGGCACCACGCGCGAGGAGAATCTGCGCATGGTGGCCGACTCGGTGCGCCTGCTGCGCGGCGAGGGCCGACGTGTCTTCTTTGACGCGGAGCACTTCTTCGACGGCCATCGCCGCGACACCTCGTACGCGCTGGACGTCGTCGCGGCGGCGGCGGAGGCCGGGGCGGAGTGCGTCGTGCTGTGCGACACCAACGGCGGCGCGCTGCCCGAGGACATCGACCGCGTGGTGCGCGAGGTCGTCGCGCGGCTCGGCGGCGCGTCGCAACTCGGCATCCACGTGCACAACGACGCCGACTGCGCCGTCGCGAACTCGCTGGTCGCGGTCAAGGCGGGCGTGTCGCACGTGCAGGGCACGGCGAACGGCATCGGCGAGCGCTGCGGCAACGCCAACCTCATGTCGCTGATCCCCAACCTCAAGCTGAAGCTCGGCATGGAGGTCGTGGGTGACGACGATCTGCTGCGCCTGACCACCGCGGCGCACGAGCTCGCCGAGGTGATGAACCTGTCGGTGCACCCGCACGCGCCCTATGTGGGCCACGCGGCGTTCGCGCACAAGGCGGGCCTGCACGTGTCGGCGCTGGCGAAGAACACCGACCTGTACCAGCATGTCCCGCCCGAGTCGGTCGGCAACAGCCTGCGGCTGCTGGTATCCGAGCTCGCCGGGCGGTCCACGGTCGTGCTCAAGGGCAAGGACATGGGGCTGGATCTGTCCGACGAGAGCGAGGCCGTCGGCCGCATCCTCGACCGGGTCAAGGACCTCGAGCACCTCGGCTACAGCTTCGAGGTCGCCGACGCGTCGTTCGAGCTGCTGGTGCGCCAGGAGACCGGCGTGTTCGCCGAGTTCTTCCGCCTCGAGAGCTTCGACACCTCCGTGAGCCGCGACGCCGACGGGCGGATCACGGCCGGGGCCACGATCGTGTTGCTCATCGACGGCAAGCGCGTGGAGGCCGACGGCGAGGGCAACGGCCCGGTGTCCGCGCTCGACGCGGCGTTCCGCACCGCGATCAACGGCCGCTATCCGCACCTGGCCGCGATGCACCTGGCCGACTACAAGGTGCGCATCCTCGACCCCGGTTCGGGCACGGGCGCCACGACGCGCGTGCTGATCACCTCGACCGACGGCGAACGCGAATGGGAGACCGTCGGCGTGTCGAGCAACATCATCGACGCGTCGTGGAAGGCCATGCAGGACGCCTACCACTACGCGCTCGTGCACGGGGGGTCCTGACGTGCGCATCGTGCGGGTGGCCCGGCCCGAGGGTCCGGCCTTCGGCGTGGTGCGCGACAGCGAGCAGGGTCCTGTGGTCGCGCTGCTCGAACCGCATCCGTTCACCGACTTCGCGCTGACCGGCCAGGTCGCGCCGCTGGACAAGGTGCGGCTGCTCGCGCCGGTGATCCCGACGAAGATCCTGGCGATCGGCAAGAACTACGCCGATCACGCCGCCGAGATGGGCGGGCCGGTGCCCGCCGAGCCGCTGGTGTTCGCGAAGCTGCCGACCACCGTGATCGGCCCGGGCGACGCGATCGTGCTGCCCGCGCTGTCTTCGGAGGTGCATTACGAGGCGGAGCTCGCCATCGTGATCCGCCACCTCGCCCGGTCCATCCCGGTCGAGCGCGCCGCCGAGGTGATGCTTGGCTACACCTGCGCTAACGACGTGACCGCACGCGACCTCCAGGCCGCCGACGGGCAGTGGACGCGGGCCAAGGGCTTCGACACGTTCTGTCCGCTCGGGCCGTGGATCGAGACCGACCTCGATGTGTCGTCGGTGGCGGTGCGCTGCCGCGTCAACGGCGAGACGCGCCAGGACGGCGACACGCGCGATCTCGTGTTCGGCGTGCCTCAGCTGGTGAGTTACGTGTCGGCGTTTACGACGCTGCTGCCCGGCGACGTGATCCTGACCGGTACGCCCGCCGGTGTCGGGCCCCTGCGGGCGGGCGACGAGGTCGAGGTCGAGATCGGCGGCATCGGCGTCCTGCGCAACCCCGTCCGCCCCGAGTAGCGGTCAGAAGCGGATGGCGGTGGGGGCGTAGGCGGCGATCGCCTGGCGCAGGTCCTCGCGGGTGCGGCGCCCGCGGACGCGCAGCTTCACCGTCCGCCCATCGGCCAGCACCGCCTGGAGATCCTTCTCGCCCAGCGGCTCGATGCCCGCCACCATGTCCCACGCGTGGATCTCGCCGGAGTGGTGTACGCCCAACTCGCTCACCGGCAGCGGACCGTCGAACGCGAACACCGGCGCGTGCACCAACAGCGTCACGGCTGACCAGGCGACGAAGATCGCCGAGGGCACCGGTGCTTTCTGCACCGCCGCCCAGTAGGCGAGCGCGGGCAGGATCAGCACCGTCGCCGCGCGGATCCAGTTGGGGACGCGCTCGGTCGCGCGCAAGAGGCTGTCCATCGCGCATTAGGGTATGCGGCCACGCATCCATCGTGATCCGAGGAACCCGCCATGCCCGCACCACGCGTCCGCTTCTGCCCCGCACCCAGCGGCTGGCTCCACGTCGGCGGCGCCCGCACCGCCCTGTACAACTGGCTGTACGCGCGCCAGAACCACGGCACGTTCGTCCTGCGCATGGAGGACACCGACGCCGACCGCGCCACGCGCGAGTCGGCCGACGGGATGATGGACGCCATGCGCTTCCTGGGCCTGGACTGGGACGAGGGCCCGGGCCGCACCGGCGTGCACGGCCCGTACTTCCAAAGCGAGCGCACCGACCTGTACAAGGGCGTCGCGCACGCACTGCTGCAGGCCGGGGCCGTCTACCCGGCGTTCGAGACCGAGGACGAGCTGAAGGCCGAGCGCGAGGCGGCGATGAAGGAAGGTCGCCCGCCGGGCTACTCGGGCGCGCACCGCGACCTCACCCCCGAGCAGATCGACGCGTTCACCGCCGAGGGCCGCACGCCCGTGCTGCGCGTGCGCACGCCCGACAGCGGCACGGTCGGCTTCGACGACGCCGTGCGCGGGCGGGTCGAGTTCGACTGGAAGGACATCCCCGACTTCGTCGTGCAGCGCGCCGACGGCAGCACCGTCTACTTCCTCGCCAACGCCGTCGACGACATCGCGATGGGCATCAACTTCATCGCGCGCGGCGAGGACCTGCTGTCCGCCACGCCGCGCCAACTGCTGCTGTACGAGCTGCTGACGCGCGACGGCCTGATCGACCGGGTGCTCGACGGCTTGGAGTACCCCGCGCGTCCTGATGACTCCGTTGTGCCGCCGCGCTTCGCCCACCTGCCGCTGCTGGTGGGGGAGGACCGCAAGCCGCTGTCCAAGCGTCACGGCTCGGTGGCGATCGACGAGTTCCGCCGTCAGGGATTCCTGCCCGAGGTGCTGCTCAACTTCCTGGCGTTGTGCGGCTGGAGCCACGACGGCGTGCAGGAGCGCTTCACCCCCGACGAGCTGGTCGAGAAGTTCAGCTTCGACCGCGTCAGCCGCAACCCCGCGTTCTTCGACGTCGACAAGCTGCGCTCGCTCAACGGCGACCGCATCAAGGAGCTCGGCGACGACGACCTCGCCGAGCGCCTGCTGCCCTACCTGAACGAGGCGGGGATCGTCGCGCTGCCGCCGACCGCCGAGGAGCAGCGGTTGCTGCGCGGACTCACGCCTCTGCTGCGCGAGCGCATCCAGACACTGGCCGAGGCCGCGCCCCTGGTGGCGTCGTGCTTCGCGGCCGAGGTCCCCTACGACGAGCAGGCGGTGGCCAAGCATCTCAAGGGCAAGGCCGGCGAGGTGCTCGACGAGGCGGCGCGAGTCCTAGCCGACGCGGCCTGGGATGCCGAGGCGATCACTGCGGCGCTGGACGGCGTCGCCGAGCGGCTCGAGATCGGTCGCGGCAAGGCGTTCCAGCCGGTGCGCGTGGCGGTGTTCGGCAACGCCGTCAGCCCGCCGCTGCCCGAGACGCTGGCCCTGCTGGACCGTGCCATCGTGCTCGGGCGACTGGGCGCCGCGCGGCCGCTGGTGGCCGACTGACCAGGCATCGGGTTTTGAAGGGCCATGGGGCGACTGCTACCTTGGGCCCCGCCCTTCGGGGGTGGTGTAATCGGCAACACGGCTGGTTCTGGTCCAGTTATTGAGGGTTCGACTCCTTCCCCCCGAGCTCGTGCGGCCCCCAGGCCCCCCTGGATCGGTCGATCACACGGTCCCGTCGTCTAGTGGCCTAGGACGCCGCCCTCTCAAGGCGGTAACGCCGGTTCAAATCCGGTCGGGACTACCACAGTGCAGGAAAAGGGAAAACCCGCTCCCAGTCAGGGCGGGTTTGCTTTTCTGCACGGCCTTCTGGCCTACGCGACCACGGCTACAGGACCCCGTATACCTGTAAGGGTTGACGGGGCGGGCGGCCTTCCAGTGGCGTGCAGCCCCCCACCGCGTGGGGATTGTTCCGTAGGAAGGCACGCGCCAGACCGATGAATCGCTCCGCATTCCGGTCGACCAAGCGGTACTGCACCCGGCGCCCTAGGCGCTCGACTTCGACGAAGCCGCACCAGACCAAGGATGACATGTGCTCCGAGAGCCGCGACTGGGTGGCTCCCAGTTTCTCCACCAGGTCGGTCTGGGAGGCGGTCTGGTTTTCCAAGAGGTGCTCGATGACTCGCAGTCGCGTTGCATCGCCGAGGGTGCGGAAGATGCGTGACAGCAATTCATGCTCAGGCAGGACCATCGGCTCTGCAATGACAATGCCTGGTCGGCCCATCGTGACTGGCTCCATAGCTTCTCCCGGACGTTGACGCCGAATGGAAGCGGTGAAGGAGCGGCGATCCAATGCCGAGACGCTTGGGACATCGCCTGATGGCGCCGCGCAACGCACGGTCTGAAGTGGCCAGGATCCGCGACGGGGGTAGACCGACACCCCCCCCCTCCTCTGTACTCCGTCTGTACTCCGTCGCGCAGCCGCGTAGAGGGTAGAAAGGGGTGATTTTCAAGTTGGACCCTGTGCGCGAGTGCTCCTGATGGTGGGATGGGTCTCCCGATTATCAGGAGGTCGTGCCACGTTGTTCCATCGCGATCAGGCCCATGACTCGAACAGCACGGCGCAGCGGGGTCATGACGCCCCCCATCAGTCTTCGCGCGGTTCCGACACCACCCAAGGTGGTCCGTATCCCTTGGTTGACGTTGTGGAGATGCGTATCGAGCAGCTGTGTGCGCGGGTTGCGGTCAGCACGCGCAACATCCGTTCGTATCAGGAGCGCGGGCTGCTTCCCCCGCCGATCATCCGCGGCCGGACGGGGTTCTACACCGAGGAACACGTGCGCCGGTTGGAGCTGATCCGTCAGTTGCAGGATCGCCATTTCTCGTTGGAGTCGATCCGCCAGGTCCTGAATGCGTGGTCGAAGGGTGGCGACATCGGTGACCTGCTCGGTTTCCAGCGGATGATCTCTGATCCTTGGGCGGTGGAGGCGCTGGTCGAGTTGACCGAGGACGAGATCTTCGTGCTGTTTCCGGAGGCGCGGGACGATCCGGCGCTGGTGGACGAGGCGGTCCGGCTCGGGTTGTTTGGCAGGTGCGGCGAGGCCCGGTACTCCTCGCCGAAGGTGCTCATTCACACGGGCGTGGCCCTGCTGCGCATCGGGTTGTCCGTGCGCGACATCTTCGCTCTCGTCGGCCGGCTCAGGGGTGTCACTCGGCAGGTCGCGCGCCATCTCGTGGAGGTGATCTCGCAGCAGTTGCTGGAGCCGGTCGCCGACGGCGCGCTGGAACCCCAGCGGCTGCACGAGTTGACGGAGACGACCTTGGACCTGCGTGGGATGGCCACCGATGTCGTCCGGGCGTTTCTGGTGCGCGACCTGGACGAGGCCATCGACGAGGCGCTTGACGCATTCCGCGAGCGCATCGAGTCACGCAGCCACTAAGGGCAGGCGCGCGTAGTGGCCGCGGTAGGGGCAGGAGATTACATCCGATAGGCAAGATTAGTTCGCGCCCTTGGGGGGAATCACAGGCGAACGGGACCGCATGCGTCCGAACCCTTCAATCCGAACGATTAGACGAATGGACGTCTACTCACGCCGCGTGGAGGCTCCCATGATCAGGCGCTCCCGGCCGGTGAACGGCAAGCGGTTCTCCTATCGACAGCTGGTCCTGGTGCTGCTCGCGCCCATGCTGGCGACCGTGCTGGCGTTGGCGATGACGGTCCTGTCGCAGCCTCGTGTGGCCGGACTGACCACGGAACTGCTGGTCCTGGAGCGTTGGGGCCTCCACCTGGACGGCTTGCAGGATCGGATGCTGCTGGCGGAGAGCGCGGTCCGCGCCTTCCGGCTGACTGGCGCTGCAGACAGCTCCTTGCTTGAGCCCTTCGACACCGCGCGCAGTGAGGTGCCGCAGATGTTGGAGGCTTTGCGCGCGGATGGCGAGGAGTTCGATAGGCTACGCCGCTTCACCGACGCGCTGTCCGGGCTGGTCGCGGAACGGCTGCGCACCCTCGAAGCTCTGCGTGATGCGCCCGAAGCCGGCTCCTCCGCGGAGCGGGCCGTTGCACGGATGGGCGTGACGTTCAGTCAACGCCTGAGTGAGCAGGTGACTGCCGGAGACCGGACGCTGGCCGCGCTGGTCGCGACCCGGGAAAGCCAACTTGTGGGGCTGGCCCGGTCGCAGCGCTACGCCTGGTTGCTGGTGCCTGCGGGACTGGTGGTGACGCTGGCGGTGGCTGTCCGCCTGGTCCGCCGGGGTAACCGCTCAATCCAGGTGCTCACGCGCAACATCCTGAATCTGGTCGAGGGCCGCGAGCTGGAGCCGTACGCGCCGGACGGCAGTCAGCTCGAGGAGCTGGCCGCGGCCCTGGAGCAGACATCGCGGATGCTGGAGTCGCGCGAGGCCCAGCGGCTGGCCGCGCAGCGGGAGGCGCAGCGCGCGAACGAGGCCAAGACGGGATTCCTGTCGCGCATGTCCCATGAGCTGCGCACGCCGCTGACGGCGGTGCTCGGTTTCGCGGAGCTGTTGGACATGGATGACCTCACCGACGAGCAGCGCGACAGCGTCCGCCACATCACCGTCGCGGGCCGCCATCTGCTGATGCTGATCAACGAGGTGCTGGACATCTCGCGCATCGAGTCCGGTGACCTGGCTGTCTCTGTGGAGCCGGTGGAGTTGGGGGAGGTGATGGCGAGCGCCTTGGCGCTGATGCGTCCGATGGCCGAGGAGCGCGGCATCCGCCTGCCGGAGGCTTGCGGTCAGGGCGTGTTCGTGCGCGCCGACCGCCAGCGCACCACCCAGGTGCTGCTGAATCTGCTCAGCAATGCGGTCAAGTACAACCGTCCGTCCGGCGACATCCACGTGACCTGCGAGGTCGTGGACGGAACGGTGCGCATTTCGGTGACGGACACCGGTATGGGCATCTCGCCGGAGCTGTTGCCGCGTGTGTTTGCCGCCTTCGACCGCCTGGGCGCGGAGCAGACGGGCGTGGAGGGCACCGGCGTCGGGCTGTTGCTGTCCAAAGGCCTGGTAGAGGCCATGGAGGGTCGGCTCACCCTGGAGTCTGTCGCCGGGGTCGGCAGCACCTTCACGGTCGAGCTTCCGCAGGCGCGGCAACCGGCCCAGCCGGCGGTGTCGCCTCAACCGGCGCCGGTCGCCGGGACCCAGGAGGTCCGCGTCGTGAAGGTGCTGTACGTAGAGGACAACGCGGCCAACCTTGACCTCGTGGCGCGCTTCTTGCAGCAGATGTCTGGCGTCGAACTCATCACCACCATGCAGGGCAGCTTGGCATTCGACTTGGCGCGCCTGCACAAGCCGAATCTGATTCTTCTGGATCTGCACCTGCCGGACCTGGATGGGGAAACCGTCCTGCGCCGCCTGCGTGCGGATCCGGAGACGGCAGGCGTGCGTATTGCCATGCTCACTGCGGACGCCACGCCCGGCCAGGAGCGACGGCTGCTCGCGTTGGGGGCGGACGACTACTTGACGAAGCCACTGGACTTCGGCCGGCTCGCAGAGGTCATCCGCTCCGGCGAGCCGATGGCGCCGGTGACGCCGGCATGACCGGGTGGCCGCGGTCCGCGCGCATCCTGGTGGTCGACGACGACCAGGCCAATCTGGCGCTGATCGAGCGGGTGCTCCGCCAGGCGGGCTACGCCCAGATGACCCTGCATCAGGATCCCGCCGACCTGCTCGCCGATGCGGCGGCGCTGGAGCCGGATCTGATCATGCTGGACCTGCACATGCCTGGCCTGGACGGGCTGGACCTCTTGCGCGCGCTCCGCTTGCTGCTGCCGCCGTCGAGCTATGTGCCGACGCTGATGCTGACCGCGGACGCGACGGTCCGCACGCGCGAGAAGGCACTGGCCGCGGGCGCGAACGACTTTTTGACCAAGCCCTTCAATCTCGTTGAGGTGTCACTGCGGGTTGGCAATCTGCTCCAGACTCGGGGACTGCACCGCAAGCTCGCCGTGCAGAACGACATGCTGGCGGAGCAGGTGCGCGATCGGACCGCGGACCTCCGGTCGTCGCGCCTGGAGTTGTTGCACCGCCTTGCCCTGGCCGCCGAGCTGCGGGACGACGACACCTATCAGCACACTGTGCGCGTCGGTTGCAACGCTGAAAGCCTGGCCGAGGTGCTGGGCCTGCCACCCGAACTGTCCGCCCTGTTGCGCCACGCCGCGCCACTGCACGACATCGGCAAGATCGGCATCTCTGACACCATCCTGCTCAAGCCAGGCCGGCTGACGGAGGACGAGTTCGAACAGATCAAGACGCACGCGGAGGTAGGGGCACGGATTCTCGGCGGCAGCGCGACCGACGTGCTGCGCCTTGCCGAGCGCATCGCGCTCCAGCACCACGAGCGCTGGGATGGCACGGGCTATCCCAGCGGCCTGCGCACGGAGGAGATTGAGGTCCCCGCCCGTATCGTGGCCATCGTCGATGTGTTCGACGCGCTTACGCATGCGCGGCCTTACAAGGAGGCATGGCCGGTGGCGCGTGCGGTGGAGGAGATGTGGCGGTTAAGCGGCAGGCATTTCGACCCGGACATGTTGGAGGCATTTCTTGCAGGAGTGGAGGTGGGCCGTTTCCTGGATGTGCCCCAGGGCTTGAACTGATGTATTCACCAGCGAGAGATGTCCCAAGCTCTTCGGCCTTGGATCGGAATCGGATCGCTTGTTCCATGCTCCACACGGTCGCTCCCCAGGCTTGAGCGGTGGCGAGTCCTCGCTTGAGCCGAGCCCCCCCAGGAGCGACTGCCGTGCCCGTGTCCGCCCCCGGACACGGGCACGGCGTTCCCCGTCCGTATTCTTGGACGCCCTGGGGATGAAGTCGTGCCCGGCGAGCGTCAGGGGCGGTGGTGTTCCCACGGCTCGGGGCGGCGCAGGTCCGCCGCGCAGCTCTTGTACGACGGCTGGCGCGAGTGCGGATCGAAGCTGGCGTGCGTGAGCCGGTTGGTCTGCGCGAAGTGCATCGGCATGAACAGCTGGCCGGCGGTCACGGCAGGCGTCACCTGTGCGTGCACCCGGACGGTGTCGCGCGGCGAGGACACCAGCACCTCCTCGCCCGAGGTCACGCCCAGCCGGGCCGCGTCGACCGGCGACAGCTCGACGTAGGGCCGCGCCGGGTACAGGGTGCGCAGCAGCGCCGACTTGGCGGTGCGGGTCTGGGTGTGCCACTGGCTCGAACTGCCCCGCCCCGTCAGCAGCGTGAACGGGAACTTGCCGTCGGGCAGCTCGGCCGGGGGCCGGGGCGCGTCGAACACGAAGCGCGCGCGGCCGTCGGGATGGAAGAAGCGGCCGTCGGCGAACAGGCGGCGCTCGCGCTCCGCCGCGACCCCCGCCGCGCCCTCGGGTAACGGCCACTGCACGCCGCCCTCGCGTTCGAGCCGCTCGTAGCCCTCGACTCCGGTGAGGTCGCACGGCCGACCGCGCGTCAGCTCGGTCAGCAGCGCGAACACCGCCTCGGGGTCGGTCCAGTCGGCGAACAGCTCGCCGCACCCCCACGCGTCGGCGAGCAGGCGCACGATCGCGAAGTCGGTCAGCGCCTGGCCGGGGGCGCGCGCGACGCGCTTGATCACGCCGACGCGCCGCTCCGAGTTGATGAAGGTGCCCTCTTTCTCGCCCCATCCGGCGGCGGGCAGCACCAGGTCGGCGAACGCCGCGGTCTCGGTGGTCGCGTACATGTCCTGCACCACCAGGAACTCCAGGCGCTCCAGCAGCGCGCGGGCGTCGCCCTGGTTGATCCACGAGTGGGCCGTGTTGGTGGCGACGATCCACAGTCCCTTGATCCGCCCGCGGTGGATGCCTTCGAGGATCTGGTCGTAGGCCATGCTCGGCCGGTCGGGGATGCGCGCCACGTCGAGGTCGAGGATGCGCGCGACATCAGCGCGGTCGTCGGCCGAGGTGAAGTCGCGTCCGGCGAACAGGCTGGTGGTGTTGGAGAACAGCCGCGAGCCCATCGCGTTGCACTGGCCGGTGATCGAGTTCGCGCCGGTGCCGGGGCGGCCGATGTTGCCGGTCAGCAGCGCCAGGTTGATGATCGCCTGCGCCGTCCGCACCCCCTCGTGGCTCTGGTTGACGCCCATGGTCCACCACAGCGACACACGTTTGCCCGCGGCGATCGTCGCGGCGAAGCGCTCGAGCTCGGCGACATCGAGGCCGGTCGCGACACTGACTCGCTCGGGGGTGAACGCCGCGACGTGCGAGGCGAACGCGTCGAAGCCGCTGGTGTGCGCGGCGACGAAGTCGTGGTCGACCGCATCGGCCGCGATCAGCAGATGCGCCAGCCCGTACAGCAGCGTGAGGTCGGACTTGGGCGCGGGCGCGTAGTGCTGCGTCGCGGCCACGGCCGTCTCGGTGCGCCGCGGGTCGACCACCACGATCTCGGGCGCGTGCGGGTTGCGGCAGATGCGCTCCCACATGATCGGGTGCGCGATGCACAGGTTGGAGCCGATCAGCACGATCACGTCGGACTGCTCGAAGTCGGCGTAGGTGTACGGCGGGGCGTCGAAGCCGAACGCCTCCTTGTAGGCGACCACCGACGTCGCCATGCACTGGCGCGTGTTGCCGTCGCCGTGGACCATGCCCATGCCGAACTTCGCGAACGCGCCGAGCAGCGCCATCTCCTCGGACGGGATCTGTCCGGTGGACAGGAACGCCGTCGCCTCGGCGCCGTGGCGCCCCTGCACGCCGCGGAAGCCGCGCACGAAGCCGTCCAGGGCGGTGGGCCAATCGACCGGTTCGAGGCGCCCGCGCGCGGAGCGCAGCAGCGGGGTCGTCGCGCGGTCGGGCGCTGCCAGGGGGGTGAGCGCCTCCCAGCCCTTGGGGCAGGCCATGCCGAGGTTCACCGGGTAGCCCGGTGTCGGGGTCAGGTTCACCGGGCGGCCGTCGCGCAGGTGCACGTCGAGCGAGCAGCCGGTCGAGCAGTAGCCGCAGATCATCGAGGCGACCGCGTCGGGCTTCAGCCGTGTGGGCACCTGTCCCAGCCCGAAGCCGCCCGGCTCGCGCACCAGCTCGGCCGTCAGCGGCCCCGCGAAGCGGCGCAGCGCCCCGCTCACGCCGGGGTTCCCGGCATGCGCGGCGGCGCGGCCGCGCGGAAGTACTGATCGCGCTCCCACAGCTCGCCCGCGACCAGCAGGGCCAGCATGGGCAGTGCCGCCGCGAGCGCGAAGCCGATCGGGGCGCGCGCGTCGGCGAGCAGGGCGACCAGCGGCGGCAGCACGACACCGCCCGCAATGCCGCACGCGAAGCGCCGGGCGGTCTGGGCGCGCAACGGGCCGAGCAGCAGCAGTGCGCTGCGCCCCAACTCGTCCGTGGCGCCGCGGCGGGCGCGCGGCAGCAGGCTGGCCTCGATCGCCAGCTTGAGCGTGGCGGCGAGCATCGTCGCGGCTACCAGCGACCGCACGAGCGGCGCGAGTTCGGTTCGGGCGGCCGCGTCCGCGCCGAGCATCGCGACCAGCGTGGCGACGGCCACCGCGGCGCTGCCGCAGGCCGCCGCCGTGAGCGTGAACTTCACCACGGTGTGCCGCGCCCGCCACCAGGCGCGGCCGGTCACGATGTAGATCATCATCGAGCACCCCAGCCCCGCCAGGCCCGCGGCGCCGGTCGCCAGCCGCAGCGCGGTCGCCGCCCACCGCGGGCCGAAGGCGTGCGGCCACCACGAGGCGGCGGCCGACAGCGTGGCCACGCCGGCGAACAGGCCGAACGCGACGATCTCGCGGCTGAGCCAGGAGTGGCGCAGCCCGATGATCGCCCGCCACGCCAGTAGGGGACGGCCGAGGTGGAGCACGCTGGCGCCCAGCGCCAGCAGGCCCGCGCCGAGCGCGACCAGTGGACCCTCCGCGCCCAGGCCGGCGGGCGCGCCGAACAGGCGCAGCACGGTGTCGGCCACCGACGCGCCGACCGCGAGCTGCGTCAGCACCAGCATGACCGCCAGTGGCGGATGCCCTTCGGCGGGCCGCGGGCTGCCCGCGTCGGCGGCGACCGCCGAGGCGAGCGCCGGGCGGGCGGTCAGGTAGCGCGTCGCGGGGGCGGTCAGGGCAGGGTCGGGCGTGCCCGCCAGGAACTCGCCGCGCCCGGCGCGGGCCACGACCTCCTCGCGCGCGACCACGGTCACGCGGATGGCCTCGTTGGGGCAGGACTGCACGCACGCGGGCGCCTCGCCCTCGGCGAGGCGGTCCGCGCACAGGTCGCACTTGCGCACGATGCCGAGCCGCTCGTTGAAGCGCGGCACCTCGTAGGGGCAGGTCAGCACGCAGTAGCGGCAGCCGATGCACTGGTCGTCGAGGTGGGCGACGATGCCGGTGACCGGGTCCTTCTCGTAGGCGTCGACCGGGCAGCCGTTCATGCACGCGGGGTCCACGCAGTGGTGGCACGCGGTGGTGACCGACTGCTGGAGCGCCTCGCCCGCCTCGACCGTGTACAGCAGGCCCACCGAGCGCCACGACTCGGTCTCGTCCAAGCCGTTGAGGCTGTGGCAGGCGGCCACGCACGCCTTGCAGCCGGTGCAGGCGTCGAGGTCCACTTCGAACGCGTACTGCTCGCCCGGCCGCGGCGACGCCATCGGGATCATCTCGCGATAACGCGGCGCGATCGGTTCGGCGATCTCGTGCCAGCGGGCGAAGCGGTCGACCGCCGTCAGCCGCCCCTGGTCGGCGAGCCAGTAGTCCAGCGGCGTCAGGACGTCCGTCACGCAGGCAGCCTCACGACCTCGTCGGCGATGTCCACCACCACCTCGTCGTCGGTGTGTTCGTGCGCGAAGGCGTCCGGCGGCTCGACCAGCCAGCGGCAGGCGATCCAGCCGAGCACCGCGGAGGCCCCGATCGCCGCGAAGAACGCGGTGTGGCCGACGAGCAGTAGCAGCGTGAGGAAGAGCAGTGCGCCGACGTTGCCGTACGCGCCCACGATGCCGGAGATCTGTCCGGAGACCCGGCGCTTGACCAGCGGCACGATGGCGTAGGTGGCGCCTTCCGCCGCCTGCACGAAGAACGAGCAGGCCATCGCGGCGGCCACCGCCGCGATCAGTGGCCAGGAGGGGCCGATGCCGGCCATCACGCCGTAACCCACGCCCAGGCCGATCAGCAGCACGGACAGCGTGCGCCGTCGGTCGCCGAGCACGTCCGACAGCAGGCCGCCGGCCGGCCTCGCGGCGAGGTTCATGAACGCGTACGCGCTCGCGGTCATCCCGGCCGCGACGGGACTCAGCCCGAAGGTGGCGCCGAAGAAGCCCGGGAGCATCGAGACCACGGCCAGCTCGGATCCGAAGCTGACCGCGTACGCGACGCACAGCACGACGACGGAGCGCAGCGGGTAGCGGTCTCCTTCGGCGTAGTCGCCCGCCAGGGCGGGACGGTTCACGCGCACGATGGCGCGGCTTTGCACCGTCAGCACGGCGAGCAGCACCGCCGCCGCCACGGCGAGACCCGTCCCGGAGAGCATGCCGACGCGCGACAGCCGCCAGGCGACCAGCAGCAGCACGCCTGCCAGCGGCGCGTTGAGCGCCAGCAGGCCCCACACCGCGGAGCGGTGGGTCACCTCGAGGGCGCCCTGTCGTCGCGGCTTGGCGTAGGCGCGGCCGTCCGGCGTGTCGGTGACCATGCGTGCGTAGCACAGGCCGTACAGCGCGGCGATCACGCCGGTCGCCCCCGTCGCCCAGCGCCAGCCGCTCGGCCCGCCGACGACCGCGGCGACCGCGGGCAGGGTGAATGCGGCGGCCGCCGAGCCGAAGTTGCCCCAACCGCCATAGACCCCCTCCGCGGTGCCGACCTCGCGCGGCGGGAACCATTCCGACACCATGCGGATGCCCACGACGAACCCGGCGCCCACGAGGCTCAATCCGAGGCGCCCGACGACCAGCCCGGTGAACGTGGTCGCCGTCGCGAAGATCCCGCAGGGGACGGCCGCGTAGACGAGGATCGCGCTGTAGACGCGCCGGGGACCCCAGCGGTCCAGCGCCATCCCGATCAGCACGCGCGCCGGGACGGTCAACGCGACGTTGCACAGCGCCAGCACGGTGAGCTGCTCAGCGGACAGGCCGAACTGGCTGCCGATGGTGGAGGCGAACGGGGCGAAGTTGAACCACACCACGAAGGTGAGGAAGAACGCGAACCACGTGAGGTGCAGCGTGCGGTAGCGGCCGCGGAACGACCACAGGCTGCGCACGCGACCACTGACGGACTGGGCATCGGCGGTGCTGTCGGAAATAGCCATGCCGTGACTGTGCGGACCGGCCGTTACGCCAGTGGTACCCGTGGCGTTACCTGCGTCGCAAATCGGGCGCACAGGCTGGGCGCGGCGTTGTGCGCTGGAGTTCACCGGACCGTGGCGCACGGCGAACGCCGCGGTAATACCTCCGGCCTACGGTGCCGTGCATGACCAGTTCAGGGGCACGCCCGACCGTGGTGGTGGCGGGCAACGGCATGGTGGGCCAGCACCTGCTGGACCGCCTGGTGGAGCTCGGCGCGTACGAGCGCATGCGCATCGTCGCGTTTGGCGAGGAGTCGCGCCCCGCCTACGACCGCGTCAACCTCAGCGCCTACATGGAGGGCCGCGGCGCCGACGAGCTGTCGCTGTGGCGCGCGGAGCTGGCGGACCAGGTCGAGTTGATCACCGGCGACGCGGTGGTCGCGGTGGACCGCGACGCGCGCACGGTCACCTCGGCGTCCGGCCGCGCGATCGCTTACGACCACCTGGTGCTGGCGACCGGCTCGGCGCCGTTCGTGCCGCCGCTGGCCGGCGCCGACGCGCCCGGCTGCTTCGTGTACCGCACGCTGGACGACCTCGATGCGATCCGTGCCGCGGCGCGTGACGCACGGACCGGCGTGGTCGTCGGTGGCGGGCTGCTAGGACTGGAGGCGGCGCGGGCCCTGCAGCACCTGGGCCTGGACACCCACGTCGTCGAGCTCGCGCCGCGGCTGATGCCGCTCCAGGTCGACGACGGCGGTGGCGCGGTGTTGCGCGCGCGCATCGAGGCGCTGGGCATCGTGGTGCACACGGGCGCCGCGACGGCCGCGATCCGCTGCGCGGACGGCCGGGTCCGCGGCCTCGAGTTCGCCGACGGCGCCGTGCTGGACACCGACCTGGTCGTGTTCTCGGCCGGCATCCGCCCGCGCGACCAGCTCGCGCGCGACTGCGGCCTGGCGGTCGGTGAACGCGGCGGCGTGGTGGTCGACGGCCAGTGCCGGACCGCCGACCCAGCGGTGTTCGCTATCGGTGAGTGCGCGAGTTTCGAGGGGCGGGTGTACGGGCTGGTCGCACCGGGCTACGCCATGGCGCGCGTGGTCGCGGACACGCTGTGCGGCGGCGAGGCGTCGTTCGCCGGGGCGGACCTGTCGAGCAAGCTCAAGCTGATGGGCGTGGACGTCGCGAGCTTCGGCGACGCGCATGCCGCCGCCCCCGGCGCGCAGGCACTGGTGTGGCACGACGCCGTCGGCGGCGTCTACCGCAAGCTCGTGATCGACGTGACGGGGGAGCGCCTGTTGGGCGGCGTACTGGTCGGCGACGCCGGCGACTACGCGCTGCTGCACCAGCACGTCCAGGCCGGGCAACCCCTGACGGCAGCCCCTGCGCTGCTCCTGCCGCCCGCCGCGGTGGCCGGGGCGGGGCGACCGGCGGGCGTGGAGGGCTTGGCGGAAACGGCCACGATCTGTAGCTGCAACAACGTCACCAAGGGCGCGATCTGCGCCGCGATCGCCGCCGACGGGCTCAGCACGGTCGCGCAGGTCAAGGCCTGCACCAAAGCCGGGAGCACCTGCGGCAGCTGCGTGCCGCTGGTGCAGCGGCTGCTGGAGCACGAGCTCGAGGCGGCGGGCGTCGCGGTGGACCGCAGCCTGTGCGAGCACTTCCCCCACACCCGCCAGGAGCTCGCCGACATCGTGCGCGTGCGCGCGATCCGTACGTTCGCCGAGCTGCTCGAAGGCTGGGGGCGCGGGCGCGGCTGTGAGATCTGCAAACCGGCCGTGGCGTCCATCCTCGCGTCGTTCCACAACGACTACGTGCTGGCCGACGAGCACGTCGGGCTGCAGGACACCAACGACCGCTTCCTCGCCAACCTTCAGCGCGACGGCACCTACTCGGTGGTGCCGCGCCTGCCGGGGGGCGAGGTCACGCCCGCGCAGCTGATCGCGATCGGCGAGGTGGCGCGCGACTTCGACCTGTACACCAAGATCACCGGTGGCCAGCGCGTCGACCTGTTCGGCGCGCGCGTGGAACAGCTCCCCGCCATCTGGCGGCGGCTGGTCGACGCGGGCCTGGAGTCCGGCCACGCCTACGGCAAGGCGCTGCGCACGGTGAAGTCGTGCGTGGGCGAGGCGTGGTGTCGCTACGGCGTGCAGGACTCGTCCTCGCTCGCGGTCGAACTCGAGCTGCGCTACCGGGGGCTGCGCGCGCCGCACAAGCTCAAGTCGGCGGTGTCGGGCTGCGCGCGCGAATGCGCCGAGGCGCAGAGCAAGGACTTCGGCGTCATCGCCACCGAGCAGGGCTGGAACCTGTACGTGTGCGGCAATGGCGGCATGCGCCCGCAGCACGCGGTGCTGCTCGCCGAGGACGTCGATACCGCCACGCTGATCCGCTACCTCGACCGCTTTCTGATGTTCTACGTGCGCACCGCCGACCGGCTCGAGCGCACCGCCACCTGGCTCAACCGCCTCGACGGCGGCATCGACCACGTGCGCCGCGTGGTGGTCGACGACGCGCTCGGGCTGGCGGACGAACTCGAGGCGGCGATGGCCCGCCACGTCGCGACCTACCGCTGCGAGTGGGAGGCGACACTGGCCGACCCCGCGCGCCTGGCGCAGTTCCGCCACTTCGTCAACGACGAGGTCGCCGACCCCACGCCCACGTACGGACGCGAACGCGGACAGCGCCGCCCGCTGCCGCTGCTGGTCCCGGCGGGGGAGCGCGACGCGTGAGCGCGCCGGACTGGACGGACGTGTGCGCACTGGACGCGATCGTGGCGGACACGGGTGTGTGCGCGCTGATCGGCGGGCGCCAGGTCGCGGTGTTCCGCCTGCGCGACGGGAGCCTGCACGCGATCGACAACATCGACCCGTTCACCGGCGCGGCCGTGCTGTCGCGCGGCATCGTCGGCGATCGCGGCGGCGTGCCCAAGGTGTCCTCGCCGCTGCACAAGCAGTCCTTCGACCTGCGCACGGGCAGCTGCCTCGACGACGAGGCGGTGCGGGTGTCGGTCCATGCGGTGCGGGTGCACGACGGCCGCGTGCAGGTCGCGGTCCTGCGCGCCGGGGCTCAGGACGCGGTGGGTGCCATGCCATCCGTGGCGACGTCCAGCCGGTAGCCGCGGCGGAACACCGTCTCGATCGCCGTGCCGGCGGGCCCGAGCTTGCGGCGCAGGCGCCCCATGGCCATCTCGACGGCGTGCGCGCCCGCGCGGCTGTTCAGGTCCGCGGACTGCAGGGCCGCCTTCGGCACCACGTGGCCCGGACGGTGCGCGAGCGCGGCGAGCAGGCGGCGTTCCTGGTCGCTGAGCCGCACTGGTTCGCCGTCCACCAGGGCGATCGCGCCTTGCAGGAACAGCGTGTGCCCGGCCAGGGTCAGCACGCGTCGGCGCGCCTGGAGATGCTCGACCACGGTCCACACCATCGCGCCGAGCCGCGCGCGGCGCGGCTCGACCGGGGTGCGCACACCGCGCTCGCGCAGGGCCGCACTGGTGACCGGTCCGACCGACACGGCCGCGACCGCATGCGCGAACGCCGCCTGGAGCTGCTCGGTCCGGCGCGTGCGGGCGGCCAGCGTGAACAGGGCATCCACGGCCGGCGCGCTGGTGAACGTCACCGCGTCCAGGCGCTGGGCGATGGCCGCATCCAGCAGCCGCATGCCGGGGGCGCTGTCGTCGGGGGTGGCCCAGCGGTAGACGCGGACGGCGATGACCTCGGCCCCAGTCTGGCGCAGCGCGTCGATCAGCCAGGACTGCTCGCCCCCGTCGAGCTGCAGGGCCACGCGCGCGCCCGACAGCGGCACCGTGTCGCGCGCCGCGGCGAGCACCTGCGCCAATCGCTCGATGCCGCTGTGGCGCGGCACGTCCAGGCCCGCTTCGATCGCTGCGGCGACGGTCTTGGGTCCGCGCGGCAGCACGCGGCCGCGGCCGAGCGTGGCCAGCAGCGCCTCGCCCGCGCCGAAACTCTCGGCCGCCGCGAACCAGCCTTTGGTGCCCGCGCCCGTGCACAGGATGGTCAGGTCCGGCGGCCGTTGGATCAGCGCCGCGGTCGCGTCGCGCAGCGCCGGATCGGCGCCGACCACGTCGACGTCGAGCACGGGGCCGTGCAGCACGGCGGCGCCGCGCGCGGTGAGCAGGTGCGCTTGGTCCTCCCACCGCCGCGTCGCCGTGATGCCGACGGTGAAGCCCTCCAGTGCCATGAGCTCCATGCACGCGATGGTGACCCCACGCTGTTACCGCGTGGTTGCGGCCCGGTTGCTTCCCCGCTCTCAGGCGACAATTTCCTCGTCGGACGGGATGTTGGCGTTCATGCGGAAGAAGTTCGTCGGGTCGTACTTGGCCTTGAGGGCTGTCAGCCTGCGCCACTGCGCCTGGGAGTAGGCGGCGCGCACGCGCTCGTGCGCGTCGTCGCTGGTGAAGTTGACGTACACGCCGAGGCTGTGGGGCTCCAGCGCCGCGAAGAACCCGCGCACCCAGTCGATGTGGCGATCCGCGTCGCCGACGTCCTCGGGCAGCCACGAGGCCACGATGTTGATGTCGTGCGCGGCGTCGCGGTTGGGGAACGCGGTCGCGTCCTCGGGCACGCGCGCCATCGCGCCGCCGAAGCAGAACAGCGGCACCGTCGACATCGGCGAGGTGATCGCGGTGCAGTGCTCCACCACGACGTCGATGACCTGGTCGGTCAGCGGCCCCAGCTTGTGGGACTTCCAGTAGTAGTGGCGCCCGTGCGGCAGCGCCGGGTCGAACATCTTCTGGTGCGCCACGTAGGGCTTCGGCGCGATGGTGTCCAGCGCGGGCGCGCCGATCTCGCGCAGCGGGCGCAGGATGCGCTCGCCGCCTTCGACCGGGCCCGCGTAGGTCACGATCAGCGCCACGATGGGCTTGCCGTGCAGCGCCTCGGGGATGACGGGCAGCGGCGGGGCCAGGCGCAGGTTCGCCATGATGCCGACTTCGTCGGGGGCGTCCGCCAGGAAGTCGCGCAGCCGCCGCAGCACGTTCCCGGCGTCGTCCATCGGCCACGCCACCATGCCCGCGAGCACGGTCGGGCCCAGTGGCTGGAGCGCGAACGTGAAGTTGGTGACGACGCCGAAGTTGCCGCCGCCGCCGCGCAGGCCCCAGAACAGGTCGGGGTTGTCCTGTTCGCTCGCCACCACGAACTCGCCGTCGGCGGTGACGACGTCGCAGGAGCGCAGGGCGTCGATGGACAGCCCGAAGGTGCGCATCAGGTGGCCGATCCCGCCGCCCAGGGTCAGGCCCGCCACGCCGGTGTGGCTGACGATGCCGCCGGTGGCGGCCAGGCCGAACACCTGCGATTCGCGATCCAGGTGCGCGTTGGTGCAGCCGCCCTCCACCTGGATGGTCCGCTCGGCCGGATCGACGCGCGTGCCCGTCATGGCCGACAGGTCGATCACCAGGCCGCCGTCGCACACGGCGTGGCCGGCCACCGCGTGCGCGCCGCCGCGCACCGCGGTGAGCAGGTCGTGTTCGCGGCCGACCCGCACCGCGGCGATGACATCGGCGACGCCGGTGCATTGCGCGATCAGCGCCGGACGCCGCTGGATGTGGCCGTTCCAGATCTGGCGCGCCGCGTCGTAGGCCGGATCGGCGCGGCCGATCAGGCGTCCCTGGAACTGTGCCGCCAGGCTGTCGAGCGCTGTGGTGTCGATCGTCATGATGATTCCCCCTTCGTCCGCCGGGGCGTCGGCAGGAGGCGAACCTGGCAGGCGAGCCTCTCGACAGCCAGTCCTGGATCTGTACTGGTGTCAAGGCAGGCGAACACCTAGCGTCGCGGGATGCCGACCTATGGACAGTTCTGCCCCGTCGCCATGGCCTCCGAGGTGCTCACCGAACGGTGGACGCCGCTGGTGGTGCGCGAACTGCTGTGCGGCAGCACGCGGTTCAACGACCTGCGCCGCGGCGTGCCGCTGATGTCGCCGTCGCTGTTGTCCAAGCGGCTGCGGACGCTGGAGCGCGTCGGCGTGGTGCGTCGCGACGGCGGCGAGTACCGGCTGACCGCGGCGGGCGAGGAGCTCCGCCCGCTGATCGAGTCGATGGGCAGGTGGGGGCAGCGCTGGGCGCGCGGCGACGTGGAGGCCAAGCGGCACGACGCGAGCCTGCTGATGTGGGACATCCATCGCGGCATCGACACCAGCCGGGTTCCCGACCGGCGCGTGGTGATCCACTTCCACCTCGAGGGCTCCAGTGACCGCAAGAGCCACTTCTGGCTGGTGCTCGACGGCGGGACGGCCGACCTGTGCGTCACCGACCCGGGCCACGACGTCGATCTGGAAGTCGCCGCGCACACCGCCACGATGGTCGACTACTGGATGGGGCGCACGGACTTCGCCGCCGCGGTCCGCCGCGGGGAGCTGACCGTGGAGGGGCCGGCGCGGCTCGCCCGCGCGCTGCCCACGTGGTTCCGGCGCAGCGACTTCGCGACCGTGCCGCTGCCGTAGGCGACAGCCGGGTACAGATCCTGTACTGGCCTGAGGCGGGCCACGGCCATACGGTCCCGCGATGACCACTGTGCGAGTCGCCGCCGTCCAAGCCGCCCCGGTCTTCCTCGAACGTTCCGCCACCGTCGACAAGGCGTGCGCGCTGATCGCCGAGGCCGCGGGTGGCGGCGCCCAGCTGGTCGTGCTGCCGGAGAGCTTCGTGCCGACCTATCCCGACTGGGTGTGGCGCACGCGGCCGTGGGACCGCCACGCCACGGCGCTGTGGACCCGGCTGGTCGAGGAGGCCGTCGTGGTGGGCGATGCGGCCACGACTGCGCTCGCCGACGCCGCCCGCGCCGCCGGCGCCGTGGTGTCCGTCGGCGTGACCGAGCGGGACCCGAACGGGTCGAGCCTGTACAACACGACCCTGTTGTTCGGACCGGACGGGGCGCTGCTGCACCGCCATCGCAAGCTCATGCCCACCGGCGCCGAGCGCCTGGTCTGGGCGCAGGGCGACGGCTCGTCGCTGCACGCCGTTCCCACGGCGCTGGGCCGCATCGGCACGCTGATCTGCTGGGAGAACCTGATGCCGCTCGCGCGCGCGGCGCTGTACCAGGACGGGATCGACATCCACCTGGCGCCCACGTGGGACAACAGCGACAGCTGGGTGTCGACCCTGCGGCACATCGCACGCGAAGGCCGGGTGTTCGTGATCGGCGTCAACTCGTGCCTGCGGGGCAGCGACGTCGGCGCGCATGTGCCCGGGCGCGACGAGCTCTACGGCGGGGACGACGACTGGATGTCCAAGGGCAACGCGGCCATCGTGGCCCCGGACGGGACCGTGCTCGCGGGTCCGCTCGTGGGGGAGGCGGGCATCGTCATGGCCGACCTCGACCTGGACCAGGTGCGTGCGGAGCGCCAGCAGTTCGACTCCGCGGGCCACTACTCACGCCGCGACGTCCTGGAACTGGTGGTCCGCGGCGGAGCGCGGCCGGAAGCGACTTCCGGCCACGCTCCGCCGGGGCATTACTCCAGCGAGCCGATGTCCTCGGCGGTGACACCGAGCTTGCCGTAGGCGTCACGCAGCGCCTCAAGCGCGGCGTCGGCCTGTGCCTCGGTCGGAGGCTCGGCGCCGCCGAGCGCGGCCTCGATCGCCTTGGCGGCCTCGGACGACGCGGCGGCGATCTGCGGCGCGATCACTCGGTAGAAGGCGTAGCCCTCGGCCTGCTGCTTCGCGGCCTCGTCGCCGCCCTCGGCGGACTTGGCCGTGTACTTCTCCACTGCCTGCACGTAGGTGATCACGAGCTGGCGGCGAATCTCGGCGTCCGCCTCGGCGTACGCGTCGGCGTCACCGGCGACCGCGGCGTCGCGCGCGGCGTCGAACGCCGCGAGGATCGCCTCGTTGACCGCCTGGCCGCGGCCGAAGTCGGCGCCGCGCTTGTCGGCGGTCGCATAGGGAGCGCAGTCGGGGTTCTCACCGTGATAGAAGGCCCACCCCTCGTCGACGTTGTGCGGGGCGCCCTCGGCCGGGTCGGTCTCCCCGGCGGCCACCTTTGCCTTGGCGGCGTCGAGCTCGTGCAGCACCCAGGCGACCATGACGCCGTTCTGGATGCCCTTCTGCACGGCCTGCTTGCGCTGCTCCTCCGACGCCGCGGCGAACCGGCCGGTGCCCTCCAGTGCCGCGGTCACCTCGTCGTCCAGCCACGTGTCGGAGCCGAACTGCTCAGCGGCGGCCTGCCACGACGGCTCGTCCAGCGGCGTGGACGCGAAGCCCTTGAGCGTGCGCACGCTGCCGTCGCCCTTCACCGAGTTGCCGCCCTCGGCGTAGGACTTGGTGGCGGCGGCGAAGTCGTCCTGCTCGAGCGCGGCAGCCACCGCGCAGACATCCAAGGTCACCTTGGCGTGGCCGGCCACGTCGGAGGCCGGCTCGTAGCCGCCCAGGGGACCGGCGGCCGCGGAGGCGACCCCGGACGCCGAACCGGACCCGGACGCGGAGCCCGAGCCGGAGCCCGACCCAGAGCCGCCGTCGTCGATGACGCGGACGCCCGCGCCGTCGTCGCCGCACGCAGTGGCCAGGACCGCGATCGCCAGGGCTGCGCACAGCAGCCGCAGGGTGTTGCGCATCAGTGGTTCCTTTCGTGGAAATGCCCGCGCCCGCGCAGGTGAAGTTAGGTAACCCTTACCGAACATAAGCGGCGGGTCGGCGTCGGCGCAAATCCACAGGCCACGGGCGCTTTACGAGAGGTCGCTGATGTTCACCATCCACGGAATGCCAAAGCGGTCGGTGCACATGCCGAACACGTCGCCCCACATTTGCTTCTCCAGCGGAACGGTCACCACGCCGCCATCGGACAGGCGCTCCCAGTAGCCGCGCAGTTCGGCGTCGTCGTCGCCGCTGAGGCTGATGGCGATGGCCTCGCCGGGCTTGTGCTCCATCCCCGGCGGCGTGTCGGCGCCCATCAGGGTGAAGCCGCCGGCGGTCTCGAGCATGGCGTGCATGATCCCGTCCGCCTGCGGTGAGCCGAACTCGCCGAACGTGTTCATGGTCAACGTGCCGCCGAACACGTCCTCGTAGAACTCCATCGCCTGCCGCGCGTTGTCACGGAAGCTGATGTACGGGTTGAGGCGCGAGGCCATCGCTGCTCCTTGGGGTCGGGGTTCGTTCGGGCACAGCAGACACCGATCGTGCAGGCGTGTCGAGCCCGGAATTGGATCGGCCCCCGGGCGCACCCGGGGGCCGACGGTGCAGCGGGCGCTAGGCCGACTGCGTGGCCGTCGCGGCCGGAGCATCGATCGTGCCGGTCGATCGCTTCGAGAACGCGATCGCAATCCCGAGCACGACGATCGACACCGCGACGATCACCATGCGCGCTCCGGTGTCGGTGCGCATCGAGATGACTGCGGGCAGGATCAACAGCGACACCAGGTTCATCACCTTGATCAGCGGGTTGAGCGCCGGGCCGGCGGTGTCCTTGAACGGGTCACCGACGGTGTCGCCGATCACGGCCGCCTTGTGCGCTTCCGAGCCCTTGCCGCCCTCGTGGCCGTCCTCGATGTACTTCTTCGCGTTGTCCCACGCACCACCGGCGTTGGACAGGAAGTTGGCCATGAGCTGGCCGGTGAGGATGACCGCGGCGAGGAACGCACCCAGCGCCGCGTAGCCGATGCCGAACCCGATGATCACCGGGGTCAGCACCGCGAGCAGCGCCGGCGTGGCGAGCTCGCGCAGCGACGCCTTGGTACAGATGTCGATCACCGCGCCGTGGTCGGGCTTCTCGGTGTAGTCCATGATCCCGGGGTGCTCGCGGAACTGCCGGCGCACCTCCTCCACGACCGTCCCGGCGGTGCGGCCCACCGCGCGGATCGCCAGCGCCGAGAACAGGAACACCACGGCACCGCCGATGAGCATGCCGATGAACGTCTTTGGATCGGCCACGTTGATCTGCGTCTCGGGCAGCGCGAACAGCGCGGAACCGGTGGCCTCCAAGCCGAGCTCCGAACCGATCGTCTCGATGTAGCTCGCGAACAGCGCCACGGCGGCGATGACCGCCGAGCCGATCGCGAAGCCCTTGGTCACGGCCTTGGTGGTGTTCCCGGCCGCGTCGAGCTGGACCATGATCCGCTCGGGCTCGCCCGAGAACTCACCCGACATCTCGGCGATGCCGGCGGCGTTGTCCGCCACCGGACCGAACGTGTCCTCGCTCACCACGACGCCGGTCGTGGCGAGCATGCCCATGCCGGTCAATGCGACCAGGTACAGCGAGTACTGCAGGTTGCCGTCGCCCAGCGCGAGCGCGACGCCCAGGGCCCCGGCGATGGCGATGATCGCCCACACGCTGGACTCCAGGCCCGAGCTGATGCCGCTCAGGACCGTCGTGGCGGGACCGGTGCGGGCCGCCTCGGCGATCTCGCGCACGGGCTTGGTCTCGGTGGAGGTGAAGTACTCGGTCAGCCGGCTCGCCACCTGTGCGAGCACCAGGCCGATGACCACGGCCCAGAACACGTCGAGGTTGCCGACGTAGTACTGCGCCACCAGGAACGTGCCGATCACGGTCAGCACGCCGGCGGTGAGGAAGCCGCGGTTGATCGGCGTCAGCGGGGACTTGTCCTTGTCCGTCGCGCGCACCGCGTACACGCCGACGATCGAGGCCAGCACGCCGATGGCGCGGGCGATCACGGGGAACACCAGGCCCAAGGCGGGGTTCTGGCCGATCGAGTTGAACGCGGCCACACCCAGGATGATCGAGGCGACCAGCGTCACCTCGTAGCTCTCGAACAGGTCCGCGGCCATGCCCGCGCAGTCACCGACGTTGTCACCGACGTTGTCGGCGATGGTGGCCGGGTTGCGCGGGTCGTCCTCGGGGATGCCCTGCTCGACCTTGCCGACCAGGTCGGCGCCGACGTCGGCGGCCTTGGTGAAGATGCCGCCGCCCACGCGCAGGAACAGCGCGAGCAGGGAGCCGCCGAAGCCGAAGCCGACCAGGATGGCCGAGGCGGTGTTCTGGAACACGAGGATGATCAGCGTGGCGCCCAACAGGCCCAGGCCGACGGTGAACATGCCGGCGACCCCGCCCGTGCGGAACGCGACCTTCAGGGCCGCGGGCAGCGAGCCGGTCTTGGCGGCCGCCGCCGTGCGCACGTTGCCGCGCACGGCCAGGCCCATGCCGATGAAGCCGGTGAGGCCGGACATCAGGCAGCCGGCCAGGAACGCCAGGGTGCGGAAGGTCCCGGACTGGGCGAGGCTCAGTGCCTCGGTGCCGTCGGGCTTCAACACCGCCGTGGAGGTGAAGTACACGACGGCGACCAGCGGCACCAGGATGACCGCGATGGTCTTGAACTGGCGGCGCAGGTAGGCCATCGCGCCTTCCTGGATCGCGGCGGCGATCTCTTGCATCTTCGCGGTGCCCTGGTCCGCGGCGAGCACGCCCCGCATCAACACGAAGCCCACCAGGATGGCGAGCAGGGCGGTGGCGGCGGAGGCCCACAGCCACATCATCTCGGTCGAGCCGAGCTCAAATACCTGATAGCCACCCTCGGCGGCGAATAGCGGCGTCAACGCCCCTCCAGACAAAGTCACGGCCCGGACCTGCCCGGGCACGTTGGCCGATAGGGTACGCAGGTCGCCGGGGTGCCCCAAACGCGCCGGGATTCAGCGGCCTCGCCGGACCGGCTCCCAGCGCGTCGCGGTGCGCAGTTGCGCCTTCAGCACCTTGCCTCCGGCGTTGCGCGGCAGCGGCTCGGGGTGCACGGCCACGTGCTCGGGCAGCTTGAAGTCGGCGAGGTGCTCGCGCGCCCACGCCAGCACCGCGGCCGGGTCGAGGGCGCCGCTCGGCGCGGGCACGAACACCGCGCCGACGCGCTCGCCCATGACCTCGTCGGGCACGGCGACGACCGCCACCTCGCCCACGGACGGGTGCGCGGCCAGGACGTTCTCGACCTCCAGGCTGTACACGTT
>Ga0299913_10000142_pt1 | contig 36535 bp, 32 predicted proteins | sample RVTome_9_FD_201360 | JGI IMG/M metagenome (GOLD analysis project Ga0299913, IMG submission 201360) | Soil microbial communities from uranium-contaminated site in the Upper Colorado River Basin, Wyoming, United States - RVT155D38 (version 2) ... | reverse complement strand
CGTGCGATCAGGTAGTCGATTAGTTTGCGGGGCAGGTTATCGGCGAAGTCGTTCAGCGTGGCCGCGGGAATCCCGGTCGCACCAGACATGCCGCGAATCGCGGTGGCGATGTTGGCGATGCCTTCGATCGTGCTGATCGCCGCTCGCGTGAGGTTGACGCCGGTGCTGACGGCTTGCGAGTAGTTGTCGGCCTCCAGGCTCGAGAGGAGCTCCGAGACGTGGCCGGGCATCTGCCTGGTCGCAGCCACCACGCTCTCGAGCGCCGTCGTAAACGCCCCGGTGCTTGCTCCGGGTGGGAGCTGCAGCCCGAGCGAGGCGAGCAAGGCGCGCGCGTTACCGCCTTTCAGGTCCTGTTCGAGTGGGCTCAGCAGCCGCGCGAGGCCGAGGGCCAGGGCTTCCAGACTACCGACGTTGTCTTCGTTGGCCACGGCTCAGGACGCGGCTTTGATGGCATCGAGTGGAATCGAGTCGAGGAGCCCTCGCTGCAGTAGCAGCCGGGCCAGGTGCTCGACTGACTGACCGTCGTGGGCCAGTGCATATACGTCGTGTCGGTAGTGATCCATGTCGGCAACCAGCTCGCGACTGCCGTGCTTTCTCAGAACGTCTTCCATGGCACTGAGGAGCGCTTCGCGCGTCACGTCGTTGATGGCGAACGGGATCCGATACCGGTCGATCCGGCTGGCCCTGGCCACTGCCGCCACGAAAGCCGGACCCTGGTTGCGGTGCCAGACAACGGTGACGGGACGCCGGTGGTTGAGGAGCTCCAGGACCTCGCGGTGATGCCGGTTGTAAAGCTCCTGCAGCACGCTGTCCCGATTCGCGTCCCTGAGCTGTTCGAAGAAATTTCGGGCCGCCGGCTGCAAGCGCTGCTCCCGGTTCGCAAACGGCGTGCGATGGTGCACTCCCTGCCGGTCGACGTCGCTCGCCGAGAGATGCAACTGAAACCCATTGTTGCTCAGCGCGGTGAGTACGTTGTCGATGTTGTTGGCGAAGGTAATGTCAACGGAGTTGGGCTTCTCGTCGCCCCCATAGAGCAAGGCGACGATTTGATCGCTGTCGTTGAGGATCACCGATCCCGAGTCGCCGTTGTTCGAGAACGCGAACTTGCACGTACCTCGATCGTTGACCTGATACGTCTCGGCCGCATCGGGGATGATCAGCACCTGGCCGGTCCTGATGGCGATTGTTCCGCCGGCCGGATCGGTGCCGGCGGCCGCCACATCGCCGATGTGGACCACGGTACCGCGGGTGAATCCTGAGCGGGCGCCGATTTTCCTGACGTTCTGGCCAACGGTGGCCGCTGCGGTTCCGCTTACCGACAGGACCGTGGACGTGGCATCGTTTGCGATCACCATCGAAATGTCGCCGGCATTCGCCGCCTTGATGCGCGCGATCGCGCAATCTACCGAGGTCGCGGTCGGCGGAGAGAGATCGCGAATGCCGATCAAAGAGTCGGCGATCACGTTGTCGCTGCCGCACTCGCAGCAGCAGCACGTGCTGACGCTGCCGAGTTGAGGCTGTGCGGTCGGCTTGCTCGTGGTCGTCGTCTCGCTGGTCGAGTCGTACAGCACGTGTTTGTTGGTCAGCAGGATCCGCGAATCGTCCATGTCGAGCACGCCGAACCAACCCAGCGTGCCGTAAGTGACCGAGTCGGTGGAGATAGCAATGCCGGCGCGGAGCGGACGATGCCTGGTCAGCGTCTCCCGCTCGGTTCCGCACACCGCCGGGCGGTCCTTGATGTGATAGGGCATGATCACGTCGGTTCTGACGCCCTGCACCTCGCGGGGGATCAGGTCCCCGGGCGCGAGCTCGCTCGGGTTCTTCTTCTCCGTCACGAACACCCGATAGGAAATCTCTTCCGTGAACTCTCCGCCAGACTCCTTGATGCCGATCCCCACGGCCAGCGTGTTGGCCTTTTGCAACAGCTCGCGCTTGGCGCTTTCCAAATTCGCGACAAGGACTTCCTGATCCTTCGCGAGTTCGTCTTGGTTCATGACCGGGCCCCTATTTCAGGTCGAACTCATACCGCTTCGGAAAGATCCGTATGCCGATGCCCCGCTTCTCTGTTGCTTCCGGCGTCGCCGTCGTACGGACCGTGAGGTTGAACTGCTTTATGGGGGGATTCGACCGCAGTACGCCGGCCTCGACGTCGACCGACTCGACGCACTCGTGCTGCTCGAGCCACTGCTTGAACGTCTGGAAGTTGCGCTCCTCGTCGCCCTTTACGTCGAGCTTCGCCAGCTCAGGATCGATCAGCGCCTTCAAAGTGGCGCGATCGTTCATCTGGAGCGCCGGGCAAAAGTCTTTTGGCGGCATGATCCCCTCCGTTCGTCGAGACCCACGCCAGGTCCCGCTAGCCAGGCCACGCGCTTCGAACCGGCAGCGCGTATTGTTGATGTGGGAAGTGCCACCGTCGATGACGACGCTCGGCGTTGACAGCACCGGGTTGGCGAACGTCACGGCGACGGCGAAGAAGCAGGTGAGCGTAATCGCGAGCATGACGGACCTCTCCGTCGCAAAGAATCTCATACACCTGACGGTTTGCCGTGGCGAGTAAAGACTCGTCACTGCTCAGGTTCACGACGCGCGGGAGGCCCGCGTTGAGTTGATTGCTGTGTGCGGTCTGATCCTCTGAGGCGGACCCGTCACCGAGGACGGCAACGTTTTTCCTCACTCCTGGCGATCCGGAGCTGCGGATCTGCGTGACGCTGTCCGGCATGGCCCCATCCGGGTGTCAGATGCTCACCGTGGATTCCGCGGATAAGGCGCTGTCGATATGGGTTCAACACGCACGCAGGTAATGACATCGACCGTTTTCAAATCCGCCTTTCCCGCCATGACAACATCCCTCATCACCGAGCACCGTCACAGCTGCCGCAGCCATGCCGGGCCTCGGATTGGTTTATATTCAAGTAGAGCATAGTAGAGCGACTTGAACTGTCAAGCTTCCCAAGTTGAAGGGCATGACACGTGGGCACCCATCGTCGTCGCCGAATAGTCGCCGGGCGCTCTACGCAAATTCGGCCGGGCGCGGCACCCCGGCAGGCGAGAAACCCGGCACGTTTGCGATCTCCCAAGTCATTTTGTGATGCGTCTCGCAGCGCGACCCCTCGCTCGACACCTACGCTATATAGTGTGAAGAGTCGTCGTCACAGTTTCCTCGTTCCTGCCTTGTTGGCTGTCAGCGGCTGCGCCGGAGTGATCGTGGGTGGTGATCCACCCCAGCCACCCCGCGCACATGCCTTTAATGTGCCGCCGGGCCATCTCCCGCCGCCCGGTCAATGTCGCCTCTGGTATCCGGCACTTCCTCCGGGCCAGCAGCCTCCCCCTGGTGACTGCTACGATCTGCGGTACCGCATGCCGCCCGATGCCTATCTGATCTATGGCAAATAGCGGTCAAGACAGGCCGGCCAATGAATCGCCTCGCAATGGCCGGGATCAGCAGCAGGTTACCCGCCGTCATGAGACGCTCCTCCACTCTTCGGTTTCAATGGCCCTTCCAGTCGGTTAAGCGCAGCAGGCCGCAAAAACGTTCACGAAGGACTCCTGCACGTTCTGACTCGACCCGGAGTCACTGCCTTGACACTCCGATTTTCCCGAAACAGCCCACGGGTCTCTCCTCCCCTGCGCCGCTCCCGTGAACCTTTTTCCAGCCTGCTGCGCTTAACTGCCAGTAACGGACATCGATCTCAAGCGGTACACGGGGACATTGTGAGCAACAGGGTTTTTCGGGCGGCCTGCGTACTGCTCGCCCTGTGGACGAGCGCCGTGTCCGCGCAAGCGGAGCGCGGTTTTTTTTGCGAGCGTGAACGTCGGAAGTTCCAGGACGAGTTTCCATCCCACGTCCGTCGCCCGGATTGACGAGCGCGAGCAGTCGTTCGACGCCGGCGTCGGCTATGCTTTCGGACCTCACTTCGCAATTCAGGGCGCCTATCACGATTTCGGGCAAGTGACGGGTTTCGTAGTATGTCCGCCGGAAGGCTGCGTGGTGCCCCCGGGCGAATGTCCGCCCGGTGCTGAATGTTTTGCGTTCATGCGGCCAGTGCCGGTACGGGCCGATATCAGCGGCTGGTCCGCAAGACTGACCGGTGCCTTGCCACTCGGCCCGCGTTTCGCCGCCTTCGCGAGCGTCGGCGTCATCGACTGGAGCTCATCGGCCGGTGCCATCGTGACGCTCCCCGGCGGCCGCCGCGTGGACGATCTCGACGATTCGGGCAAGGATCTGATCTACGGCGCGGGCCTGCAGTGGCACGTGGCCGATCGCTGGAGTCTGCAGGTTTTCTACGAGCACGTGGACCTCGATATCGAATCGAGCAAACTCGGCGCCACGTTTCGTTTCTGAGCGCTCCGGGCTTTCGCATCCTGGGAGCACGTCACGGCGCTCGGTGATCGAGGCGCAGGACTTCGGACCAGGCATCGAGGTGCAGGCAGCCAACTTGTGCCGAACGAACTTCGACGCGCATCACGGACCGCAGATTCCCCACGCAGTAGTCTTCCCTTTGTGGATTGTGGACGCCCTGTGTGCAACGCCTTGGGGGTGGGGAATGAACAGAGAAGAACTGGTCCTGGCACTAGACGAGTGGATGCGAAAGTTTCTCGAAACGCCACAAGAGTTCGATGAGCAACTGCATCGAGTAACTCAGACTCTGAAGAAAGAAGGAAAGGACCCCAGCTATGGCTTGGCGGGCGTGGCATTCCTGGAAATGTGCCTGCACGATGCAAAGCAAAGAATGATTTAAGTCGCGAGCGGCAAGCCAGGCGATCTGAATACAGATTGCACTGGCTCACGAGCGAGCCCTCACCAAACGTAGCACGTGGCCCGAGCCACCGTCGAGGACATCTCGTGCCTCACGACGGGCGGGCCTGGTATCTGTAGCATAGCAGTTTGGACGTATCGGAACCCGCACGATACGATGCCCCACCTCGGTTAATTTCAAGACAACAGCAAGGTCTCATGAACCAGCCGCGATTGAACCTGTTTGAAAATGTGCTGTCCGGGCATGTCCCGATCACGCTCGACGGCGGTCTTGCGACCGAACTGGAGGCACGAGGATATGACATCGGTACCACCTTATGGTCGGCGGCACTTCTCAGGTCGAACCCCTCGGCCATCGTCGATGTGCATCGTGCCTATCTCGAAGCGGGCGCAGAGATCATCATCAGTGCAAGTTACCAGGCCAGCGTTAAGGGCTTTACCTCGATGGGCTTGTCGGAACGGGAGGCTGAGGCACTCATTCTCAGCTCGGTTGAATTGGCTTGCACCGCCAGGCAGCAGTTCCGCGACGCGCATCCGGAGATTACTCGCACTCCGATAGTAGCGGCGAGTATCGGGCCCTACGGCGCAGCCCTTCATGATGGTTCTGAATACACCGGTGACTATGACGTCGATGAATCCGGCTTGCGTCAGTTTCATGAACAGCGGCTCGCACTGCTCGATCAGACAAGTGCCGACGTCCTGGCGTGCGAGACGATCCCGAACAGTCTCGAGGCCGGCGTTTTATGCAAGCTGCTGGAAGACGTTCGCCTGCCGGCGTGGGTGAGTTTCTGCTGTCGCGACGGTCGTCTTATCAGCGACAAGACGCCGCTACACGAAGTGTGTGCCCTGTATCGAGGACATCCCAGGGTACTTGGGCTCGGCGTCAATTGCACCGCACCTCAGTTCGTTACGTCATTGATCGGCGAAATCAAGAAGGCAGCACCGGACAAGGCGATTGTTGTCTACCCGAACGCGGGAGAAACCTACGATGTTTTGTCGAATTCATGGTTCGGCGATGCGAGCCCTGCTGCATTTGCCGAATTCGCGCAGCAGTGGCAAGCCGCCGGTGCCAGAATTATCGGTGGTTGCTGCCGGATCGGCCCGCAACAGGTCGCTGCCTTGCGCGAAGGACTAAGAGTTTCGACCGGCTAGATAGTTGACGGCGACGCAACGTTCCACTGTATCTGGCGCAAAGGCGCCGATCGCGGCACCCGTCGGCCGATTGAGATCATGCTTGTTGCTCCACACCGTCCCGATCGCGATACAATGAGCGACTGCAGAATATAGCCAGGGCGGGATCTCATGACTACCGACAACGATCTCGCTTCCGCCCTGTCCTCCGCCCTGGCGCCCATTTTTCGCGGCAGGTTTTGCGATGTTCTGCTGCCGAACCGCAGCGCCATCGCATTCGCCGAAGACGAGATCATGTACGAGATGGGCGCTACGGAACGGACCTTTTTCTTCATCCGCCACGGTGTCGTGAAGACCGGCACGATCACGGACAGCGGGCGTGAACTCATTTTCGACATACGCAAGGACGGCGACGTCGTGGGTGAACTGTGTGCGCTGGAAGCCGTGCGCGCGGATCGAGCGGTGGCGCTGGAGCAGACAGAAGCGGTGGCCATACCTTTCGATGAGATAGTGACCACGCTGGCCAAACATCCGGAGCTGCTCGGCGATTTCGTGGCCGTCTTCTGCAATGCGCTGTCCGCGGCTTACGAACAGGTGAACCGCCTGGCGGCCGGCAACGTGGAGCAACGGCTGGTGAACGTGTTGAAAAGCCTCGCCCGCAAGCATGGACGCCCATTGGGCAAGCTGCTCGAGATCCCGACTTACCTGACGCAGGAAGAGCTTTCCCAAATGGTGGCGGCACGGCGTGAGCGGGTTTCCACTAGCCTCAATTCGCTGCGACGTCGCGGGATTGCACAATATTCCACGCGCGGCCATTTACTCGTCGATCTGAAAGCGCTGGAAGAGATCGTTCCCGAATAAGGCCGACGTACCGACCCGGCGACTGTGTTACTGCCGTAACAGACACGAAGCGCCACCGGGTCTATATTTGCTGCAACGCACGTTCCCGGCAGCGGACGCGTGCGCGACATCAGCATTGGGCTGCGTGCTTCACGGCGGCACGCAATACCGCCAGCTGCACTTCGCTACCTGCACCTACATTCTCGCAACCGCGGTCCTGCAAGGCGCCACCGGAAGTGCGTCGCGGTACTTTCCGACGAATACTCGAGTCGCTCCTGCAGTGCCTGATCGATGAGGAACCCGGCCATGAACTACTTCACTGTTGTAATGCTCTCGCTCCTGCTGGTCGGTGGCGTGGCCAGGGGCGATGCCGACACGACCTCGTTCGAGGGCAACCATGACCAGTTTCTGAAGGACAAATGGTCATCTCCGCACGACAGACGCAACGTGCTCGGTGCGTTGCAGATGATCGTCGAAGGCCAGAAGACCTTCCGCCACGACACGTTCGGCGACGAAATCTTCTGGGGCGATGCGTTGCGGCTGCACGAAGCGATCGCCGGGCAGGCGAACGGCGGCGTGGGTCCCGGGGTCAGTCCTGCAGCGGCACTGGCCGTGGGTCTCAAAGTCGATGTCGACGCGCTGCCTCGACAGCTGCGCCGCGACCTTCGCCGTGGTCAGGTCGATCTCGACGATCCGGCCACCACGGTCGCGCTGCTCGGCCTTGACGCTGTCGTCGGTGTGCGAGGATTCTTCGACGACGCCGGCAGTCAGCTGAAGTCCCTCGGCATCACCTGTGCACTGTGCCATTCCACGGTCGACGATTCGTTTGCGCCAGGCATTGGACGACGGCTGGATGGCTGGGCCGCCGGCGATCTCGATGTCGGAGCCATCATCGCCCTCTCCCCGAACCTGCAGCCGATCGTCGACTTGCTGTCGTTTGTACATCCCGGTATCGACGACGACGCCGTACGCGACGTATTGAACAGTTGGGGACCGGGTAAGTTCGACGCCAGCCTGCTGATAGACGGCAAGGCCTTCCAGCCCGATGGCGAAACTGCCGCCACACTGATCCCTGCGGCATTCGGCCTGGCCGGTGTGAATCTGCATACCTGGACCGGTTGGGGCTCCGTGACGCATTGGAACGCGTTCGTCGCCAACCTCGAGATGCGCGGCCGGGGCACGTTCGTTGACCCGCGACTTGACGATCTCGTTCAGTTTCCGATTGCCGCCGCGGCCGGGTTCAGTGAAGTGCGCAGCGACCCTGACTTCATTACGCCGAAGCTTGCTGCGCTGCAGTTCTATCAGCTGTCGATCAAGGCCCCCCGTCCGCCGCGCGGATCGTTTAACGCCGCGGCCGCCAGGCGAGGTGCGGAGCTGTTTACAGGTCGCGCAGATTGTGGGCGCTGTCACGTGCCGCCGTTGTATACCGAGCCGGGATGGAACATGCACAGCGCCGAGGAAATCGGCATTGACGCGTTCCAGGCGGAGCGCGCTCCTGACAAGGCCTACCGTACTGCGCCGCTGAAAGGCCTCTGGACGCGCAGACACCGTGGTTACTATCATGACGGACGCTTCGCGACACTGGACGACGTGGTGAACCACTACGACCAGCACTTCGTACTCGGTCTTACGCGGCAGGACAAGGCCGATCTCATCGAGTACCTGCGTTCGCTGTGAGGACACACCTTCCAACCTGTGGCGTCACCCAGGTGATACATGGAAATGGAATGGCCAGAGTGGATGCCGCTGACGACATCTCACTTAATGGTTGTATAGTTTTCCCGCATCAAGAAACTGAAACCGTCGAATTCAAAACTAACCACCCCTTCCCAGGCCGGCACAGGTTTGGCCTTTCCTTCAAGTACATGTTCCAACGCCTTTTGCGTTTCAACGAGCATGGAAGGTCTCGCCATTGGAGTATTGTGGGCGGGGAAAAGGGCTTTCAAATGAGGAACCAGGGATGCTAACCGGGCAATGGCCGTCTCATACGCGGCAAGATCAGTTTCCGGGAAGAATAACCAGATCGGACCTTCGTAAAAACTATCGCCTGTCCACAACAGGCCAGATGCTCTGTCGAGTAATGCAACGGAGTCATCAGTGTGGCCGGGTATGTGAAGAACTTCCAGGTGCCTTCTTCCCAAATCGATGACATCGCCGTCCTTGATCGTACCCGTAATCGTGTAGGGTCGAATGCGATGGCTTTCCTTTGTGACTCCTGCGGGAAGCCCTTTACACAAGGCTTCAGCTGAAGCCTCCATCTTTATCTGTTCGCTGTCATTGCCCCTGCTGTTCTCCAATGAAAACTTCGTGGAGGGAGAGAGAATTTCTTCAAACTGGTAATTACCTCCGATATGGTCAAAATGACTATGGGAATTCAGCACCTGAACGCGCTTGTCGGTTAACTCATCGACGATGGCTCTGATATTGCCCATGCCGTTTCCAGTATCGAAAAGCAAGGCAGAATCGCTGCCGACGATCAGATAGGAGATAACTTCCTGCCACTGAAATGGTTCATAAATGGCCCAGACACCGGTTTCTACTTCATATACTTCAAACCAGTCTGTACTCGTGCCACTTTTTTCAAAGTTACTGTAGGCAGGGCGAGGAAGTCTTTCACAGAATTCTGCAACGTCGGCAATCGCATTGGTAAAGGAACCGAGTGCCGATGTCAGAAACAGGATAAGAGTGATGACCGGTTTCTGTCCGGGTTCGCTTTTAACAGTCGATGCCATGGTAATCGTGTTTACACGCATTACTCTTTTACGGCGAATTCCACATCGTCCTTTCCTGCTCCCACAATTCGCAGTGATTTCCACTTGGCCGGAATCATTGACGGTGTCTGCACGATTCCATCATCGGTGATACGGAGGCCGCCAAAGCCTGCTAAAACGGCTTGAAGCATCCCGCCGGCGCCGGTGGCAAAGTACGGGTTCGTCCCACCCGCCGTTTCGGAAATCACGCCGAATGGCGGCACTTCGTTCGGTTTGTAACTTCGGGCAAAGATCTGTTCCGCCTTTTTTGCCTCCCCCAGCCGATTGTAAAGAACAGACAGGATCGCATTGCCCATTGCCGGACCGAGCGGTGACGTTCTGGGTGCGTAATACTCCAGGTCCTTTCTTATCTGTGCTGGATCCGTGATGAACTCAATCGGATAGGACAACAGATTCACGTCCGCCTGTTTGATTTCCGAACCGTCAAACGTGCGATTTTCCCTGGTGGTGCCGTCGGGGAATTTCAGAATTGGAATATTCTCAGCGACGTGTTTCCAGTCCGGATCGGATTCAAGTCCCAGTACACTCGCGGCTTCAGTCGCATAACGCAGCGTTGTAATCGCTATCGCATTGGTAAACGCATTGTTGTCGACATTCTCCTGCCATTCGTTTGCGCCAATGACGTTGTTGATGTCGTACGCCCCCGGACCGGTCCGGTCTACCCGGCTGGCCCAGAAGTCAGCGGCTGCGGAGATCACAGGCCAGCCACGATTCAGCAACCAGTCCTTGTCTCCCGTCGCCTGATAATATTTCCAGTGTGCCCACGCGACGCAACCGGTGATGTGATGCTGAAACGGCCCCGTCAAGGCCCAAACCGGTGTGACCTCGGAACCGTCATCCGCCGACTCCCACGGAAACATGGCGCCGTCATAGCCGTGCGCAAAGGCATTCTGTCTTGCCGCGTCCAGTCGCTCATACCGATACTCGAGCAGTGAGCGAGCGATGTCGGGCTGAAGTATCAACAGCGGCGGATACATCCATAATTCCGTGTCCCAGAACACATGGCCGTTATACCCAAGTCCCGACAACCCCATCGGTGAAAGGCTGTGAGACGTTCCTGACCTCGCAAAAGAATACAGATGATACAGGGCAAAGCGGATATCCCGCTCCGCACGCAGGTCACCTTCGACGAATACGTTGCCGGTACTCCAGAGCTCATCCCATGCGTTCCGGTGCAGTCGCACCAAACGGTCCGCTCCTTCCAGAGCGGCAAAGATGGTCAAGCGTTCGGCTTCATTGTGCGGGTCGCTGCAGTGTTCGCTCGCGCAGGTCGAAGCCACAACGCTAAAACGATATGTTTGGCCGGGCGCCAGACTTTTACTGAACTTCATCAGGTGCACGTTATAGTGCCAATCTTCATGGATGAGATCGGGTTCCTGGCCGTGCTCTTCGGGGAACAAAAAGCTGGTCGACGCTGCAATCGTATGCCTGCCGGTAGGGCTTTTCGCGACGGAGGTCAACAGAGGTATTCGTACGTGAGGACGATCGATAGTCGCGTAAAAGTTTCGAACGTCTCTCAGGTGATCAGGTGCCTCGATCACCGCCGCCGGCGCAATCACAACCGCATCAGAGCCGCTGGTAATCATCACATTGATCAATGCGGTATACGGCAGATGGCGCAACGCCATCACCTCTTGTCGCACCTTTATGCCCGGAGCGGAGAACGTCGTAATGAGCTTTGCCTCTCGCATGTCCAGCGTCTGCTGGTAATCCGTAACGACCTTGCGGTTGACGGGGGCCCCATCAACCGCAAGTTCGATTTGCAAATGATTGAAGCCCTTCAGGATATTGGCAACACGACCGCGCTGATAGTTATCAAAGACGCCGTTGAGTACGACGTCCTGTATGCGTAATGGCTCCGGCGAGGAAACGATGCCGATCATGCCGTTGGCAACTGTGACACCGTAGTATTCGTCCGGATCGATTTCCTTCGCAACGATCTCCCACGGGGATTCGGCGAAACTATTCCCGGCCGTAACGAACAGAACCGATATCAGCCCCGCCGCCGCGAGCTTTACTTTTGTTGTTTGCCCCACGGACGCACCGTCGTCGAATTGTTGCTGCGCTAAAATTGTATCCGCATTGTACATGACCCGGCCCCGGCCCGGAGAATCCGCCTGGCTGGGTTTCAGGGTGTTCGGGCCTGGCTGTTATGTTCACCCATATCGCGAATGTCGTTGTCCTGCCCGGTCATTTGCCAACGGCCAAGCGACACCGGGATGCTGCCGACGGCATTGAGTTCGTCCAGAAACTCTCGAAGAACGAATTCTTCGTTGCGCTCTTCCTTCAATTTCGCATAATCCGCCAACGTGCGTTCGAGCAGGTATTTTCCAGTGACGTAGCTTGTGCCATAGCCCGGCTGCCGCAGGTACAGATGCTGCTCGAAGATCAGCAGTTCCCGTTCTGTTTTCATCCAGCCGCGCGGTGTCCACTCCATGTGCACCCTGCTCGCCTCCTCCATCGTCATCTCATTGGCATGTGCATAGAGGGACCCCAGGCCGCGCGCGGCGCGCTGTGCGAGCATGATCCAGACCAGTTCCCGGGAGCGCGGGCTGTCGTCGTAAAGCCCTGCGTGCATGAACATCTCCTCTACGCCGGTCGCGGTGCCTTCGTTGCGACTGTCGAATATGTTGTAGAGCAATGGTTCACGGCGAACAGGGCTCGCATGCGGCTCCTCCCGCATCCGCGCAAGCTCGAACCAGTGATAAAAGTGTGTATAGAGCGGTGTCGGATCATAGTGCGACACGATCCAGAAAAAGTTACGTGTCTCCTCCGGCAGGAACTCCCCCAGGTGTTCACGCAACGCCGGTTCCAGGTAATCCTTGACGGTGAGTATTTCGTTTTCCTCGAGGAATACCATCAACCGGGAAGCGGATTCATCGGCCAGCCGGTCGTACTCCTCGGGCGTGGACGCTGCAACCATCGGCGGCAAATCGCGGTTGCGGTGCTCCTCCAGTTTGAGCGATGACCAGGCTCGATCGAGTTCGCGTTTCAGCAGCCGGACTTCATCCTCCCAGCTAAGGGGCACGAGATGGACGTTCTGCTGATACCACGTGTAATTGTCCTTGCCGATGCCGGATGGGCCGGATTTGTTGGGCGCCTGCTCGCGTAGCCAGGCAATGAGGTCGTCCGTGGCGACCGCCGCCTCGGAAATGGCCCGCTCCAGTTGCTCGCTCGCGGAGTCGCCGACCGCCCTCGAAATGCTGTCGAGAGTCCGCCGCTGGTCTTCGATGTTGCGAATCCCGGCGACCCACAAGTCGCGTGCGTTGCCGGTGAGATTGCGCCGGGCCTGTCGCATCAACGGCGGAATGACTTCGAGTTCCTCCCGCAGGCGCCGCTCCTCCGACGCATCGAGCGGAAACTCATAAGTCCATAGTTCCAGCACGGCATGATGCGTCGGCCCCTCGTGAGCGGGGACGTCGCTCTTGTGGAGCCAGATCGACTGGTAAAAGGCCGGGTCGCGCATCCAGGGCTGCAGCACGCGGTGATTGAAATCGAAACCGTTCATTTCGGCGCGGACGATGTGCCAGTCCACCTGCCGCTCGATTGGCCAGTCGCCGATATCGATGGAATCGAGACGTTCCTGATAACCGGACAGCTCAGCGTAAGCTGTTGCAAATCGCTCGACGGTATAGTCCGGCGCACCGTCCAGCAGCGGCGGCCTTTCGAAGTCGCGCCAATCGTGAAAAAGGTCTACAAGTTCGCGGTAGCCGGCATCCGACGGCTCTTCCTGCGCCGTGCAGGCTTCCGTAATAAGAACTGCGCTCAATGCAAACACACAACGCACGGTCATTGCTGGAATCATTTCCGTTGTGCCCCTTTTCAGCGTGAATCGAGTCTTTTCAAGCTACTCGATAAATATGGCTTCCACCTCGGTGTAATATATCGTCGTGGTGCCTTCAAAGCCGGAGTCCGTCCCCAGAAGTAACCAGACATCACCGATACTATCAGTCGTCACGTGAAAGGCGGGCAGACCCACGTTCGACAGTGTCTTCAGCTCATAGCTGAAATCTCCCAGGCTGCAGTTTTTCGAATTTGCGAAGTCGCCGAGGAGCTGAGCATCGGCGCCACCCTCCGACTGATCGCTCTTGTCTATGTTCATCACCCACCGTGTATGGTCCGCGGCGTCGGCTATGCGCAGTGGCTCGACTGATGTGGCGCCTCCCTTTACAAATACACTTTCCCCCGGGCTTCCGCCAATCCCGAAGCAACCGCTTGGCGCATTCGTCGCAAACGCCACGTGCAGCTCGAGCCGATACGTCGTATCTGCCTCCAACCCGCCGATCCGCCGCTTCAGGAACATGAAAAGGTCGTCAGAGTGGTTGTTGCCGGACTGTCTCAACGCGCCATCGGCAGCATCCAGTGGATCCGGCAGGCCGGCATGACCGCTATCGAGTTCGTAGAATTCGTCGATCGCCTGTTGCTCGGCCTCGCTGGTACCCATCGGATAATCTGCAAAACCGGTCGTCCAGCCCTCCAGATCCTCGTCGAAGGTGAAGCGGAAAGCATCGGACTCAATCGTATCGGAATCGCTTCCGCAACCATTGAGCCCGGCGCCGACCAATATCCACAGGGCGAGCTGTGGCGGTGACAGGGTCATGAAGCGGCCCGCGTTTTCATGGGATCGCATAAATCTCCAGTTAATTCAGTATGTTATGATCGATTTTTCAGCGCTTGCCTGTTGCAGGAATTGCCGCCCGGTGCGGCAAGGTGCAAAATCCTCACAGCTTTTGCTCCCGGACGACTGTCAGGACAGTATGGCGTCAAATCGGTCGGTGGGCGATCTCAAAACTTAACTTCGGCATCAGGCTTGACGCATGGTCAGAACAAGGCGCACGACGACCCGTTCATGGGCAGAGGGCAGCGAGCCGGTACGGGCTGCCCCGCGGAAACCGGCTTCCTTGCTGAGCCGCTTTCGCCGCCTTTGGGACAAAAGCGACGCTTTAGAAGCCACGTTTAGAATCGGGGACCGCGTCCGGATCACGAATGCAGACCGCCCGTTCATCGATCGGTTAGGCGTTGAAGCAATTGTTGCGTCCGAACTCGAGCGCGCCAATGACGGACGTATGTATTACCGGCTCGACAACAATATGTCCGCCCAGCCCGAATGCCTGACTCTGGTTGAGCGTGTCGCGAAACCCGAGGACAGTATCAAGTAAGCCTGAGGCGCGGCGCTGCAGTCATTGGTATCGGCGCAGACACGCGTCCAACGGCGCCGCAGCTTTAGGCGCCCTGCCCACCAGACGGCTTACAACAGCAGGTCGCACACGCGCAGCGCCACTGAGCCCACCCGCTATCGCGGGCACATGGCTTCGGTTTCTTCGTCGTAAGCACATAAACTGTCGTACCCGGCACGGTTGATGTAGTAAGCAGGTGTGCCGTTGACGCCGCTCATCCCAAATCACAGCAGACGCCACTTTGCCGAGAACGACACTTATATATATATATGTTCTGGTGCAGTGGTTTCCGCGCTTCGCGGCCTACGCGGACTTCACCGGCTGGCAGCACAAGGCGTTTCCCGGTGCCGGAGAATTCACGCTGCCATTTGGCGAATATGAGGTAGCGGTTATGGTCCCTGAGAACCACATCGTCGTTCCCGCTCAGCGGAGCGCGTCGATGACGGCATCGAAGAATGCGTAGCTCTCGTATTCCATGTCGTCGACCCAGGCCTCGGGCCAGTAGCTGAGCTTGACAATGACGACGTTCTCCTCCGGCGCGACGAAAATGAACTGCCCGTATACGCCCACGGCTTCGAAGCGGCCGTTGTCGACGAGCCACCACTGGTATCCGTAGCCGAGCGGGTATCCGTCGTAAAGCTTGCCGTACTGTATTGCATCCCGATCCGGCGTCGTCGCCGACTTCACCCAATCAGCCGACACGATCTGCCTGCCGTTCGCGCGTCCGCCATCGGCCATCATCTGGCCGAAGCGGCCATAGTCACGCAGCGATGCGAGCAGCCCGCCGCCCGCCATTTCCCGGCCGAGATCCTCCGGTCCGTCGAGTATCCAGGCAGCGTCGAATTCCATGCCGGCCGGCTGCCAGAGCTGCTCCTCGAAATATGCGGCGTAACGCTGGTTCGCGGCGTTTTCGACCGCCCAGCCGAGCAGCGAGGTCTCCATAGTGTTGTAGTTGTACTGCTGACCGGGCGAGTGCGCGCGCCGCAGGCTGTTCGCGCCCTCGACGAAACGATAGCGTTGTTCGACCAAAGAGCGTCTCCATAGAAAAACCAGCGGTTTCGTCTCGTCCGCCCAGTCGTAGACAAGCTGGTCCCATTCGACGCCCGATACCATCTGCAGCGCATCGCGAATCGTTACACCGTCATAGGCGCTGCCGATCAGCGCAGGGAGATAACGCACCAGCGCCTCGTCCACGCTGCCCATGCGGCGTTGTTCGAGCGCGATCCCGACCATGGTCGAAGTGAAAGACTTCGCCGTAGAAAACGACATGAAGCGGGTCGAGGGCCTCGATCCGTTCAGGTACTTTTCATAGACGATCTCTCCATCCTTCAGGATGAGGAGGGCATTCGATTTCGTGCGTTCGTTGAATTCGTCGATCCCGAATTCCGCGTCCGCGAACTCGTACCGCACGGCAAAACCGCTCGCTTTCGGAGACTTCGGAAGTTTCCAGACCTCGCGCCCCGATCTAACCTTGCGCACCGGAAAGATCGTCTCGACCGACTGGAATTTCTGTGCGCGATCGTCCGACTCGAAGAACGCGCGACGATCGGTTTCATCGGCGAGCGCAACCATACCCACGAGCAGCAACAGCGTCATATGGCAAATCGTTTTCATTTTTTTTCACCTTCCCGGCCGGTACCCGAGCGCCGCGCCATCGAGGCGTATGCCGGAGGCGCCATGGTAAACGCATGTCTCCGGATCGCGCCATAAGGACAAGTAGCCGCAGGGCTCGCCGGGGGCCCGGCCCGCCTCGCACCGGTGCGACGCGATGCCACCGCCAAGGACTATTGCGGATGCTAACAGGACTCGCAGAATGGTGATCTCCTGCTAGACTGCTGAAAACACTACCAGAAAAAGCCTCAAAAGATATGCCCTGGCGGCGAATCGCCTTCTGGACGACTACAACAGCGCTGTTGATCGTTACGGCCGCGCTCATACTGCTGTTGACAGTCGACCTGGGCTTTCTCAAGCCGCAGGTCGAAGCGCGACTGTCCAGTGCATCCGGGCGTACATTTTCGGTAGGCGGTGAACTGAGCATCCGCCTCGGCCGGCGGGCGATCGTAACCGCGGACGACATCAATTGGCAGAATGCCGAATGGGTTGAGGACCGCGACATGTTGCAAGTCGGCCGCCTCGAAATCGACGTCGATCTGCTTTCCGTTATTCACGGCCCGATCGTCATCGAGCGCATCATGGTGCGCGAAGCGCAGGTTCACGTGGCCAGCAATACCGATCACGAATCGAACTGGGCAATGTTCGACGAGCAGGCAGCCCGGGACGAGGTACCGGCCGGCGAAACGCAGAAAATACTGTTGCGGCAAATGGACGTCTCCGATGTCGATATCCGGATCAGCCGGGCGACTCGTCCGGCACCGCTGGACGTGCAGATTCGCTCGCTGCGCCAGCGCGTTGGTGAAGATGGCGTGCTGTCGGCATCGCTCGATGCGTCTTCCAACGGGCGGGAGCTGTCGGTCGCCGGCAAACTCGGCACCTGGACCAGCTTGCTGGAAGGCGGCCGCATCGACTACGAGATCGAGGCCCGGCTGGACCGGGTCCTTCTGACCAGCGACGGCTACATCGATTCCCTGGCTGAACCGCGAAGACCGGGGCTCCGGTTCTCGCTCAAAGGTCCGGCGGTCAGCGACCTGTTCGTACTTGCAGGCTTGGGCGAGCACGGCGTGGGCGACGTCAATTTGCTGGGCTCCCTCGAACCGCGTGACAACGGCCCGCTGGTACTGGAGCTCAAGGGCAACCTGGGCGAGACGATGATCGATGCAAGCGGCTCGTTCTCCGATCTCCGGGACTTGCAGCAAGCGGAGTTATCCGCGCGCGCCAGTGGACCGAACCTGGGACGCTTCTTCGGTTTGCTGGGCATGGACCAGGTCAGCGAGGCGCCGTTCGCACTTCAGATGAACGTGGAGCGAAGCGGCCCGTTGCTTCGCGTCCGCCAGGCGACGCTAGACATCGGCGACGCAAAACTTGCGATGCAGGGCCATTTGCCGGAATTCCCCAGCCTGGGGAATTCCCGTGCCACGGCGCGGGTTGAGGGACCGCGGATAGAGCGGCTGCGGCGAATCCTGCCGGTACCTGACGGACTGACCGGACCTTTTTCGGCCGAACTCGAACTCGATGCAACCACCGGGCAGGACGACGCATTCCGTATCGAGGCGCGGCTTGCACTCGGACGGCTCGGCGTCACCGGCTCGCTCGGTCCGCCACCGGAGCACTTCGGCAGCCGCGCAAAGTTTCAGTTCCATGGTGAAAGCCTGGCGGCTATAGGCGCGGTGCTGGACGTCGCAGATCTGGCGGACGTGAAGGTGTCCGTCGCCGGCGAAGTCGAACTGACATCGACCGGCGTACAGATCCGCGATGCCGCGATGGCAACAATCGGCGAGCATCGTGCATCCGTCCGCGGCATCGTTGCCGCGGAAGCGGGGCTGCGCGGCAGCAGCCTCGATGTGCAGGTGAACGGGCGGAGTATCGCCGACCTGGGCCGCACGTTCTTCCCCGTAGACGGATTGCCAACTGAACCTTACGAGATTCGCGCGCAGATCCGCGTCGCCGACGACGGCTACCGGCTGCGGAACGTTGTCTGGCGCATTGGCGAATCAAGCCTCGAAGCAGATGCCCTGGTCAGTCGGCGACGCGGGTTCAACGGATCACACGTGTCTGTGGCCATGCGGAGTCCGGCGCTCGAGGCATTGGTTCCGGCGGTTGGTACGCATCAGATCAGACCCGGTCCATTCAGCCTGTCCGGCAACGTTGCGATTGACGGTGACACCATTTCGTTCAGGGAGATTGTAATCGCGCGCGAGTTCGCGGCACTGGGCGCGGAGCTGGAACTGGGTTGGCCGTTGTCATTCGACAAGGCAAGATTCGAACTGAACGGCCAGGGACAGAATATCCGCGCACTCGTCGGGCAATTGGGGCCGCTGCAACCGGGCGAGCTGCCTTATTCGATAGATGTGAGCGGGACGCGCAACGGCAGGGCGTGGACGATCGACGCATTCGACGTGTCGCTCGGAGAGGCACGCGCACATGCCGGCGGCACAGTCGATTACGGCGAGGCGATCGGGTCGACCCGGTTGTCGATCAGCGGCGTCATTCCGGGCCTTGCCCGCCTGGGCACGATAGGCGACCGCCGGCTTCGCGACCGATCCATCGCTCTCGACGCCGTTCTGATCGGGGGTGACCGGCAACTGGCAATCGACAACCTCAGCGTGCAGATCGACGAAGGCCGCATCGACGGCAATGTCCGCTTCGTTCCGGGCCCCGTGCCGGAACTGGACATCGACCTTCGGTCGCAGTATCTGATCCTGCATCCTCTGGCAGAAGACGACCCCTCGACGTCGCCGGTGGCGGACGTCACCGACGGCAAGCTGATTCCCGATATGCCGGTATCGCTCGATGCCCTCGCCATGCTCAATGGCTCGTTCCGAATGCACGTTGCGGAATTTCATCGTAACAACGTTCGCGTCCGCAACCTCGCCGTCGATGCCAGTCTCCGCGACGGTACGCTGAACGTATCGCGCGCGGCAGCCGAGGGTAAGACCGGCCGCATCGACGCGACAGCAAGTATCGGGCCGGACGGCGGCGGCGGTAACCGGTTCGAATTCGCGCTGGTTGCCCGGAGCTTTGCACTCGGACTCGACGAAGCCAACCAGGACGATTTCATCACGGCAGACGTCGATTCGCGCCTGGAGTCGGCCGGTAGTGATCTTCGCGCAATCGCTGCAAACCTCAATGGATTCGTCTTTGTCGATTCGCGCGGTGGTCGGCTGCGAAGTTCTCGTATCCTGTACGCGATCTACGGCAACCTTTTCGACGAGCTGCTGTCGACGATCAACCCTTTTTACAAGGCCGGGCAGTACACGTTGCTCGAGTGCGTGGTCCTGCCGGTCGAAATTGTCGCCGGAAGAGCGGCGAGCGCACCTGACTATCTGGTGATGACGGACAAGGTGCAGGTCATCAGCCAGGCGACCATCGACCTCGGCTCCGAGGCGATTGACCTGAACTTCCGCACGCTGCCCCGGAAGTCTCTCGGCGTCAGCGCAGCCGAGATCGTCAATCCCTACGTGAAGGTTGTCGGCACGCTCGCGGCGCCCCGGCCAAGCCTGAACCAGAAGGGTGTCCTGGTGGCGGGCGGCGCCGCCGTGGCAACGGGCGGTCTCTCGGTGCTCGCCAAGGCCGCATGGGATCGGGTGTCGCAAAGCGCCGATCCTTGCAAGGACGCATCCGAACACGGACGCACAGCGCTGGCCAAACATCTGAACCAACGCTGACTGTTCTCGCCTCCCCTGATGACGCAGGACGATCAGAACTTCCCTGCTCATCGACACTTAATCTATGATTCGCTGGCACTTAGTTAACGCTGATCGCCCGTGGGACGGCAGATAACCGCTCCTGCGTGATCTGCACTCCCGCCATCCATGGCGGTCGGGCTCCTACAGCGCGCGATCAGTGCCATTCATTCATGAACGTCGCATATGCCTGGAGAGATAAGAACAATGAAGACACAATCGCTCGCGGCAACACGGTTTGTCCGGCTGTCGCTCATCGTGCTGGCGGCTTTCGGCTGTACTTCGCAGCCTCCCGCGATCGATACCGGTCCGGATGCCGAAGTCACGTTCGACGGCTTGCACAAAGTCACGAACAGCCGTGCCGATGAGGCATGGGCCCGTCCCGGTCTCGATCTGTCCGGCTACTCCAAAATCATGCTGGTCGACGCCGGCATCGAATACCGGCCTGGCGGAGAATCCGGCCGCACGAGCCTGGCGCGCACCCGCAGCGGACCCTACGAGGTGACGGAAGCACAGAAAGAGCGCCTGCAGTCCGTGGTCATGGAAGCGTTCCGCGAGGAACTGTCTCGGAGTGAATATCTCACCATCGTGGACGAAGCAGGCCCGGACGTGCTGCTGGTTCGGGGCGCCTTGCTGGATGTGGTATCGAACGTGCCGCCGGAGCCGATGGGCATGACGGATATCTATCTCACCAGGGTTGGCGAAGCCACGCTGGTCGTCGAACTTCGCGACTCGGTGACGAATGCGATTCTCGCGCGGGCGATGGATCGGCGCGCTGCCGAACGGCCGGGAGGAACCTTGTTCGAGTCGAACCGCGCGACGAACGCGAGCGAGGTGCGGCGGCTGGCTCAATCCTGGGCTTCGTTGCTGCGAACCCGTCTCGAGGAATTCATGGGCGGGCGCTGAACCGATCAGAATGAATAGCCGATCGACGTCGTCAGACCGTAGTCGGTGCCGACAGCACCCTCGGGAGGGTCGCTCAGATAGGACCGGTACAAGGTCACGTCGAAAAACAGGTCGTCGATGAACTCGCGCCGGAAACTCAGATCGGATTCCGCCCGGTACGAGCTCAGATCCTCGAGCAGCGGGTAGACGCTGGTCGTGAGACTGATGAAACTTTCCGGGTCGAGGTTGCGATGCAGATACTTGAGCTGCAACAGCCCTTCGGCGTTGACGGTACTGTCCGTATCGCCGATGAACGTTTCGCGCGTCGCCACCAGGCCCGCCGTCAATGAGAGCTGGTTCTTGTTCGTCTGCATCACGTAGCGTCCAAGGCCGCCGCCGGCGAGGACGCGCGAGTTGATGCCAAGCTCATCGTTCGTCTCCCAGGTGGCGAACCAGCCGGTAAACCAGCGATTGTTGCGAAAGCGCTGATAGCTGAGGCCAACGCTTTGTCGCGCACTGGTTTCTTCGCTGGGCTGGTCGGTGATCGACGAATTGACGGTGACCCCGGCCAGGTACGTCAACGTGCGATAGTTGGCGTCAAGAGCAAGATTCAATGTGGAAACCTCGCTGCCTTTCTGGGTGTTGAAGCCGAAACTCAGTGAACCATCCACCCGTTGCCAGAAGCCCTCGTCCGTCTCGATCGGCACGATGCGCACGACACCCCGCATCGCCAGAGGGACAGTACCCGAATCCGTCACGATCCGGATCTGGTAATCCTCGTCACCCGGTTGCACGCCGCCGAAATAGCGCGAGCCGTCAACGGTTTCGACCTGCAGGCTTTGCGTGCTGTTGATGGCCACGATGTCCTCCCAGTCGATCTGGACCGTACCCATCGAATCCGTGCTGTATTTGAGCGAGCCGAAGTCGAGCGACTTCACTTCCCCCGTGATGGCATTGCCATTGACGAGCACCACGACATCGGTCTTGTCTGCCATGGCCTGGGCGACGACAAGAATCCAGATTACTCCAAACCTCAGGAGGAATGCCGAAACTTGAATAATTGGTGTTGTTCTCTTTGTCATGACCAATAGCCCCGGTTCCCGTCAGGGATTCAAAATCGTAACGCAATGGATATACTGACGGACGGCGACGATTTTGGCGACATTCATACCCTTTCCAGGCCGCAGCACACCCGTTGCGCAAAATTGATATTGGCCGGGCAGAGGCCTGATCTAGAATTCCCGTGGACACAGAATAATCAACGCGCCGCAAACGTGGGGTTTCGCCATGAGTGAAAATCGTAGCCGCAAGAGCTCTGCCGCAGCTTTCCTTGCGATCTGCCTGGCCATGCCCGCGCTCGCTATCGGGCAAGCGGCCGCCACCGACACCGGCACTATCACGGCGGAGACCGCCAACGACCTGCACGGCAAGCGGCCATACTCGCCGTATGCCGACCGCAGCTTTCCGACCCGCCCCTTTTTCGGGGACACGCATATGCACACGGCGTTTTCCATGGACGCCGGTGCTTTCGGGGCGCGCCTTACTCCCCGCGACGCTTATCGCTTCGCCCGCGGTGAGCAGGTGATGGCTTCCAGCGGCCAGCCGGTCAAGCTGTCGCGCCCCCTGGATTTCATGGTGGTCGCCGATCATTCCGACAACATGGGTTTTTTCCCGGACCTTTTCGCCGGCAAACCGCACCTGCTTGCCGATCCGACGGGGCGCAAATGGTACGACATGATCCGGGCCGGCCAGGGCGGCGCGGCCGCGATCGAGATCATCATGTCGTTCTCGCACGGCACCTTTCCGAAGGAGATCATGTACTTTCCGGGAACGCCGGCCTATCGCGGGGCATGGCAGGAAACGATCGATGCCGCGGAAACCTACAACGAACCGGGGCGCTTCACGGCCTTCATCGGTTTCGAGTGGACCTCGAACACTGGCGGCAACAACCTGCATCGCAACGTCATTTTCCGCGACGACGGCGGCAAAGCCAGCCAGGTCGAGCCTTTCACGGTCTATCCGCCTTTCGGCAGCGACAATCCGGTCGATCTGTGGAAATGGATGACCGATTACGAAATGAAGACCGGCGGAAACGTTCTCGCAATCGCGCACAACGGCAATCTCAGCAACGGCACGATGTTTCCGATCACGGAGGCGTTCGACAAGAGAATCGATCGCACGTATGTCGAGACGCGAGCGAAGTGGGAGCGCCTCTATGAAGCGACGCAGACCAAGGGCGACGGCGAAGCGCATCCCTTGCTTTCCCCCAATGACGAATTCGCGGATTTCGAGACCTGGGACAAGGGCAACCTCGACGGCAGTGTGGCCAAGACCCGGGAAATGCTGGAATTCGAATACGCGCGATCGGCGCTGAAGAACGGCCTGAAGCTCGGCGACCGGCTGGGAACCAATCCCTACAAGTTCGGCATGGTGGGCAGTACCGATGCACATAACGGCCTCATGGCGATCGAAGAGGACAACTTCTTCGGCAAGACCACGCCGCAGGAACCCAGCCCGGAGCGTCTCACACAGACCTTCATCAATAACGCAGAAACAGGCGTCAGGATCATGGACTGGGAGGTTTCCGCTTCCGGCTACGCTGCCGTATGGGCGGAGGAAAACACGCGCGAGTCCCTCTGGGATGCGATGGAGCGCAAGGAAACCTACGCCACGACAGGCTCGCGGTTGATCGTCCGGTTTTTCGGGGGTTTCGACTTCGAGGCGGCGGATGCCCGGGGCCGCATGCCGGCGGATGTCGGTTACATCAAGGGCGTGCCGATGGGCGGCGATTTGCGCACCGCACCGTCCGGGAAATCGCCGACCTTCCTGGTAGCTGCCATGAAGGATGCGCAGGGCGGAAATCTCGACCGCATCCAGGTCATCAAAGGCTGGATGGACGCACGCGGCAACCTCCAGGAGAAAGTCTACGACGTCGTCTGGAGCGGTGACCGGTCTCCGGATGCAAACGGCAAAATACCGCCGGTCGGCAACACCGTCGACGTCGCGAACGCGACCTGGACCAACACCATAGGGGCCCCGGAACTGATCACGGTCTGGGAAGATCCCGACTTCGACTCCAGCGAACACGCGTTCTACTACGTACGGGTGATCGAGATACCGACGCCCCGCTGGACGGCCTACGACGCGAAGCGCTTCGGCATACAGGCGTTGCCGGGGACGAGAATGACCATTACCGAGCGCGCCTACACCTCACCGATCTGGTATACGCCGGCGGGATGACCTGAAGGAGATCTGAAATGAAAGCCCCTGTATACGCGCTCATCGGATTGCTGGCAGGCCTTCCGGTTATCGCCGACGACGTGACCGGCACGGACAGGCTTCTTTGCTCGGCTTCCCGCATCGTCGTCTGCTTCGAGGAAGGTGACTGTGCCGAGTTGACGGCCGAAGAATTGGGCGTGCCGCAGTTCGTCGTGATCGACACGAAGGCCAAAATGCTCGCTACGACGAAAGCCAGCAATGAGAACCGGTCGACGCCGATCGCATCGATCGGCCGGGCAGACGGATTGTTATTCTTTCAGGGTGTCGAGCAGGGGCGCGCGTTCAGCTTCGTCGTCCACGAACAGACCGGGCATCTGACGGTCGCCGTATCCCGGGATGGATTATCGGTATCGGTCTTTGGCGCCTGTACCGACGCGGACGTGTAGACCGGCAATAGCAGCTGAACGCAGGCCGGCAGCTTTCAGCGATCCTGAAACGTCGCACGCCACTCGTCGCGTGTCATGCTTTCCTTGATGGCGAATCGATGATCGAGCGCGCGTGCCTGGGCCGCCTCCCAGCCCGAGTCGAGGGCATCCAGTTCTGCCCGCATCGTCAACGCGTCAGCCTCATGATCCTTGTAAATCTTCGTTAGGTTCTTGCTGGATTTGCCGAAGGCCTTTTCAAAGCTCTTGAGTTCCGATCGAAGCGCCTCGATTCCCAATGAGGCCTGTTCCGCTCTCGCCGGGTCGGCAATCGCCTGCTGCACGCGGCCATCGACGTCTTCCAGCATCGCCTGATTGAGAATGCCGCCGAAAGTGCCGGCGGCACCGCCAAGAAGAAAAGCCATCAGTAGCGCAGCCAACATCTCAAGGGCCCTCTGAGGAATAAACCAATGCTTGCGGGTGCAGTTCCTTCAACTCGAACTTCACCAACCTCTTCCATTCTTTCTCCGTCGTGACAGCTTTCATTCTGCTCATGACATCGACAAATTTACCCTGTGCCAGACGCCGTTCGCTGTTGTACGCCAGAATCACCTTCTCGAAAGCGTCACGCGTTGCATCGTAATCCGTGTTCAGCATCTTCATCGTTTCGGCGTATTGTTGAACTGCTCGGGCATGTTTCACAATCAGAGCGTCGCGCTCGTCGAGCAGACTGACAAATGTGTCGCCGCGCCCGGAATCCTCAATGGTGCTTGCGGCCAAGGCCCTGAATTCGGCCTTCGAATCCGCGATTCTTGCCTGCACGGCTTCAGGGTCGATGGGCTCCGAGCCTGTTGCGCAACCGAGCAGGATAGCCATCGCAATTGCCTTGACGACCAGCGTGCGCCTTCGTATTGCCGTCATAAGTGCTCTCCCCGAACCTTTGTATCGATCAGTACTTGACCATGTAGTCCTTGCCTTCAAGGCACACACTGAAGGCCTTCTTGAAGTTCTCGATTTGCTCGGCCGTTGCCTGCTGTTGCGTTGCGCTCTGTTGCTGGATCTGCTGTTGCTGCTGCGCGCTCGCACGTCGCGCCCCTCGTCGTGCAGCGACCATGCCGACCGCGGCCCCATAGGCTGCGCCTTCGCCTGCATCATCGCTGGCGATCTCTCCGATGAGCGCTCCGGCGGCGGCGCCCCGGACCGCGCCCTTCGCACCTGCACCTTGTGTCGCCCGCTGGGCAGCCTGCGTCTGTTGCGCAGCCTGCTCCTTGGCCGCCTCGCCCTCTTTCTGCAATTGGAACGGGTCTCCGCCGGTGTTGCCGATGGCCCAGTCGTAACACGCAGCTTCGTCCTTCGATTGCTGCTCCGCTGCCTGGCCCTCCTTCGGAAACGCATAAACTTCCAGAGTCGCGGCAAGGGACTTACCCGACGGGGCTTCCTGCGCGAAAGCAGCACCCGCCGCCATGGACGTCAAAAGCCACAAACCGTATTTCATTTGACTCATTGCCAGAAACCTCGTTGTCTGCACACTGTGATCCATATTCAGAAGCGGAAATTGGCGCCGAAGCCGGGCCCGCTCAGGCTGAAATCCTGCAGCACGCCGCCCGCGCCTTCGTCGTACTCGAGGTGGCGATACCCTAATATGAGATCGCCCCAGTCGTATTCGCGGGCCAGGCTCATCGTCACGCTCCAGACCAGATCCGAGTCACCGGTGCCGATATCGGCGCTGTAAGGCAAGTACCACTTGCCTTCCCCCAGGTTGAAACGTCCCTTCAGTCCCACGATGCCGTCCCATAGGTCCACCCCTTTGCCGATGCTGCCTTGAGAGGCCAGAATGGTTTCTCCACCGGGACCGGTAATGGCACCGGACAGGCTCCAGTCGGTCGAAAAGTCGGCGGTCAGCAAACGGAACCCCGCGAAGACGTAGTGGGTCGCGGCTTCCGAGTCGGCGAACATATAGCCGCCGGCAAGCATCCAGAGGAAGCCATCGAATTCGCTTTCCGTGTCGACATTCACTTCGGCGCCCACCGGAATCTCGATGTTTCCGCCAGGCCCGGATATCGTCCCTTCGACAGAAAGCAGGCGGCCGTCGCTGTCCGACGACATGCTGAGATACATCAGATCGGTGAAGACAGCGAACCGGTCCTTCGTGGCACTGGCGGCGACCAGTGCCCCGAAGTTCAGAAGTTCGAGCCAGTCCGTCGGGCCTATGCTGACTTCCGGGGCGCCGCCACCGCCGGGCGGCAGTTCGTAATTGAGTTTACCGTCAATGGTCGGCAGCCAGAGATAAGGCGTCACGCTCCATTGCCAGTCGTCAGCCCCATCCTGCGCATGTGCGACGCTGGACGCCCAGCCAATAGCAAGGGCAAGGGCAACGGCAACTGGAATCGCAAGCCAGCGCCTGCTCTGCAAGCCGCCGTGGAGCCAGGCCAGTAAACCGTTCTTCATTCCTCTACGCCTCCGGCGTCTTTGTTGCATCCCGCACCGTGCCGAGATGGCTGCTCAGCAGCGCGGCCCACTTCCGGAGAATCCGGTCAGCCTCCGCCTTGTTGGTGACTCTGTTGGCAGCCATGCCAATACCCCCGCGATCGGATGCTTCAGGGTCCATCACTTTGGCGATGATGTCGCCGGTTACCGAGTCGTACAGTTCCATGTACAACGTCATGGACCCGGCCGAGGATACGTAAGTGCGTGTCATGCTGGCCGACTGGACATCGGGGGCGGTCACGTCCAGATTGATCAGTGCCGGTCGAACGATCAATACGTCGTCACCCGTGTGGTCTACAATTTCGTAGCCCCCTTTTGCCAGTTCGTCCGTGAATACCGCCTTGAATTCCTCTGCAAGCCGGGATTTGATCTTCTCCATGTCGTCGGCGTGCACGCGCCGGTCCAGGCCGACGTCCCTGTTGTAGTCACGATCCCAGTCCTTGCGGAAAGCAACGTAGCAATCGAGAAGCGCTATCTTCGTGTATGGCTCGAGCGTTGCGCCGGGTTTGGCATAAACGGCACGGACCTTTGTGCCACTCACGAGCTCCAGCCCGTCAGGCGTGGTTGCCGGAAGTTCTTCGGCAGCGAATGCGCAAGTCACCGTGACAACTGCCAGTGAGATGCTTACGAGAACAGACGAGACCTTCCGATAGAGGCGCATTGGCGTAGTACCCACGTGTGACGGATTCTGTGGTCAAGCATCGCCAACTGCGGCGAAGTCCGCTATCAATTCTGCGCAGGGCGCGCCTCAAATCCTCCCGTGATTCGACCCGACTATAGCGCCGGCCGCCATCCTCTTTGAATCTGCTTGCCCGAACCCGGGCCCCCGCGCTAGGCTGTGCCACCCTGTCAAAAAAACGCAACGAGAACGGTATGGATGGGTCAGTCGGCGTCGCCGATTCAACGGCTCCACTTGCCTTGCACGTCCACGACGTGGACCTGCTGAACCATGCCGTCAGCGGTTCCGACCTGGAGGTGATACAGCTCAAGTCTGGCCGTCTCGATGCGGCAGTCGATCATCAGTCCCTCGGCGACCTCTTTGTCGATCGCGGCACGGTCAACCTGCCGCTCAGGGTACAGGGCGGTCTGGACCCGCTGAAATATGGCATCGGCCTGTATCATCTTGGAGCGCACGCGACCTGGAACGGCAACAAAGTGGACCCATCGGGATTGCTGTTCTACATGCCGGGTCGGGAGCTTAACGGCCACACCGTCGCCGACTACGGCTGGACCTCGCTGGTCATACCGCCCTCCTGGGTGGAAACCGTTTCGCTCGCCACATACCGACCGAACGCACTGCAATTTCGGGAAGACTGCCGCCTGATTCATCCGGAACCGTTGAAGCTCGCGGAACTGTTTCATGCGATCGCAGTGTTGAAGCTTCCGGCGCCGGAATTTTGCGACTCCGCCGACCGGTCCACCTGGTTGATTACCGATGTTCGCAATGCGCTCGGCGGCGCGTTGAGCGCCGTCGACCGGTCATGGCCGAACCTGCCGTACAGCGCCAAAGCGCATTTCCGGGTAGCGCAGCGCGCAGAGCGTTACATGCGCCAAAGAATCACCGAACCGCTGCACATTGACGAAGTCTGCGTTGCTTTGAACGTCAGCCGGCGATATCTGGAATATGCGTTTATCGACGCTTTCGGCACCAGTCCGTCGCGTTACCTGCGACTGCTGCGCTTGCACGAAGTACGCCGTCGACTGAAGGCCCTGGGTGATAGCACAACCGTGACGCACGAGGCCATCAGTCTGGGCTTCAACCATCTGAGCCTGTTTTCAGTTCAGTACAAGAAGACTTTCGGCGAGTCCCCGAGTGCGACGCTGGCCCGGTATGCCTGATCGGGCAGCCATGCTGCCACTCGTCGGGAATTGCCGCGCAAATGTCCGGCTGTGCGGAATGTCGATAGCGAAGCGCCACCTGCTTCGCTCAATATGAACATCGTGTGACACGGCATTCTGAGGGTGGGCGCGAATTACCACGATGGCAGCGCGCGACGCAACGAAGCAGCAACGCGGCCTGGACATCGCGGTCGCATTCGTGTCCCGTCACATGGATGAAAAGATTCGACTGAGCGACCTGTCGGCAGCCGCCGGTGTCAGCAATCGCACGATGGGGTACCTGTTCTCCCGCGTTTACGGCACAACACCGATGGCTTTCGTGAAGAACCAGCGGCTGGCCAGAGCCCACGACTTGTTAGAGCACTCGAAGCCCTTTTCCAAGACCGTCAGTGACGTCGCGCGCAGCTGCGGTTTCACCCACATGGGCCAGTTTGCCGTGGACTACAAGCACAGGTTCGGTGAGTCTCCATCGGAGACGCTCTGCCGGACACGACCGCCCGGCGCTGCCAACTCCGGCTGCTGCTGAGTTTCCCGGACGTTGCCGATTACCCGGGATCGAGTTCCGACAGCAACGGTACCTGATCCACGAAGCGCGCCCGTACGTACGTGTCTATCTTGTTTTCGAGCTGGTAGTAAACCAGCAGCTTGTCGGCAGGCAACACCTTCTGGAAGCGGCGAAGATACTTCTGCTTGAGACGCGTTTCCGCTTCGTCGTTTTTCAGAACATCCTTGATGAGGCTTTCCGCCATATCGTCGGTGATCCGGTCGTAGTTATCCGCGAAGCGGCGGATCAGCTCCAGCCTTCGGCCCATGATCTTTTCGGCTTCCGTGTGGTAGTCGCGGTAAACCGGCCAGAATGCTTCGCCCTCCTCCCGGGTCAACGGCAATTCTTCGGCGATCACGGCCTGGCGCTCGGCGTTCATAATGCCGCGACCGATCTCCAGGGCAGCCGTAACCGGGTCAGGTTCGGACCCCGCGGTCTGCGCGGACACCGTCGCAACGGGTGCCAGCAGGATCAGTATCAGCAGGGACTTGACTCTTGTTCGCATGTATCGTCCTCCGGACATTCGGGTTTCGATCGCATTGTGACAACCGCCGTAAGCGGCGCCTATCAGGAAAGCGCAATTCAGAACTCCGAGACCGAGGTCGCGCTCCCAGTCCACATCCGTTCCGGATTCGCCCGCATTTCCATCGAGGCGCTGTTCTCATCGAACACCTCGCGGCGTGGACTATTCGGGCAGTGGCGGAAGGCCCAGGTGCCGGCGTATTGCGGGTCGAGCCTTGTTCATGTTGGTGACGATCAGGTCTTGCAGTTTTTCGATACCCTCTTCCTCGGTTTCCACCGGCTGGTCGAGCCAAACGGCACCCGACGACAACAACTGCGTCCTGCTGCCCAGGATCAGATAGATGGCCGTATGAATGACGGCCACCAGCTCGTCCTCCTGGTGTGACGGGCTGATTTCCGTGGCAAAGGAACGCATGTTGGAATAAACCTCGTTGGAGACGTCGTCCTTCACGGATTCGAGGGTGGAGCCGGGCCCGACGGCGGCCGGCTTCATCATGACGATGCCCTGAACGCCGGCCTCGGACAGGCGCCGGACGACGTCCGCGTTGTCCAGATCCTTTACTTCGGGAATGATGTCGTAACTCGTTACGGCATCGTAATTGTTGGCGCGGAATTTTTCCGCAAGGCCGCCTTCGAACTTAACGCGCACGTCCGGATCTTCGGTCAGCGCGACCATGGCCAGCTTGTACCTGACCGCTTCCTGTGACGACGCAACGTCGAACATCACTATGCTGGTGAGAAGAACCAGCCCGATTGCCCTGACCATATTCTCGTTCCGCTTCCGCCGCTCCGGCCACATTTCCCATCGAGATTCCTGCCTTTGATGGTTTGGCGCTATATTGCTGCATTTACAGCATCGAAACCCGGAACGCTCCAGGCCCATGAACTCCCGCATCCCCCTGCTGCTCTGCAGCCTGATTATTACAGCTTGCGCCGCACCCACCGGTGACATCGTCAAGACTTACGAACTGGCGGACCCGGCCGGGGCGCCTTATGCCCGTATCCTCGTGGTCGGCGCGCATCCGGATCGCAGCGTCCGGCGTCAGTTCGAAGACACGCTCGTGGACTCCCTGCGCGCGGCGCAGATCGATGCCGTCTCCAGCATCAGCCTCATGGAGAGCGGCGAAACCCTGAACCAGGAGACCGTCACGGCGGCGGCAGAATCGGCACGCGCGGATGCGGTGCTCGTTTCACGGTCGCAGGATGTGCAGTGGAGCGCCGTGCAGAAAGAGGCTCGCAGCACAACCGAAGCACGCCGGAAACAGGGCGGCGACCTTACCGATTTTTTTCGCTATGACTACGTCGAATACGAGGATCCGATGTCTGTTGCAGCGGTCCGCACGGTCGTCGTCAGCAGTGACTTGTATCGCGTTGCGGACCGCGCCAGGGTCTGGAGCGTTGAATCCACCGCGGTCGAGAAAGAAAACGCGATGGACCTGATCGAGAGCATAGCCGCATCGACACGCAGCCAGTTGCAGCGTGACGGCCTGGTCCGATAGTCGAGCCCGCCAGGAACAGCCAGGAACCTCCTTGACCCGATGCGATTGCGTCTAACCCAAGCCTCGACATTTACTACCACTGAAGTGTGCCCAACCCGCGCGCCACGAGGCAACTCAGCATTCCGAAAAGCGGTGTTCCTGGTGCTGTCGTTACTCAGTACGGCTCTGGCTGCGGAAGCTCTTGAATCGATGGATTATCGCCTGGTGGGAGAGCGTCCGAACGCCACCGGCGCGGCGACGACCGTTTCCTTCAGCCTCTACGTGATCGACATTGACGCTATTGATGATGTCAAGCAACGTTTCAGTGTGGACATATTCGTCAACATCGCCTGGTCCGACCCGCGCCTGGCCTTGCCGGAAGACGAGCAATCCGGCCTGAACCGGACTTTACCTCTGAACGAAATCTGGACACCGCGGGGATTGATCGTCAATGACCGGGGCTTGAGCCCGCAATTGCCGCTTGTCGCCAATGTTGATGACCAGGGGAATGTACAGTACCGACAGCGATTTTCGGGCGAGTTGGCGGTAGATTTGGATCTCAGGGAGTTTCCATTCGACAGGCAACATTTGCCGATTGACATCATTTCGTACCAGTACTCGCCGGATAATTTACATTTTTCGTCGAGTACTGGCATCAGTCGCGATGAGCGTGAGTTCAGCGCCGAAGGGTGGCGATTCAAGTTGCTCGATCCGGAGATCGGCGAGTTCACGATCCCCGCCGCCGGGATTGTCCGGCCTCGATTGACGTACGTCATAGAGGCACAACGCAATATAGGGTATTACTTGCTAACGATGTTTTTGCCCGTATCACTGATCATTTTCATGTCCTGGACCGCGTTCTGGTTGCATCCCAATCTTGCTCCGACACGTATCGCCATTTCTACTGCCTCTATTTTTTCTCTGATCGCCTTCGGTTTCAGTCTTCGCCTGAGTCTGCCACTGGTCTCTTACCCGACACGAGCGGATATATTCGTGGCAGGCTGTAAGCTGCTGGTTTTCCTGGCACTCGGATTCGCCGTCATTGGCAGTCGCTGGGCCAATGAAGATCAAATGGCGCGCGCGCTGCGCCTGAACGCGGTCGCGCGTTGGGTTTACGTTGGCTTGTTCGGCCTTGTCGCTGCAATCGCGATCACGATTTAGGTCGAATCGGGCCCACGGCGGCGGAATGCGTCGCGGCGGCGAGCAGCAGGATTGGCGCGGAGAGGATGAATCGCCTCACATACTTCAGAGGCACCTCCGCTATTCAAGGGTGTGACCAGACATCTTGTTGTTCTCAGCGCTGAAGCGCCGCGGAAAACTTTCCACCGGGCCACAATAGTCCCCATCTCCGGGTCGCCCGCTAGCAAAAAGAATCCACGGCCGTCGACAAGGAAAATGTGATGGAAGTAATCGAAACCATCGCTGCGTCGACGACGCACCAGTTGCGGCGCGACGGTCTTATCCGCTGACTGCGGATGGTCAGGCGCCGGCCGGCGGTGGTGGAATCATGCCGTCAAACAATTGTGCACTGCCGAGGCCCATTCGCCGCTGGTTGGCAATTACCGCGGATATTTTGACGTCGACCACGTGCACACGCTCGGAAGGAAGGAAAACGAACGAGCCACCCGTCGCCGTCGGTGCATCCGGAATTACGGCCGTGACGTACCCGTTTGAATGGCGCTCGATGATGAATGCCGGTTGCCACCCGTCCGTCCATACGAGCGCCACCTGCATCGCACTGGACTCCTGGCCGCCCAACTCCTCGCCAATTGATTGCAACAGGCGATAAGCTGCGACCCGTCCGAGCAGATTCGTTTCGATCCAGTTCCGCGCCCTGCTACCGATGGGCGACTGTGCGACGAGACCTGCAAGGAAACACAGCAGAATGATGGCGAGGCTTGCGATTACAGTGACCAGCGTCGCACCACCGACCAAAGGAACGTCCAGACGATCGGCCGCGCGGTGGAAAAGCGGCGCCAAGTAGCGCAACACATAGCTGACGGCAAAAAACACGAATGCAAAGGGAAGCAGGAACACCAGACCGCCTATCACGGTGGTCTTCAGAAATTGCACGAGTCGCATGGCCTGCCTCCCCGGCGTCCCTGCCGCCCCGGCGGGACCCGCGCGCAGCCGCGAGTCCACATTTCGAGTGCTTACTGCGACGGACTCGCCGCCGCTCCGGCCTGCGCCGGATACTGCGTGAAAATCTCCGCCACAACCGCGTCAATGGCGGGACCGGGATTCTCGAGCGCTTCGTCGCGAACCCGCCCTTCGGCGACCCCTTCCCAGACAAGCTGACTGCGCCCGGTGTCGATCACGTCGATGTTAGCCGTTCCCGCCTTGTAGTGGACGGTTTGCACGTCGGTCGAGTAGGCCGGCCATCCAGTATAAAGTCCGTAGCGATAACCATAGTAGCCGGCACCAACGGTCGGCGCCGGCGTGCTGCGAACATCGGTCTTCTCTCGAATCGCCACGAAGAAATTGACCAGCAGGTCCGGATTGGACTCCGCGTGATCGTACCCGCGGGCCTCGAGTTCGCGTCCGACAGCCCGCTTGAAGTGATTGGTTATGAGAGTTGAGTACCCGGCGCGGTCGGTACCCAGTTCGCTCGCAAAACCGTAGGTGCGATACGACGCAAAATCGGCAGAGCGATCGTAGTCCGAGCGAATCGACGGTCCGGACGCGCAGCCTGCCAGGATGGCGGCAAGGACACCGCTTACCGCAAGTATTGTTCTAATTCTATTCACGTTTCTGTTCTCCAGAGTGGCCCATCCAGTGCCTCAACGCAGTTTGCTAACGTTGTAAAACCTCGAGCTGCGGACGCACCAGTTGTACCGAGGCGATTGCATGTTGACCGCCAGTACCGACGTGGCACGGAAAGCAACTCTATCCGAGTGCCGCGCCAAATTCTATGTCTACAAGCGCTGCGCGACTCGCTTCGCGCTACACTTGTCGGGTACCCGGGGGTCAAGGGGAGCTTCGCCGATGCGACACGTTGCCTGTGCGTTGCCGATCATCCTGTCGTCGTTTATCGGCGTCGCGGGTGCGCAGGATCTCGAACCGCGCCTTTATTCGAATCTCCCCCTTGATATCAACTTTCTGGTCCTTGGGTATACGCGCTCCGTCGGAAACGTGCTTATCGACCCCGCGATCGAACTCGAGAACGCCGACCTGACTTCCGACGGCCCAATCCTCGGCTACGCACGGTCACTCGGATTCGGCGGCCTGTCCGGCAAATTCGACATCGGACTGGCAAACCTGTGCCTGTCCGGATCGGCTACCTTCGAGGGCGAGCTGTTCACGCGTGACGTCTGCGGCTGGAGCGATGCCCGGCTCCGTATCGCGGTTAACTTCCTCGGCGCTCCCGCGCTCAAGTTGAGGGAATTTGCCGGTTACCGCCAGAATCTCGTGGTGGGGGCCAGCCTGCAGCTGAGCGCGCCGATCGGCGACTACGATCCGGACAGGCTGGTGAACATCGGCACGAATCGCTGGGCAGCCAAGACCGAGATCGGAGTCTCGAAGGCTGTAAACCGCTGGCTCTTCGAACTGGCGCTGGCCGGCACGTTTTATGAGGAGAACGACGACTTCTTCGGTGGCAGGACGCGCAAGCAGGACCCGATATATTCGCTGCAAGCACACCTCGTGCGCAGCTTCGACCGGGGAATCTGGATTGCGTTGGACGCCACGCAATATCAGGGTGGGCAGACGCAGACCGGTGGTGTGGTGGATCGTAACCGCCAATCAAACTCCCGCTTCGGCCTGACGTTGTCCGTACCCATCAACAGCCACCATTCGGTGAAGATCAATGCCAGCAGCGGGGTCGAGACCCGGACAGGAAGCGACTTCGACACAGTGGGCCTGGCCTGGCAATACCGCTGGGGACCTGCAACTTGACGGCACGCTGGGTAGTGTCCGCCGCGCACAGGCAAGCGGACATCGGGAATGTAAGAAATCAGATCCTGATCGGCCGAGTTGGCACCTGAAACCAGTCCTGTTACCTGGGCGCCCGCTTCTTGATTTGCATCACTACCTCAGCAACGCTGCATTCGCCGCGACAGCCACAATCACCATTAAAATGCTTCGCCGACGGACACATGCACCGCATCGCTGTCTTCGGACCAGGCGAAATCGACCCTCAGGTTGATCCGTTTGGCAGGCAGCACCATGAAGCGCAGCCCTGCTCCGTAGCTCGGGATAGGTTCGTTTTCCCGGATGCCATTGGCCGAGTTGCCGACAAAGCCAACCCCGGCAAAGCTCGCCAGGCCCCACCGCTTGTTCAGTTGCCAGCGCGCTTCGGCCTGGGTGGACGCCGAATCCTTGCCCAGGTAGTCGGTCGTTGAGAAGCCCCGCAAGTGGATTCGGCAGGCGTCCCAGAGGGGTGCGGTGCCGCCCCGCGTGCAAGCCTGCGCCTCCCATGCAAGCACGACCGATTCGGACAGTGCGTGATACGACCGAAACACCAGGCTGTACGACTGGTAGGTCTTGTCGCTGCCAATCGCCTCGTCGTTGAACAGGCCTTCGAGTTTCAGGTAACGGCCAGCATAGCTATTGATCGGCATGTCCCGGCTATCGTGTTCGAGCGTTACGCCGAGACCGGAGGACAAGACGTCCGACCCGCTGTCGAAGTCAGGCGTAGAGGCATCCGTTTCAATGCTCTGCTCTGCATCGATCATGCGCATGTTGAAACCGCCATACCAGTCGCCGGCAAGCTTGCGGGACAGTTTGGCAAAAAGGAACGAACCGTTAATACGCCAGTCGACGCTCTGTTCGCCCGATGTCTCATCCGCCGTGAGGAGCGTCAGCTTGAGATTGGCGGCGCCGGCGGCGCCGGTAAAACGCCATTTGTCCTGGCCCCAGTAGTTTTGCTGCACCAGGCCGGCCGCCCTGCTGTCGTTACTCGTATACATGCCGGCCCCTGCGGTAACGGATGCGGGCTGTACCAGCTTCTGTCCTTCCGTCTGGCCATAGAAATAGGCGCCCCCCAGCACAAGCCCCGTGTCGAGCGTCGGATTTGATATCGGGATGGGCACGAGGACAAAATCGCCGCGCTGAAATCTGAGCGTCGCGTCGTCTTCCCGGATATCCGGCGCGATACCTTGCCTCGCATCCAAAGACGGCTGGTCTTCTGATAGCTGCTCTTCAGCTGGCTGCGTTTGTGCGAATG
>Ga0299913_10000141_pt1 | contig 36649 bp, 41 predicted proteins | sample RVTome_9_FD_201360 | JGI IMG/M metagenome (GOLD analysis project Ga0299913, IMG submission 201360) | Soil microbial communities from uranium-contaminated site in the Upper Colorado River Basin, Wyoming, United States - RVT155D38 (version 2) ... | reverse complement strand
GCGGCGACGTCGGCGATCGTGAACGCGACCCCGCCCGCCACGAGCGGGTTCGGGACGCCGGGCCAGAACGCGAGCGACGCGAGGTTCCCCGCCGCCCCGCCGAGGAGGACGCCGCCCGCGGCGGCGAGGAGGACGGACCGGGCGGCGAGCAGCGCTCCCGCCCACACGAGGGCGACGACCGCGAGAAGGACGTAGCCGGGGCCCCGCTCGTGCAGGAGCGTCGCGCCGTCGACCGTGAGCGCCTTGTGCAGGAGATCCGCGCCGGCGAGCAGGACGGCCGTCGCGAGCAGGACGAGGGCGGGCCGGGTCACGGCCCCATTGTGGCGGAGGTCAGTCGCCGCGGTCGTGGCGCCCGCGCCGTCGTGCGCGCAGCAGCAGCGGACGGCGGAGCGTGTAGAGCGCGTGCGCGACGAGGACCGCTCCCCACGCGAACGTGACCCAGAACGGCCAGAGGAGGCCGAAGCCCTCGTCGCTCCGTGACCTGTCCGCCTCGCGTGTGACCGCCCACACGACGACGAGCGCGACGTTCACGGCGGCGAACACGATCACGTGGGTCCGCAGGGGCACGAGCTCGGCCAGCCGGACGAGCGCCGGCCGGCGGGGAAGCGCGGGCAGACCCTCGGTCGCCCGGTGGAGCTCCTCCCGCGTCCGCGCGCGCAGGACGAGCTCCGTGCGCTCGGCCAGGTCGTCCGGCGAGATCGCGCCGCTCACCATGTGCGCGCCGAGCAGGTCGACGGCGCGCTGGCGATCCGCGTCCGCGAGGGCGTGAGGGTTCCGCCGCGGGCGCACTACGCTACGCCGCCCTCACGAGTACGACGCCGGCCCCGAGGAGCAGCACGCCGAGCAGGCGCGCCGGCGTGACGGGATGCTCCTCGAAGCCGACCCAGCCGAAATGGTCGACGAGGAGCGAGGCCGCCGCCTGGCCCGCGAGGATCACGGCGACGAGGGTCGCCGCCCCGAGGCGCGGCGCGGCCACGATGCTGCCGAGGACGTAGAACGCACCGAGGCCGCCGCCGACCCAGACCCACCAGGGGGCCGCGCCGAGCCGCCCTGCGTCCGGGAAGCCGCGCAGAAGCGGGATCGCCGCGGCCAGCAGGACGGCCGTCCCCGCGGCGAACGACACGAGCGCCGCCCGCAGCGGGCTCTCGACCCAGCGCGCGAGCTCGGCGTTGATTCCGAACTGGATGGGGAGCATCGCGCCGGCCGCGAAGCCGAGCGCGAGATAGGCCCAGATTGCCATGCTGCTCGATTCGGGCCAAGATTGCCTCTTCCCTTCCACGGAAAGAGGAGGGCTTATGCTCACGTTCGGCGTCACCGTCCTTCCAGATCCGCCGTACACACGCCTGCTCGAGCTGATGGAGCTCGCCGAGCAGTCCGGCTTCGACAACGGGTGGACCTACGACTCGCACATCCTCTGGCACGAGTCGTATCCGCTCCTCGCGCTCGCGTCGGCGCGCACCTCGACGCTCAAGCTCGGCCACTGCGTCACGAACCCCGGGATCCGCGAGCCGACGATCACCGCGAGCTACTACGCAACCCTGCACGAGGTGTCGAACGGGCGCGCCGTGATGGGGATCGGCCGCGGCGACTCCTCACGCCGCGTCGTCGGCCTGAAGCCGGTGAAGGTCGCCGAGTTCGAGCGCTCGCTCCGGATGATGAAGGACCTGATGAACGGCAGGCCGGTGGAGTGGAACGGGAAGGAGCTCCAGCTCAAGTGGGTGCGGGAGGAGCTGCCGCCGATCGAGATGTGGGTCGCGGGCTACGGGCCGCGGGCGCTCGCGGTCGCGGGCCGGGTCGGGGACGGCGTGATCATCCAGCTCGCCGACCCGGAGATCATCAAGTGGATCATGGAGACGGCCCGCGCCGCCGCGGAGGAGGACGGCCGCGACCCGGACGCCCTCAAGTGCCATGTCTGCGCGCCGAGCCACATCTCCGACGACCTCGCGGACGCGCGGAACCAGGTCAGATGGTTCCCGGCGATGGTCTCGAATCACGTGATGGACCTGATCGAGCGCTACGGCTTCGAGTCCGAGATTCCCGCGGCGTTGACCGAGTACGTGAAGGCGCGGAAGTTCTACGACTACAAGGACCACTCGCGCGTCGGCGCGGCGCACGGCGAGTTCGTCTCTGACGAGATCTGCGACCGCTTCTGCGTCCTCGGCACGCCGGAGCAGGCAACGGAGAAGCTGCGGGAGCTCGAGTCGATCGGCGTCGACCACTTCAACATCTACCTCATGACCCAGGGCCAGGAGGAGACGCTCGCCGCCTACCGCGACTCGATCCTCCCGGGCTTCAAGGCGGCCGCGTAGCGACCCGCTAGATCTGCCACCCGGTGAAGCGGGCCAGCTCCCGCGTGAGGTCGACGACGTGGCCGGTGAGCACGAGGACGCCGAACACGGCGAGCAGGCCTGCGCTGACGAGCTGGATGAGCCGCCGTCGGCGGCGCAGCGCCGACGAGACGGCGAAGGAGCGCGTCACGAGGAACGCGGCGGCCAGAAACGGGACGCCGAGCCCCAGCGCGTACGCGGCGAGCAGGACGGCCCCCGAGCCGGCGCTTCCCGAGCTCGCCGCGAGCGTGAGGACGGCTCCGAGCGTAGGCCCGACGCAGGGCGTCCAGGCGATCGCGAACGCGACTCCGGCCGCGCCGGCGGTGAAGAGCCGCGACCCGCGGGCCCGGATCGGCGCCCGCCGCTCGACCGCGAGCCTGCGCGGGAGCGGCACGCCCGCGACGAGGACCGCGGCCGCGAGGAGCAGCACGCCCGCGACGATCTCGAGCGTCCGGCGGTTGGCGAGCAGCAGGCCGCCGAACCACGCCGCCCCGGCGCCGAGAGCGACGAACATCGCCCCGAACCCCACGACGAAGATCCCGGCCGCGCCCGCCACCTCACGCTTCCGCGCCGCGAGCTCGTCCGCCGCGACACCCGAGACGAGCGAGAGGTACGCGGGGACGAGCGGCAGCAGGCAGGGCGACGTGAACGCGACGACGCCGGCCGCGAACGCCAGCGCGAGGCCGGCTGGATCGAGCGCGATCGCGAGCACCGCGGCCGCCTATCCCAGGGCGGCGAGGAGCTCGTCCCACTCCGCGCTGCTGCCGACCCCGATGTGGCGCGCGACGACGTTGCCCTCCGGGTCGAGCGCGGCGACGGCCGGATGCCCGGTGAGCCCGAGCGAGCCGGCAAGCTCCTGGCTCGGGTCGGCGATCTGGGGCCAGTCCCAGGCGTACTCCTCGAGAAAGCCCACGGCGGCCTCGGGCTCGTCGAGGACGTCCAGGCCGACGAACGTGACGTCAGGGTTCGCCGCCACGAACTCGGCGTACTCGGCCGCGATGCTCCGACACTTCGGGCACCAGGACGCCCAGACGTTGACGAGGAGCGCGTCGCCGCGATATGCGTCGAGCGCCTCCGCGCCGGCCTCGGCCGGAGCCGCCGTACCGCCCGCAGGGGCCGCGTCGGCCGCCGGCTGCCCCGGTTCCTCGCCTCCGCAGGCGGTGAGAACGAGCACGAGCAGGGCGAGAGCGACCGTGCGCATCGCGCTCACCGTACCGCGCGGCGTCTTACGGCCGCCTTAATCCTCGGCCCGTTGCGCCGCGGCCGTCTCTCCCGCGAAGATGCGTCGATGACCGGGGTGCGCCACAAGCCGCTCGACGCGCGGATCCTGCCGCGGTTCTCCGGCGTGAGGACGTTCGCGCGCTTGCCGCACACGACCGACCTCGCCGGCGCGGACGTCGCCGTCTACGGGATCCCGTTCGACACCGGGACGAGCTTCCGGCCGGGGCAGCGGTTCGGCCCGGAGGCGATCCGTTCCGCCTCCGCGCTCCTGCGCCCGTACAACCCGGCCTGGGACGTGGACGTCGTGGACGCGCTCTCGATCGTCGACTACGGCGACCTCCCCGTCGCGCCCGGCGACACGATCGAGACGTACCGCCGGGTCGAGGAGGCACTCGCGCCCGTCGTCGAGGCCGGCGTTCTGCCGCTCGCGCTCGGCGGCGACCACTCGATCACGCTCGCCGAGCTGCGCGTGCTCTCGCGCCGCCACGGCCCGCTCGCGCTCGTCCAGCTGGACGCGCACGCGGACACGTGGGACGAGTACTTCGGGCAGAAGTTCTTCCACGGGACGACGTTCCTCCGCGCGGTCGAGGAGGGGCTGCTCGACGTGGGCGCCTCGGTCCAGGCCGGGATGCGCGGCACCGTCTACGGGCCCGAGGACCTCGACGTGTCGCGGGGGCTCGGCTTCACGGTCCTGACGACGGACGAGCTGCGCGACCTCGGCCCGGCTGCGTACGCGGAGCTCGTGCGCAAGCGCGCCGGCGAGCGGCCGGTCTTCCTCACCTTCGACGTGGACATCCTCGACCCGGCGGTCGCGCCCGGAACCGGCACGCCGGAGGTCGGGGGCCTCGCCACGCACGAGGCGCTCGCGTTCCTCCGCGCGCTCCGCGGCCTGCGTCTCGCGGGCGCCGACGTCGTGGAGGTCTCCCCCGCCTACGACGGCCCCGGCCAGCAGACCGCGCTCGCGGCCGCGAACGTGGCGTGGGAGCTGCTCGCCCTCCACGCGGTGTCGCGCCGATGAGCCGGCTGCGCCTCGACCGGATGAGCGAGGCGGACGTCCGCGCGTTCGTCCCTGCCCAGACGGAGGAGTACGCGCGCGGAATCGAGGAGCACGGAGGCTGGAGCCGCGAGGACGCGCTGGCCAAGGCCGAGCGGGACATGGCACAGTCGTTTCCCGGCGGCCGCGCGCCGGCCGGGAACCACCTCTTCCACCTGGTGGAGAAGGCGACCGGCGAGCGCGTCGGCGTCCTCTGGTACCGGGAGGACACGCGCGGCGTCTGGCTCTACCAGATCCTCGTCGAGGAGTCGCGCCGCGGGCAGGGGCTCGGCCGGGAGGCGATGGCGCTGCTCGAGGAGGAGGCCCGTCGCCTCGGCGCGCCGCGGATCGAGCTGAACGTCTTCGGCGGAAACGAGCCGGCCCGCGCGCTCTACCGCAAGCTCGGCTACCGCGAGGACGCGGTCGTCATGTCGAAGCCCCTCGAAGGCTGAGTCGGCGGCGTTGACAGGCGCTTGCGCCCTGTCATGATTGCGACGGATGCCGAGCGGAGCGCGTGCGGGCCTCGCCCCCACGCGACCCGGTGACCAGGGGCCGGGCGACGTGAGGGCGCCGCTCGGCCTTTCCTCGGCGTACGTGGACGAGCGCGACGAGGAGCTCGTTCTCACGGCGCTCCGCTCCCGCCAGCTCGCGTCCGGCCCGATGACGGAGCGGTTCGAGCAGGCTCTCGCCGAGCGCGTGGGCGCGCCTCGCGTCGTCGCCGTCTCGAGCGGGACGGCCGCCCTTCACCTCGCCGTGCGTCTCGTGGGCGTCGAGCCGGGCGACGAGGTCGTCACGAGCCCGTTCTCGTTCATCGCCTCGGCGAACGCGATCCTCTACGAGGGCGGCGTCCCGGTCTTCGTCGACGTCGACCCAACCACGCTGAACGTCGACGCGGCCGCCGTCGAAGCCGCCGTCACGCCGCAAACGAGGGCCCTGCTCCCGGTCTCCGTCTTCGGCTACCCGCTCGACTACGACCGGCTCCACGACGTCTCCGCCCGCCGCCGGCTTCCGATCGTCGAGGACGCGGCCGAGGCGCTCGGCGCCACGTATCGTGGCCGGCCGGTCGGCTCGTTCGGCCACACGGCGACGTTCGCGTTCTATCCGAACAAGCAGATGACGACGGGCGAGGGCGGCGCCGTCGCGGTCACAACCGACGAGGACTGGGAGCTCGTGAAGTCGCTCGCGAATCAGGGCCGCGGCGGCACCAGGCTCCTGTACGACAGGCTCGGCTACAACTACCGCATGGACGAGCTGTCCGCCGCGCTCGGCGTGGCGCAGCTCGAGAAGCTCGACCGCCTGCTCGCCGGCCGGGACCGCGTGGCCTCCCGCTACAACGAGCTGCTCGCCGACGTGGAGGGCGTGACGACGCTCTGTCCGAACGACGCGGAGCACGTTCGCTCCTGGTTCGTCTACGTCGTCTTTCTCGACGAGGCCGTCTCGCGCGACGCGGTAATGGAGCGGCTCGGCACCGCCGGGATCGCCTCCCGCCCGTACTTCCCCGCCATCCACCTGCAGCCCGTTTACCGCGAGCGGTTCGGCTTCGGGCCGGGCATGCTCCCGGTCGCGGAGAGGGCCGGCGCGACCGGGCTCGCGCTGCCGTTCCACACGACACTCTCGGAGGCCGAGCAGGAGCGCGTCGCCCACGAGCTCGCAGCGGCCGTTGGAGCGGGCTGACAGGCGCATGCAGCGCGGGGACCAGGGGGCAGCCGGGGCGACCGCCGAGCTCGCGACGCTGCGGGGACGCGCGGCGACCGACCTCGAGGAGGCGCGCTTCGCGGGCTACGTCTCCGGCGCGCGCGTGCTCGTGACCGGTGCCGGCGGCTCGCTCGGCCGAGAGCTCTGCCGGCGGCTAGCCGGGCTCGGCGCCGGCGCGATCGCGCTCGTCGACCAGGCCGAGGCGGCGCTCGTGGACATCCACGACGAGCTGCGCTTCGAGCTGGGCTTCGCCGGCGCGCGGCCGGTTCTCGCCGACCTCCGCTCCCCGGCCCGTGCCCGCGGCGTGGTCGAGGAGCACCGGCCCCAGATCGTCTTTCACACGGCGGCGTACAAGCTCGTGCCGGTCGTCGAGGCGCATCCGGTCGAGGCGGTCGCGAACAACGTTCTCGCCACCCGCGTGCTCGTCGAGGCGGCGGCCGGCGCCGGCGCGGGGCGGTTCGTCCTGTACTCGACGGACAAGGCGATTCGCCCGGCGAACGTGCTTGGCCGGACGAAGGCGCTTGCGGAGTGCATCGTCGGAACGGCCGCCCGGCAGCCTTCGGCCACGCGGTTCGCCTGCATCCGGCTCGGAAACGCGCTCGAGTCCTCGGGGAGCATGCTGCCGCTCTTCCGCCGCCAGCTGGCGGCGGCACGGCCGGTCACGGTGACGGACTCCCGGATGACGCGGTACGTGATGACGATCGGGGAGACGGCGAGCCTCGCCCTCGTGGCCGGGGCGCTCGCCGACCGCGGCGACGTCTTCCGGCTCGACATGGGCCGCCCCGTGCGGGTCGTCGACGCGGCCCGGGCGGCGATCCGCGCGTCCGGCGACGGCCGCGGTGCCGCGGTCGAGATCATCGGCAGCCGCCCCGGCGAGAAGCTCCACGAGGACCTCGAGGCCCCCGGCGAGCCCGTGTGGAGGACCGAGCACGAGCAGGTCGTCCGCTGCGGCCCGCGGTACGCCGACGCGGACTGGCTCGGCGCGCGCCTGGAGCGGCTCCGGGAGCTCGTGGCCGACGCGGACGCCGACGGCGCCCGGGCCGAGCTCGAGCGCATCGTCCCCGGCATCCGCGTGGACTCCGGGACCGAGGCGACCGTCGGCGTCTAGCCGCGGCGGCTCTCAGTGGCCGTGCGCGGCCTCGGCCTCGGCGGCCTCGGCCTTCGTGCGGTGCACGGTGCCCGCCGGGTGCTCGGGCGGCGAATACACGGTCACGAGCCGCAGCGGCCCGTCGCCCGTGTTGATGAAGTTGTGCCGTGTCCCGCCCGGTACGAGCACCATCTCGTCCGCGCGGACGAGCCGCACCTCCTCGCCGACGAGCGCCTCGCACTCGCCCTCGACGAAGAGGAGGATCTGGTCGATCCCCTCGTGCGTCTCCTCCCCGATCTCGCCGCCGGGCGGAATCGTCATGACGACGACCTGGCTTCGCTCGGCCGTCGCGACCTCGCGGCGGAAGTGCTCGTTCTCGCGGGCGATCCGGAACAGGTCGGCTGCGATCACGCCGGTCACGGTACACGAGAGCCGGAGGTCGGCCGGCCTGCGGCAGCCGGCCGACCTCCGGCTCCGGTCGGGCTAGAGGATCTGCTCCGCCACCTCGACGCGGAGCAGCGAGCGGACGTTCTCGATCTGGTTCGCGATCGTCGCGACGGACGACCCCGCGAAGAGGAGGCCGACCGCAACCTCGTCCGGCGTCGTGATGAGCGAGCCGGAGTCCCCGCCTGCGGACATGTTCGTCGTGATGATCTGGTCCTGGAAGCGTCCGATCCGGCCGCCGCCGAACCCGACGTCCACGGTCGCGTTGATGGCCGTGATCCGGCCGGTGGTGAAGTTCGTCGTCCGGCCGGTCTTCTGCACGATCGACCCGACGGCGACATTCGCCCGCCGCCGCCAGCCGCGGACGTACCCGCCCCAGTAGATCTCGCGGTCGAGGTCGTGGAACTGGCCCTCGGCGACCGCGGCGTCCACGAGGTTGCGATGGAGGATCCGCGGCGTGGGCGGCTCCAGCGTGATCGGGATGAACCGCGAGAGACGCGCGATCAGGTCGGCGGGGAACGTCCCGCCGTCGAACGGGCCCGGCTGGAGGATCGGGTCGCCGACCATCGCGGCGTTCACGTTCGCGAGCACGTGGTTGTTCGAGAGGACGTAGAACCGCTGCGGCATCCCGACGCCCGGCTTGGGCCGGCTCCCGGTGGCGGCTCCGGGGAGGAGGTCGTAGACGCACGTCGCGATCGTCCCGGCCGTGATCTTGAAGTGGCCGACCGAGTAGCCGCCCTCCGCGGGCCTCGCCCGCCGGGCGAGCGCCTCGGCGCCGAAGAGCGGGACCTGCGGGACGACGGTCTGCTGTTCCTCCTCCCGCACGGCCGTGCCGTTCACGGTCGTCGGGACCTGCATCTGCGCGCGCTCGATCATCGGGAAGCCGATCTCGAGCACGTCGGTGCGCGTGCTGCCGATCTTCGTCGGAACGAGGTCGCCCTCGCCCAGCTCGGCCTTGTCCACCTTGTGCGTGACGAGCGCAAGGACGGCAGGATCGCCCGTCGGCTCGCCGTTGCGCCACTTGACTCCCGCAGCCACGCCGACGACGTTCGAGTGCGGCGCCTCGGGGGTTAGCAGCTCCTCCACCGCATGGGCGCGGGCGTCCTCGAGGGCCGCCGCGTCCGCGGGTGTGAGCTCCATCTTCGGATGTGCTGCTTCAGCCATTTCGTCCTTCCTCTGGCAGTTCGATCGCGGGTGTGCCCAGCTCCTGGACGTCCACCTCGTGACCCTCGATCGTGTCCGGGATGCGCTCGCCGGGCTCGAGCTCCTCGCTCGGCACCCGCTGCGTGACGCCGACGACGATCGCCGGCTGCCCCGCGTGTTCGCCGATCCCGACGCTCACGACGTTCGGCAACGCCAGCAGTTCGGTTGCGTGGCGCTCCAGAACGTCGTCGATCTCAGTGGGCATGCGGCAGGCTCCTTTCGGCGGGCATGTGCGGGCTCCCGAACGCGGGACGTCGGGGCGGGGAGCGCGCAGGGCGCCGGGTGGCCCGTCGCCGGCGCCCCTTGCCTTTGCCGCAGGCCGACTGTCCAACAGCGGCCATCGCCCCTCGCTCCTCTCTCCGGCGAAGGTACGCCTGTCCGTGTTTCGTGTCAAGTGTGACGTCGGCGGCCGGCCGGTACGCTGTCGTCAGACGACTAGGAGGCGACGATGAGCGAGGTCATCCACGCGCCGGAGCCGGCGCTTGACGAGGAGCAGGGCCCGAAGCGGATCAGCCACTGGATCGGCGGGCGGATCGTCCCCGGGGAGTCGGGGCGTACCGGGCCGGTCTACAACCCGGCGACGGGCGAGCAGACGGGCGAGGTGGACTTCGCGACGCGCGAGGAGGTCGGCCGCGCGGTCGCGGCGGCGCGGGAGGCGTTCCCCGCCTGGCGTGCGCTCTCGCTCTCGAAGCGCTCCGACCTCTTCTTCCGCATCCGCGCGCTCGTGCACGAGCACCGCGAGGACATCGCGCGCTTCCTCACGCTCGAGCACGGCAAGGTGCTCTCGGACGCGCTCGGCGAGGTGGCGCGCGGGCTCGAGGTGGTCGACCATGCGTGTGGGATCCCGACGCTGCTCCAGGGCCGCTTCTCCGAGCAGGCCTCGACGGGGATCGACGTGTACTCGATCCGGCAGCCGCTCGGCGTCTGCGCGGGCATCACGCCCTTCAACTTCCCTGCGATGGTGCCCATGTGGATGTGGGCGCCCGCGCTCGCCTGCGGGAACACGTTCGTCCTCAAGCCGTCGGAGAAGGATCCGTCGGCATCGCTCTTCGTGGCCGAGCTCCTGCAGGAGGCCGGCGTCCCGGACGGCGTCTTCAACGTCGTCATGGGCGACAAGGTCGCGGTCGACTCGCTCCTCGAGCACCCCGACGTCGCGGGGATCTCGTTCGTCGGCTCGACGCCGATCGCGCGCTACATCTACGAGACCGGCGCAAAGAACGGGAAGCGCGTGCAGGCGCTCGGCGGAGCGAAGAACCACATGATCGTGCTGCCCGACGCGGACGTGGACATGGCCGCGGACGCCGCGGTGAGCGCCGCCTACGGGTCGGCCGGCGAGCGGTGTATGGCCGTCTCGGTCGTGGTCGCGGTGGGCGATGTGGGCGACAGGCTCGTGGAGGCGATCAACGAGCGCCTGCCGAAGCTCAAGATCGGGTCGGGGCTCGACCCCTCCTCCGAGATGGGGCCGCTCGTCACGCGCGAGCACCGCGACAAGGTGGCGTCGTACATCGAGTCCGGCCGCGAGCAGGGCGCGAAGGTCGTGGCGGACGGCCGCGAGCTCGAGGTGGACGGCGACGGGTTCTTCCTCGGCGTGTCCCTGCTGGACGAGGTGACGCCCGAGATGGACGCGTATCGCGACGAGATCTTCGGGCCCGTGCTGTCGGTCGTCAGGACGGACACGTACGACGAGGCCGTGCGCCTCGCAAACGAGAACCCGTACGGAAACGGCGTTGCGATCTTCACGCGGGACGGCGGCGCGGCCCGGCAGTTCCAGTTCGAGGTCGAGGCCGGGATGGTCGGGGTCAACGTCCCGATCCCCGTGCCGGTCGCGTACTACTCGTTCGGCGGGTGGAAGGCGTCGCTCTTCGGCGACTCGCATGTCTACGGCCCGGAGGGGATCAACTTCTACACGCGCGGCAAGGTCGTCACGTCCCGCTGGCCGGATCCGTCGACGAGCGTCGTCGATCTCGGCTTCCCGCAGACGCGCTGAGCTCGCCGGCGGCGCCGGGCACGGCGGCCGGCTGCCACGCTCGCCTCGTCCCGGCCGGCTCGGCGCTCGGCGCGTCATGAGGGTGGGCGTCCGCCTGGACGATTCGGCAGAGATCCGGCACGGATCCGTGTCAGACATGTGATCCCGCGGTCGCTAGCGTCCGTGTTGGGGCGTCTCGCGCCCTCCGAATGGGGGCTGCGCGCGAATCGGGGTGCGACAGTTCGGCGCGCGCTCCCGTCCGCCGCGCCGTCTAGCGCGGTTGACACCTAGCCAGCTGTCTAGTACCGTAGACGGCATGACGCCGCTCGACACGGCACTGCTCGGCGAGGCACGGACGGCACGCGATCGCCTGCTCGAGCTGCAGCGCGACCTCGAGAAGGCGCGTGCCGACTACAACCACGCCGTCCGCCGGCTGCACGCCGAGGGCGGCTCGCTGCGCGAGATCGCCGAGGACCTCGGGCTGAGCCACCAGCGCGTCCATCAGATCGTCGAGGGCGGCGAGGCGGGCGCGGGGCGCGGAGGCTCCCGGCGGCGCTTCGGCTGGGCGTTCGAGCGCTTCACCCGGCGCACGCGACGTGTCGTCGTCCTCGCGCAGGAAGAGGCGGCCGAGCTCGGACACGGGCGCGTCGGCACCGAGCACCTCCTCCTCGGCCTCGTCCGCGCCGAGGACGAGGTTGTCGCACCGGTGCTCGCGGAGTTTGGGATCACGCTCGAGCCGCTGCGGGCGCTCGTCGCCGCGCACGACCCCGGCCCGCGTCGGCGCTCGCCGTTCTCCCGGGCCGCGAAGCGTGCGCTCGAGCAGAGCCTTCGCGAGGCGCAGGCCCTCGGCGACCGGTTCATCGGCGCGGAGCACGTGCTCCTCGGTCTCGTGGCCGACGAGCGCGCCGGCTCGCTCGCGCTCGTACGGGAGCTCGGCGCGGACCCCGAGAAGCTGCGGGCGGCCGTGCTCGCGCGGCGCGCGGCGGGCTAGCTGCGGCTCGCCAGCGGCGCGAACGAGCCGGCGCGGTAGACCTGCCCCGGCAGCTCGCGGCCGAGCACGCCTTCGAGCCACTCCGCGACCCCGACCAGCGCCTCGAGGTCGATCCCCGTGTCGGCGCCCTCGCCGTGCAGGAGGTACACGAGGTCTTCGGTGGCGATGTTGCCCGTCGCACGTGGCGCGAACGGGCAGCCGCCGATGCCGCCGACCGACGCGTCGAAGATCGTGGCCCCCCACTCGAGCGCCGCCCACGCGTTCGCGAAGCCGGTCGAGCGCGTGTTGTGGAGGTGGACGCCCACCGGCCGCGCGAACTTCACGCACTCCACCACGACGTGCCGGACCTGGGTCGGCGTCGCGACGCCGATCGTGTCCGCGAAGACGACCTCGTGCGCGCCGAACTCGATCGCCTCCTCGGCGAGCCCGAGCACCTTCTGGGGCGGAACCGCGCCCTCGAACGGGCAGCCGAACGCGACCGAGATCGTCACGGTCGACGGCAGGCCGTCGTCGCGCGCCCGCGCGAGGATCCGCGCGGCGCCGGCGAGCGCCTCGTCCACCGTCTGGTTCGCGTTCCGGCCGCTGAACGAGTCCGTCGCGGCGAACGTGAGCGAGAGCCGGTCGAGGTCGGTCGCGCGAAGCCGGTCGTAGCCGCGCTCGTTCAGGACGAGCCCGGCGAGCTCGAGACCCTCCCGCCTGGCGATGCGCGCGACGGCCTCCTCGGCGCCCGCCATCGCCGGAACCCGCGCCGGATTGACGAAGGAGACGGCCTCCACCCGCGGCACGCCCGCGGCCGCGAGCCGGTTGACGAGCTCCGCACGCGTCTCCGGCGGGAGGGTCGTCGCCTCGTTCTGGAGCCCGTCCCGCGGCCCCACGTCGCAAACGGTGACCCGCACGCCCCTAGGATACGCGCGTGCCCGCCGTGCCCGTCTTCACTGCGAACGACGTCTACGCCGCACTCGACCCGTCCGACGCCGTCGAGGCCGTCCGCGAGGCGTTCGTCGAGCACACGCGTGGCGCGTGGACGATGCCGTCGAAGGTCTACCTCGACGCTCCGCCGAACGGCGACTTCCGCGCGATGCCCGCGTCCGGCGGCGGGTGGGCGGTGCTCAAGTGGGTCAACTCGTTTCCCGGCAATCCGGCGCGCGCTCTCCCCACGGTGAGCGGCGTCGTGATCCTCTCCGAGAGCGAGGCGGGCCAGCTTCAGGCGATTCTCGACGCCGGCGCGGTCACGGCGCTTCGGACCGGCGCGGCCGCCGTCCTCGCCGCGGAGACCCTTGCGCGCCCGACGGTCGCCCCGGCGGCGGTGGTCGGTGTCGGCGTCAACGGCCGGGCCGTCGCGCGGACCTTCCTCGCCCGCGAGCGGGAGGTACAGCTCTGGGACGCGGAGCCGGCGCAGGCGCGGCTCGTCGCGGACGAGCTCGGCGAGGGCGCGACCGTCGCCGCCGATCTCGCGGACGCGCTCGCCGCAGACGTCGTCGTCACCGTTACCCCGGGCCGCGAGGTCCTCTTCCACGACGGCTCGCTCCACGCCGGCCAGCACGTCAGTCTCATGGGCGCGGACGGCCCCGGGAAGGCAGAGATCGCCGTCGAGGAGCTCGTCCGCGCGCGCGTGGTCTGCGACGAGTGGGAGCAGGCGAGCCACAACGGCGACATCGCCCACGCGCTCGCGGCGGGCAGGCTGCGGCGCGAGCAGGTGGCCGAGCTCGGGAAGATCCTGCTCGGCGAGGAGATGGGCCGCCGTGACGAGCACGAGATCACGGTCTTCGACTCGACCGGCCTCGCGGTGCAGGATCTCGCGGTCGCGGTCGCGGTGTACGAGCGCTACCGGGAGGCGCCCGCCTCGTTTCCGGACGTCGTTGGGATCGAGCTCGGCTGAGCGACCGGACGATGGCCGGCGACCTGATCCACTTCGAGATCCGCGCGGGTGACGCGGCGCGCGCGCAGGCGTTCTGGTCGTCGCTGCTCGGGTGGACGTTCAACGCGACGCCCGACGAACAGCCGTACACGATGACCCGCGCCGGCGGCGAGGGGCCGACCGGCGGCATGTACCGCTCCGAGTCGGAGGAGCGCGGGCTCATTCCGTACTTCTCCGTCGAGGACCTCGACGGCTCGATCGCCCGGGTCGGGGAGCTCGGCGGAACCGTCCGCGACTCGGGGCCGGTTCCAGGGGTCGGCCGCTACGCGCACTGCGTGGACACCGAGGGCAACCCGTTCAGCCTCTTCTGGATCGACCCCGAGGGCCACGGCCCCGGCCCACAGGACTGATCGGTCTTGCGCTGTGCTGCTCTCGGGACGCACTCGGACGTTTTCCGGCACGGGGTCTGACCCCGTAAAGGCGTCCGCGTGCGTCTCTCGTGACGGTTTCCGCCGCCCGAGAAGCGCGCTCCGTGCAGGGCTGTTACGGAGTCGGCACGAAATTGTGCGCGATCTGTTTCCGGGTCTGACCCCTTAAAGGGCAACCGAGCTGCTAGCCGCGCTCGGCCGGCAGGCCGCGGGCGCTCCAGTCGCTCCACGAGCCGGGATAGAGCTTCGCGTCGGGGCGGCCGGCGGCGGCGAGCTCGAGCAGCGTCACGCAGGCGGTCACGCCGGAGCCGCAGTACGCGACGATCGCCTCCGCCTCGATGACCTCGGGGGGAAGCGGATCCTCGGCCGCGTACGGGACGTTCACGGCGCCCGGGATCCGCCCCGCGACGGCGTCCACCGGCTCGACCTCCCCGCGGTAGCGCTCGGGGGCTCGCGCGTCGACCAGCACGAGGCCTGGCTCGCCAAGCCGCCCGGCGAGCTCGTCGGCCTCGATCGTGTCGTCCTCCCGCGGCCGCGCGACGAACTGGACGTGCTCGACGTCCTCCTCCCCGGCTCGCAGCGGCCCCGCCCACGCGCCGATCCCGCCGCGGAGCACGGCCGCCTCCTCGTGCCCGAAGTGCCGGAGCAGCCACCAAAGCCGAGCGGCCCCGCCCGACGCGCCCTGGTCGTAGGCGACGACGAAGACGCCAGGCCCGATCCCCGCCGCGCCGGCCCACCGCGCGAACACGCCCTCCGCGGGAAGCGGGTGTCGGCCCCCGTGATGCGGCGGCGAGCCCGGCGCGGCGGACAGCTGGTGCTCGACGTCGAGAAACGACGCGCCCGGGATGTGGCCCTCGAGGTAGAGCTCGCGGCCGCGGCCGTCCTTTCCGAGCTCCCAGCGGCAGTCGACGAACTGGTATCTCACGCGCCCGAGTCTTGCACGGCGCCGGTCGCGGCCGCGCCGGGGCGCAGCACGAGCTCGGACGGGAACCGGACGGACAGCTCGGCCGCGCATTCCTCGGCCCGGGCGGGCTCGGCCCATACGATCACCGTCGGCCCCGACCCCGAGAGCGTCGCTCCTCGCGCCCCTCCTGGCAGCTCTTCCCGCACGGCGGCGAGAAGCGGCGCGCTCGGGGCGCGGTACGGCTCGTGGAGCCGGTCGGCGAGCGCCGCCGCGAACAGCTCGGGATCGCCGGCGACGGCGCCGGCGCCGAGGAGCGCGGCCCGGCCGGCCGTGAAGGCCGCGTCGCCGTGCGGAACCGACCCCGGAAGCGAGGCGCGCGACTCGGCCGTGCCCACGCGGGCGGCCGGCACGAGCGCGAGCGGCTCGAGCGGCGGCGCGGCGGCCACGCGCGCAACACGGACGCGTCCCTCGTCCTCCCAGGCGAGGCAGACGCCGCCCGCGAGCGCCGCCGCGAGGTTGTCCGCGTGGCCCTCGAACGCGATCCCGAGCGCGAGCAGCTCCTCCGCGCCGGCCACGCGTCCTGCCATGCGCGCCCCCGCGACGAGCCCGAGCGCGACCGCGGCGGCGCTCGAGCCCAGCCCGCGCGCGAGCGGGATCCGGTTCGCGAACGCGAACCGCCGGCCCTCGACCGGCGCGAGGAGCGCGAACGCCTGCAGCGCGAGATTCTCCGGGCCCTCCGGGAGCTCGCCCGCACCTTCGCCCGAGACGGTCACTCCCTCCCCCGGCCCGACCTCGAGCTCGTTCCAGAGCCCGAGCGCGCAGGCGGCGCAGTCGAACCCCGGTCCGAGGTTCGCGCTCGTGGCCGGCGCCCGAACGGAGAAGCTCTCGGCGCTCACCGTGCGGCCGCCGCGATCGCGTCCGGGTCGGGCGCGACCGGCGCCGGCGGCGGGAACGCGCGCTCGACCGCCTCCGGATCCTTGAGCCCGTGGCCCGTCACGATGCACACGACGCGCGCGCCTGCCGGCGGCGGCGCCCGCAGGAGGGCCGCGACCCCGGCCGCCGACGAGGGCTCGGCGAACAGCCCCTCCTCGCCGGCAAGCAATCGCCACGCCCCGAGGATCTCCTCGTCCGGCAGCGCGACGACCGAGCCGCCGCTCTCCGCGAGCGCCGCCTCCACAGCTTCCCGGTGCACCGGCGTCCCGATCCGGATCGCGCTCGCCGCCGTCCCGCCCCGGTCGGCCGCCTCGCCGAGGAGGAAGCGCGGCAGACCCTCTCCCGCCTCGCGGAACCCGCGCGCGTACGCCGCCGTGTTTCCGCCGCCCCCGTACGGGAGCGCGAGCACGTCCGGCGGCCCGCCGAGCTCCTCGACGAGCTCGAACGCGGCCGTCTTCTGCCCCTCGAGCCGGTACGGGTTGAGCGAGTTCACGAGCGCGTGCGTGCCGCGCGCGTCCAGCTCCCGCGCGGCCGCGAGCGCCTCGTCGAAGCTTCCCTCCACCTGGAGCAACCGCGCCCCGGCGGCCCGCGCCTGCGCGACCTTGCCGAGCGCGACCGCGCCGGCCGGGAGCAGGACGAGCGCCGGCAGCCCCGCACGCGCTGCGTACGCCGCCGCCGACGCGGACGTGTTCCCGGTGGACGCGCACACGACCGCCGACGCACCTTCCTCGAGCGCCTTCGCGACCGCGACCGTCATCCCCCGGTCCTTGAACGACCCGGTCGGGTTCGCGCCCTCCCACTTGAGCCAGACCTCTGCGCCGAGCCGCTCCGAGAGCCGCGCGGCGCGCACGAGCGGCGTCGAGCCCTCGCCGAGGGTGACGACCGGCGTCGCCGGCGAGACAGGCAGCCGCTCGCGGAACCGCTCGACGAGCGGGACCGTCATGTCCCCGGGCGGTCGCGGTCCGGCACGACGAGCAGGACGGAAGGGGGCAGGCGCGTCCCGGGCGCGCGCTCGATCTCCGCCAGCGCGGCGGCGAGCGCGCCCTCGGCCGTCTCGTGCGTCACGAGGTGGAGCGTCGCCTCGTCCTCGCCCTGCTCCTGGATGAGTCTCGCCACCGACACCCCTTGCGCGGCGAGCCCGGCGGCGACCTCGGCGAGCACGCCCGGCCGGTCGTCGACGACGAGCTGGACGTAGAACGGCGCGCGGAACTCCTCCGACGGGAGCCGCTCGAGCTCGCGCCAGCAGGCGTCGTTCTCGAGGAAGCCGGTCCCCGCCGTTCCGACGACGCTCACGAGGTCGGAGACGACCGCCGAGGCCGTCTCGATCCCGCCGGCGCCCGGGCCTTCGAGCACGATCTCGCGGATCGCGTCCCCGTTCAGCATGACCGCGTTGAAAGCCCCTTCGACGGCGGCGAGCGGATGGTGGCGCCCGACGAGCGCGGGCCGAACGCGGACGTCCACGCGCCCGTCCACGAGCTCGGCCGCGCCCACGAGCCGGACGACCGCGTCGAGCTCCCGCGCCGCGCGTACGTGCGCCTCGGTCAGCCCTTCGATCCCGGTCGTCTCGACCTCGCCCAGCTCCACGCGCGAGCCGAACGCGACCGTGGCGAGAATCGCCATCTTCGCCGCCGCGTCGGCTCCGTTCACGTCCTCGGTCGGGTCGGCCTCCGCGAACCCGAGCCGCTGCGCCTCGGCGAGCGCCTCGTCGTAGCTTCGCCCCGCTTCCATCTCCGTGAGGACGAAGTTCGTCGTCCCGTTCACGATCCCGAGGATGCGGTGGACGTGGGTGGCGACGAGCGCCTCCCGCAGCACCTTCACGACCGGGATCGCCGCGCAGACGCTCGCCTCGAAGCGGAGCTGGACACCCGCCGCCGACGCGGCCGCGAAGAGCTCTGCGCCACGCCGCGCAACGAGCTGCTTGTTCGCCGAGACGACGGGCTTCCCGGCGCGGAGCAGCTCGAGCACGTACGCCCCGGTCGGCTCGACCCCGCCCATGACCTCCGCGACGACCGCGATCCGAGGGTCGTCGCGGATCGAAGCGAAATCGTCCGTCAGGAGCCCGGGCGAGGCCGGCGCGGGGCGCTCCTTCGCCAGATCGCGCACGAGCGCGCGCACGACCCGCAGCCGGTGGCCGGTCGCGCGCTCGATCTCGTCCGCGCTCTCGCGCAGGAGCCGCTCGACCGCCGACCCGACCGTGCCGTACCCGAGCAGCGCAACCGGGACGTCGACGGGGGCGTTCACGGGCGACATCATCGCGCCTCGACCAGCCGGAAGATCGTCCCCTCGTGCGCGACGAGGTAGAGCTCGCCGTCCAGGTCTTCCCCGAACGAGGTGAGGCCGGGTACCCGGAGCTCCTCGCGCCGCGCTCCCCGCGCCGCGCCGTTCACGAAGCGGTAGCTCCAGATCGTCCCGGAGCAGTAGTCGCCGTAGAAGGCGCGCCCCGCGAGCCCGGGCATCGCCGCGCCGCGGTACGCAAAGCCGCCGGTGATCGAGCAGCCCCCGTCGCGCCCGTACGTCCGCACCGGGCCGACGAGGCGTCCGGTGTCGTTCAGCGGCCTGTCGTCGAAGCGGCTGTCCCCCTCGAACGTCGGCCAGCCGAAGTTCACGAGCCCGTCCTGCGGCCAGGGAAGGGCGTTCACCTCCTCGAACGCGTTCTGGCCGACGTCCGCGAGGTGGAGGTCGCCCGTCTCGCGGTCGAACGAGAATCGCCACGGGTTCCGCAGGCCGTACGCGGCGATCTCCCAGTCGGCGCCCTCCGCATCGACGTCGAGGCGCAAGAGCTTGCCGAGCCGGTCGCCGAGGTCCTGCGCGCGGCTCTCGGGGTCGCCGCCGGCGCCGCCGTCGCCCATCCCGACGTAGAGGAGCCCGTCCGGGCCGAACGCGAGCTGCCCGCCGTTGTGGTTCGAGTACGGCTGGTCGACCGCGAGCAGCTCCCGCGCGGTGCCCGGCTGGACCCGGGTGCGCTCGTCGTTCGCGCAGTACTCGATGACCCGCGTGTCGCCGTTCGTGTTCGTGTAGTTGACGTACAGGCGGCCGTTCTCCTTGTAGCCCGGGTGGAACGCGACCGAGAGGAGCCCGCGCTCGCCGCCCGCGGAAACGTCGCCGCGGATGTCGAGAAACGCCTCGCCGGCCGGACCGCCGCCCTCGAGGACGACGATCCGCCCAGCCTGCTCGACGACGTAGAGCCGCCCGTCCTCCCCCGGCGCGGCGGCGACGTGCACCGGGCTCTCGAGCCCGCTCGCCACCTGCTCGAGCGCAAGCTCGGGCTCCTCCGGCGGCTCGGTCTCCGGCGGCGGCTGGGGCGCGGTCTCCGACGTCGTCGTGGGCTCGGCGCGGGTCACCGTCGCGGCCTCGTCGTCGTTGCCGCCGCAAGCCGGGAGCAGGGCAAGCAAAAGGGCGAGGAGCGCGAGCCGGCGCATCCGCGCAGCCTAGATACGCCCGGCCGGCGCGCGGACGGTCAGCCGTTCCTGCCGAGCTCGGCGGCGAAGAGCGCCTCGAGCTCGTCCGGGGTCTTGCACTCGACCGCGTCGTAGAACGGCTTCTCGCGGTCGACCACCTCCGGCGTCCGGCCGTCGAGGATCGGCAGGAGGAGCTCGACGTCGTACCCCCACCCGAGCCCGTCCGTGTCCTCGACGTGGCCGTTGTAGAAGAGCGTCAGGAGGTACGCCTGACCGATCCGCCCGAAGAAGAGCGACGTCGACGGCTCCCCGCGCTCGTACCACCAGGAGCCGCCGTTGGTCAGGAAGACAGGCGGCAGGCCGGGCGCGTCCCTCGCCCGCCAGAGCGTCCGGTCGACGCGCATGCGGACGTAGCGCGCGACCGGGCCGCGCCGCTCCGCGAGGAACTCGGCGTTGCGGTGGACAACCTCGCGGACCGGCGTGCCGACGACGATCGCGTCGGCTTCGCGACCCACGTCCTCGAGCGACTGGAGCACGAACCCGCGATCGAGCCCCGGGAAGAAGAGCGGCCGGTAGTCGCGGCAGTCGACCGGCGCGGCGCGCGCCGGCGCCGCGTCGGGCACCTCGTCCCCACCGCGCAGAAGGACGACGGCTGCGCCGAGGAGCGCTAGGGCGATCAGGCCCGCGCCGAGTCGCCTCGCCATGCGCTTCCTACGAGGCCGCATGGCGCCCCGGTCACGAGCCGCCGATGCGGTAGAGCGTCCCGTTGCCGTGCGAGACGAGGAAGACCTCACCCGTCGGCCCGAGCCCGAACGACGGGAGCCCGTTCGAGACGCGGAGGTTCGGGTGCTCCATGAAACCGCGCTTGCGCCCGTTCGAGCCGACCGAGAAGCTCCAGACCTCGCCGGTGCAGTAGTCGCCGAGGAAGTAGCGCCCGCGCAGGCGCGGTACCGCGGAGCCGCGATAGACGTGCCCGCCGGTGATCGAGCAGCGGCCGCTCCCGTGCGCATATTCGTGGACGGGCTGCCGCAGCCGGCTCGACCGGTAGAGCCGCGTGCCGCGCGAGTAGAGCCGGGTCCCCTCGAAGCGCCGCCAGCCGTAGTTCTCGAGCCCCTGCCACCTCTGGCGCCACATCGAGACCTCCTCGCGCGAGCCCTGGCCGACGTCGGCGAGGAACATCCGGCCGGTCGCGCGGTCGAGCGAGACGCGCCACGGGTTCCGCAGGCCGAGCGCGACGATCCGCTTGTTCCCGTTCGTCACGTTGATGCGGACGAGCTTCCCGAGGCGGGTGCGCATGCTCTGCGCGCGGTTCCCGGGGTCTCCGCCGGAGCCGCCGTCGCCGGTCGGGACGAACAGATGACCGTGCATCCCGAACAGCACCTGGCCACCGTTGTGGTTCGAGAACGGCTGGTTCACGCGAAGAAGGATCCGCGCGGTCGAGACGACCGCCTGGGTGCGCGCCTCGTTCACGCGGTACTCGACCACGCGCGTGTCCCCGTCGTTGTTCGTGAAGTTCACGTAGATGCGCCGCACCTGCGGGTACTTCGGGTGGAACGCGAGCGAGAGGAGACCCCGCTCGCCGCAGCAGGCGACGCGCGTGCGGATGTCGAGGAAGGGCGTCGAGAGCGTGTTGCCGTTCTCGACGACCTTGATCATGCCGCGCTGCTCGACGACGTAGACACGGTTCGGCTCCGACTTCGTCGCGGCGACGTGCACCGGCCCCGTGAACCCGCTCTCGACCTGGACGAGCTGGAGCGCGGCCGCGGACGGTCCGGCGAGCGCCGTGCAGGCGAGCGCGGCGAAGGAGGCGGCAAGGGCGATGCGCACCACCCGTCAGGGTAGCGCCCCGCAGCCCCCTCCACCGCCGGGCTCGCCCGGCTGACTCAGGCTCCCGTCAGCTCCGCCGCGATCTCGCAGAACGGGAAGTCGTCTGCGAACCCGGGGTGCGGTCCGTGTACCGACGAATCGAACTCCTCGAGGACCAGCCCGCCGGGCTCGTCGTCGCCGAGCGTGTCGAAGACGATCCGATGCCGAAGCGCGCCCCGGTCGCGGACGACGACGTTGCCCGCCGAGTCCTCGATCACGAACGGCTGGCCGGCCTCGACCGCCTCGAACTCGAAGATGGTGCCGCCGAGCGGCGTCGCCTGCACCTCGTTGAAGACGCCGTGCCCGCGCTGGACGAACGACAGGCCGGTGTCGAGGTTCGTGTGCACCTCCCGGTACGAGAACGAGTCCTTCAGGAAGAACGTCCCGGCCTCGGCGCCCTTCCCCTCGCGGAGGCGGAAGTGACCGCTCGACTCGCCCTCCACCTCGACCGGGAAGCCGCAGTCGTCGTACGAGAACGCGTACTGGAACTCGTAGGGCCCCGCGTCGAAGATCGTCGCCCCGGCAGACTGCGACCAGACCGCCAGGATCGCCAGGGTCGCCGCGGCGGCCGCCGCGGCCACCAGGCGGAGCGCCCGTCCCCCTTCTCTCCGAGAGTGTGCCGCAGACCGCATGACTGCTCCTTTCCGTTGACCGCAGAGGTGGCGCGGGACTCAACCACCCTCCGCGGCTTGTGTCAAGAGCAGCTATCTCCTCTCTCGGGCCGTCAAGCGGGCGCCGCGGGCTGCCGACATCGTGCCCATGCGGACAATGCGGCTGCTCCTCGCGATCGTGGCGTTCTTCGTCTTCCAGGCCTGGTGGTTCGTGCGCGAGACGCCGACCGAGCGCCGCCTCGCGGCCGTTGCGGGCGACATCGCGGGCGCCGAGGTCGAGGTTCGCTGCCCGAGCCTCTGGCGGCGCCTCGTCGAGGTCTCGAGCTTCGAGGGCACCGTCCACGTCGACGCGACCGGCCGGCCGACGCACGCCGAGCTGCGCCATCACGTCTGCAAGGCGTTCGACCGCCTCGTGGAGCGCGGGTTCCCCGAGGACGTCTCCTGCCTGGAGACCCCCGGCGCCGGGTGCGACGCGTGGGTGAGCGAGGTCGCGCGCGCGATCCACGTCCTCTCGCACGAATCGTGGCATCTCGCCGGCGTGGTCGACGAAGCCCGCACGGAGTGCTACGCGTTCCAGACCGACGCGGAGATCGCGATGCGCTTCGGCTCGACGCACGCCCAGGGGGACGCGATCGCCCGCCACTTCCTCCGCGCCGGCCCGCGCCACTCGCTCCCGCAGTACCGCCCGTCTTCCGACTGCCGCCCCGGCGGCGCGCAGGACCTCCGCCCCGCTACGCCGGGCTGGCCGAGCTCGTAGCGCCGGTCCCGCCCGGCTCCCCGGTGCACCCGCGCGTCGGAGCGCCGCGAGGCGCGCCGCGCATGAAGAAGGGGCGGCTTCCAGACCGCCCCTCCCCTTCTTTGCCCACAGGCTCCAGGAGGTCTTGCCCGGCCCGCCGCCGGGCGAATCGGCGGGCCACCGGCAGCGAAGCACGAACCGGCGGTCGATTCAAGACGCTCGCCGGAGCGGCGTCTACAGGCGGTCTCGAATCGCCGCGGAGACCGTCTCGACGCCGGTCACGACGAGCGCGAGCCCGCCGGCCACGCCGACCGCCTTCAGGCCCCAGTAGAGCGCCGCCGGGGGATCGGAGCGCGCCGGGTCGAGCGGCTCGCCCAGGCCCCCGATCGCGTACAGCGCCCCGAGCGCGGCGAGCGCGAGCCCGGCCAGCCCGACCGGAACGCGCCGGTCGACGAAGACGACGAGCGTGAAGAGCGCCTGCAACACCATCGGGAGGAGCGGCGGCGAGACGAGCGTCCCTCGCGAGGCCCACTCCCCGCTCACGTCGTTCGGGTCGCCGAGGCCGCCGAACTCCGCCGGCCACCCGGCCTGGACGGCGACGAGCGTGGCGACGGCCCAGAACACGAGCAGCGCGATCGAGACGACGACGAGACGCCGGGGCCACACAACGCGCGATCGTACTTCGCAGGGTCGCCGGTACGGTACGAAACGTGGACATCGAACCCCGAGCCGCCCGCCGCCTGCGCATCTGGAACGCCGCCCTCGCCGTCCTCCACGCGGGCCAGGGGGCGGCGATCCTCGCGCTCTCGAACGACTTCGCCCTGCCGGTGACGATCGGGTTTCTCCAGGGCCCGCCGGGCAGCGACCTCGCGTCGGAGACGCTCTTCGAGCTCCCGATCGGCCCGGCGGTCGCGGCCTTTCTCTTCCTCGCCGCGCTCGACCACGCGCTTGTCGCGGCCCCGGGAGCGGCCGGCTGGTACGCGCGGAACCTCGCCCGCGAGCGCAACCCGGCCCGCTGGTACGAGTACGCGTTCAGCGCCTCGCTCATGGTCGTCCTCATCGCGATGCTGACCGGGATCGCCGATGCGGCCGCGCTCATCGCGATCTTCGGCGTGAACGCGGCAATGATCCTCTTCGGCCTCGCGATGGAGGACGCGAACGAGCCCGGGCGCACGGTCACCTGGCGGCCGTTCGTCTACGGGTCGATCGTCGGCGCCGTGCCGTGGCTCGCGATCGGGCTCCAGCTCGGATACTCCGAGTCGAAGACCGGCGAGGTGCCGACGTTCGTCTACGCCATCTTCGCCTCGCTCTTCGTTCTCTTCTTCAGCTTCGCGGCGAACATGGCCCTCCAGTACGCGCGCCTCGGGCCCTGGCGCAGCTACCTGGCCGGGGAGCGCGGCTATCTCGTGCTCAGCCTCGCGGCGAAGAGCGCGCTCGCCTGGCAGGTGTTCGGCTCGACGCTCGCCGACTAACCGCACGGCTACAGTCAGCCCGTGCAGCGGCGTCTCCGCTCCCTCCTCGCGCGCCGCCGCATCGTCGTCGGCCTGCAGATCGGATTCGTCGTCGCGTTCACGGCCGTCCTCGGGTACGTCCTGCGGGACGTCTGGGCCGATGCGCTGCCGCTGCTGCGCGAGGCCGACCCCGTGTACGTCGGGCTCGCGCTCGCCGTCCTGACCGCCTACTACCTCCTGTTCGTGCTCGGTTGGCAGTGGATCCTCGCCGGGCTCGGGATCGGGATCGGCTACCCGCTCGCGCTTCAGGCGGAAATGGCGTCGATGCTCGCGAAGTACGTCCCCGGGACCGTCTGGACGCCGCTCGCGCGGATCGTCTGGCTCCGCCGGGCCGGAGTGAAGGCGACCGCTGTCGTGCTCGGCTCGATCGCGCTCGAGGCCGGGCTGTCGGCGATCTCGGGCGTGCTCGTGTTCGCGCTCAGCCTCATCCTCGTCGGCGGCCAGGGGCCCGAGGTGACGGTGCCGCTCGCCGCGTTCGCGCTCGTCGTCGGCGTCCTCATCCACCCGCGCGTCTTCGGGCCGCTCGCCCGGCGCGTGTTCCGCCGCTTCGGCGGGGATGCGATGCCCGTCCTCTCCTACCGGCTGATGCTGGCGCTGCTCGTCTTCTACTCGCTGACGTGGCTCGTCGGCGGGGTCGCGGTCTACTTCCTCGTCCGCTCGCTCGGGGGCGACCCGGGGCTCTCGTCGATCCCGTTCCTCGGCGGGACGGCCGCGGTCGGGGCGATCGTCTCCGTGCTCTCGATCTTCGCGCCGTCCGGGCTCGGCGTCCGCGAGGGCTCGATGTACGGGCTCATGCTGGCGGTCACCTCAGCCCCGATCGCGCTCGGCGTCACCGTGCTGAACCGCCTGGCGATCACGCTCGTCGAGGCGCTCCTCCTCGCCGCGGGGCTCGTCGCCTGGCGGATCGGAAAGCGCACGCCGGACTCGCCGCACGCCGAGCCCGAGCTCGCCCGCCGGACGCCGTAGCGCCACACCTCCCTCAGGCCCGCTGGTAGCATCCGGGCAGCCGAAGGGCAGTATCCCCGAACGGACGTCATCGTCATTCCCGGCCGCAAGGCCCGGTGGCGTCGGCCGCTAAGCGGCGGGAGAGACCTTCGTCGACCGGCAGGACGGCTGACGGAGGTTCGATGGAGCTGGAAGCGTGGATGTGGGTGGCCTTCGGGGCGTTCGTCGTCCTCATGCTGATCGTGGACCTCCTCGCGTTCGGGCACCGCGGCGAGACGATCTCCTTCCGCCGGGCGGTCGGCTGGAGCATCGGCTGGACGGCGCTCGGCTTCGCCTTCGCCGGCTTCCTCTGGGTCTGGCAGGGACCGACGCCCGCGAACGAGTACCTGGCCGGGTTCATCCTCGAGAAGTCGCTCTCGGTCGACAACCTCTTCGTCTTCGCGCTGATCTTCTCGTACTTCGCGGTCCCGCCCCAGCACCAGCGGCGCGTCATCTTCTGGGGGATCGTCGGCGCGATCGTCCTGCGCGGGCTCTTCATCCTCGCGGGTGCGACGCTCCTGGAGGCCTTCCACTACACGATCTACGTCTTCGGGATCTTCCTCGTGCTGACGGGGATCCGGATGGCGCTGCACTCGGACGTCGAGATCCATCCGGAGCGGAACCCCGTGCTGAGGCTGATCGGGAAGGTGATCCCGATGGTCAAGCGCCACGAGGGCGACAAGCTCTTCGTGCGCGAGGGCGGCCGCCGGATGGCGACGCCGCTGTTCGCCGCGCTCGTGCTCGTGGCGACGTTCGACGTGATCTTCGCGGTCGACTCGATCCCGGCGATCTTCGCGGTCACCCGCGACACGTTCATCGTGTATGCGGCGAACGCGTTCTCGCTGCTCGGGCTCGCCGCGCTCTACTTCGTCCTCGCCGGGATGATGGGAAAATTCCGGTACCTGAACCTCGGGCTCGCGGCCGTGCTCATCTTCGTCGGCCTCAAGATGACCTTCTCGGACGTCTTCGAGATCCCGACGTACATCTCGCTGGGCGTGATCGTAGGGATCCTCGGGCTGGCGGTCGGCGCGTCGCTCATGCGCCCGAAGCCGCCCGTCGCGGTCGCCGCCGCGCCGCACGAACCCGCCGGGCCCTAGGACCGGGCTAGCGGTGCGCCGCGGCGACGCCGATCGTCGCGAGCCCGAGCACGAGCGCCACGCCGTTCGGCACGATCAGGGCGAGGTTGCCGAGCGCCAGCCCGTAGGCGATCCAGAGGCAGAAACCGACCGTCAAGACTCCGAAGTACGCGATCGAGACGCCGGACGACGAGCCGCGGCGCAGGATCGCCCGGATCTGGAGCACCGGGGAGAGCGCCATGAGGACGCCCCAGCTCGCGGCGGACGCAGCCAGGAAGGACGTGGACACGAGAGCCTCCTCTCGGAAAGCGCTCGGACCGGACGGACCGCGCTCGCTCCGCAACGGGCGGAGGAGGAGCGCACGCGCGACCGCCCCGAAGCTTAGCCGCCGTCCGCGTGGGCCACGGCCGGTGCCAGGCACGGGACAGTGGCCCGCGAAGACCTGGCTCGCTCTAGCGTGTCCGCGGCGGCGCCGGAACGTGCGGGTCGGACGCGGGCGGGCGCGGATCCTCCAGGCGCCAACTCAGGTCGGACCGGACGGCGACGACGCCGGGCACGCGCGATGCGAAGTACTCGAGGAGCTCGGCGTCGGCCTTCTGGCCCACGTCTCCCTCGAGCGTGACCTCGCCGTCATGCACCGACACCTGAACGGAGGCAGGGTCGATCCAGAGCGTCCGGAGGAGCACCTCGTCGCGGATCTCACGCTCGATCTCCTCGTCCGGCCGCGTGAACGCGCGCACGAGATCGGCGCGCGTGACGATCCCGGCAAGGGAGCCGCCGCCGTCGACGACGGGCAGCCGGTTGAAGCCCTGCTCGGTCATGAGCCGGGCCGCCTCGGCGACCTCGTCGTCCGGCCCGATCGTCACCGCCGGAGCGTTCATCACGTCACCGGCCGTCCGCGCCTCCACCCGGACCGGCGGGCCCTCGATCAGCCGGACGAGCAGCCCGCGCTCGTCCTCGCGCTCGACGCCCTGCTCCCTGCGGACGATGTCGGACTCCGCGAGGACCCCCGCCACGCTACCCGCGCCGTCAACGACCGGTACGCCGGAGATGCCCCGCTTGGACAGCGTCCGAGCGACCTCCTTGAGCGGCGTCTCCTCGGAGACGGCCACCACGTCCCTCGTCATGATCTCGGAGATCTTCACGGCAGGCTCCTTCCTCGTCGGGGGTCACCGAGGACACTAGTCGCGCGTGACGGCCTGGACAGCCGTACTTTCCCGTACCGCGCCTCCGGTGATTCGCGGTTGGCGGCCGGCGCGGCGTGGGCGACGCTTGGGGCATGCCGAAGCGAGTCGCGATTCTGGGCGGCGGCACCGGCGGCACGATCGTCGCAAACCGGCTGCGTCGCCGCTACGGAGAGGACGAGATCGAGATCCACGTCGTCGACCGCGACGACCGGCACGTCTACCGACCGGGCCTCCTGTTCGTCCCCTTCGGCCAGGCCGATCCGGCGAAGCTGACGCGTCCCCGGCACGACCAGCTCCGCGCGGGAATCGCCTTCCATCGGACGGACGTCGAGTCGGTCGACCACGCCGCGCAGCGGGTCGCGCTCGCGGACGGGACGAGCCTCGGCTACGACGTCCTCGTCGTCGCGACCGGCCTCGAGCTCCAGCCCGGCGAGACGGAGGGCCTGACCGGTTCCGGCTGGGGCGAGCGCGCCTTCACGTTCTACGACCTGCCCGGCTCCGTCGCGCTGCGCGACGCGCTCGCTCGGTTCCGCGGCGGGCGGCTCGTCGTGAACGTGGTCGACCTTCCCATCACCTGTCCCGTCGCGCCGCTCGAGTTCGCCTTCCTCGCGGACTCGCACCTGCGGGCGCGCGGCCTGCGGGCGCAGACCGAGATCGTCCTCGCCACGCCGCTCGACGGCGCCTTCACCACGCGGGTCGCCTCCGAGCGGCTCGGCGGGCTGCTCGCGGCGCGCGGGATCGATCTCGTGACGGAGTTCAACACCGGCGAGGTGGACGGCGACCGCGGCCGGCTCGTCGGCTACGACGGCCGGGAGGTCGAGTTCGACCTCCTCGTCGCCGTCCCGCTGCACGGCGGCGGCGCGTACGTCGAGCGGTCGCCCGGGCTCGGCGACGCGCTCGGGTTCGTCCCTACGGATCCGCACACGCTCCAGGCGCGCGTCGCGCCGAACGTCTTCGCACTCGGGGACGCGACCGACCTGCCGATCTCGAAGGCCGGCTCGGTCACGCACTTCCAGGCGGAGATCCTCGTCGAGAACGTCGCCCGCTTCCTCGCCGGCGAGAAGCTCGAGCCCGCGTACGACGGGCACGCGAACTGCTTCGTCGAGACCGGCGACGGCCGCGCGCTCCTGATCGACTTCAACTACGAGACCGAGCCGCTTCCCGGGCGCTTCCCGACCGCGGCGGGCCCGCTCTCGCTCCTGCGGGAGTCCCGGGCGAACCACGCCGGCAAGCGCCTGTTCCCGTGGGTCTACTGGCACGCACTGCTTCCCGGCCGGCCGCTCCCCGGGCTCGGCCCCGCGATGCCGCTCGCGGGCAAGGACCTCGCCGCCGCGGCCTGACGAAAGGAGGACGACATGACCACGATCGAGATCGCCGCAACGCCCGTCGACGTGGACGCGGAGGGGTTCCTCACCGACCCGTCCCAGTGGAACGAGGAGGTCGCCGAGGAGATCGCGCGCGAGCAGAGCGTCGGCGAGCTGACGCCGCGCCACTGGCAGGTCGTGCGCTTCATGCGCGGGCGCTACCTGGAGACCGGCTCGGCGCCGTCCATCCGCGCGCTCGGCAAGGAGTCCGGCGTGCCCGTCAAGGAGCTCTACGAGCTCTTCCCCAAGGGCCCCGCGAAGCTCGCCGCGCGCATCGGCGGGATCCCCAAGCCGCGCGGCTGCATCTAGCGAAAGGAGGGGACCATGACCACCACGCTCACCGAGCCGCGTCCCGCCGGGGCGCCGGAGGAGACGATCGAGAAGGTCGCGGTCGTCGTCTCGAAGGGCTCGCTCGAAGGCGTCTACCCGGCGCTCATCCTCGCGAACGGCGCGCGCATGGAGGGCATCGAGGCGAATCTCTTCTTCACGTTCTTCGCGCTCGACGCGATTCGCAAGGACCGCACGGCGAAGCTCAAGGTCGCGACGGTCGGCAACCCCGGGATGCACATGCCCACGCTGCTCGGCGCGCTGCCGGGCATGTCCGCGTTCGCCACCTGGATGATGCGACGGCAGATGGAGAAGCTCGACATCCCGCCCGTCCCGGAGTTCCTCGAGCTCATCGCGGACTCCGGCGCGAGGCTCTACGCGTGCCACGCGTCCGTCGAGATGTTCGGCCTCGAGATGGATGACTTCGTCCCGCAGGTCGAGGGAATCTTGACCGTCGGGGAGTTCTACGATATTGCAGCAGGAGGTGAGATCATCTTCACGTAACGTTGGAGGCTCCGCCTGGAGACACGCGTCCGCACGGCGCGGACACGAACGAAGGAGAGACATATGGAGAGACATCACCTGAGGCGGCTCGGGCTTGTACTCGTGACGCTTCTCATCGCAACGGGCGCACTCGCCGCCACGGCGTCGGCCGACGACGACCGTTACACGGCAGGCTCGTTCGGCCTCGGCGACCCGTTCTTCCCGAACGCCGGGAACGGCGGCTACGACGTCGAGTCGTACGACCTCGACCTCGACTACACGCCGGCCTCGCGCGCCCTCGCGGGCAAGGCGTTCATCACCGCGACCGCCACACAGGATCTCGACGCCTTCAACCTCGACCTGCGCGCGCAGGACGAGGAGGGCCACTTCTACACGGTGTCGCGCGTCGCGGTCGGCAAGGACAACGGGCCGACACTCAAGGACATGGCCTTCTCGCACGAGGGCCAGGAGCTGACGATCGTCCCGCGGCCGAAGCTCAAGACCGGCGAGACGTTCGTCGTGCTCGTCGAGTACGCGGGCACCGCGCACGAGGTCACCGATCCGGACGACTCGATCGAGGGCTTCGTGCCGACCGACGACGGCGCGTTCGTCGTCTCCGAGCCGCAGGGTGCCCCGGGCTGGTACCCGGCGAACGACATCCCGACCGACAAGGCGCTCTTCGACATCTCGATCACCGTCCCCGAGGGGATCACGGCGCTCGCGAACGGCGTCCTCCTCTCGCAGGAGACCGAGAACGGCAAGACGACCTGGGAGTGGAGCCACGGCATGCCGATGGCGCCCTACCTCGCCACGGCGACGAACGGTGTCTTCTCGCTGACCGTGACCGAGCTCGCCGGCGGCATCCCGAGCTACGTCGCCGTCGACCCGCGCCGCACGAACACGGCCGTCCTCGCCAACATCCCGGCGATGATGGCGTTCTTCTCCGAGACGTACGGGCCGTACCCGTTCGACGCGACGGGCGCGATCGTGGACTTCGCCCCACACGTCGGCTACGCGCTCGAGACGCAGACGAAGGCGAACTACTCGAACACCCCGGGCGAGTCGACGCTCGCGCACGAGATCGCGCACGAGTGGTTCGGGAACGCGGTCACGCTCTCGAACTGGCCGGACATCTGGCTGAACGAGGGCTTCGCCCGGCTCTCGGAGTGGCTCTGGCTCGACCACCGCGGCATCCGGACGGCGCAGCAGTCGTTCGACATCCAGTACGCCCGCGCGGCGACGAGCTCGTTCTGGCAGATCCCGCCCGCGGCGCTGCCGGGGCCCGAGGTCCTGTTCTCCAGCCCGCCCTACGACCGCGGCGGGATGACGTTGCACGCGCTGCGCGGGAAGATCGGCGACATGGCGTTCTTCCAGCTCCTGCGCACGTGGTACGCCGACAACAAGTACGGCAACGTCACCACGGCCGACTTCATCGAGACGGCCGAGGAGGTGTCGGGGATGCAGCTGGACGCGTTCTTCGACGTCTGGCTCTTCCAGCCCGGCAAGCCGACCAGCTGGTAACCGGGATCGGGGCGCCGCCCGGCCGGGCGGCGCCCCTTCCACCCCAGGAAGGGGATCGCGTGAAGCGGTCGGGAGCACGCGGCCGGCGCCGGCACGCGGCGCGGCTACCCCAGCTCGATCTCTGCCGGCAGCACGTCGGGGCCGCGCTGCTCCAGCTCGGCGCGAGCCCGCGCGTCGAAGTAGACGTACGAGGCCACGACCGCGACGAAGGGGATCGTCAGTGCGTAGACGATCCCGGCGACGATGTTCATGAGCGCCAGCGGGGCGTTCGTCACGAGGATGAGGAGCGCGCCGAGTAGCGAGCCGGCCACGAGCGTCACCGCGGCGGCGGCCGAGAGCGACAGGACGCGGAGCCACCGGCCGCGCACGAGCTCCCCGCTCCGGCGCAGGGCGGCGAGCGGCCGGCGGCGCTCCAGCTCGACGACCTGGGCGAGCAGCGACCAGCGAACGGCGAGCCAGACCGCGACGGGGAGGAGCACGCCCGTCGTCCCGATCAGGACGACCGCCACGACCGCGAGCGCGAGCGCCGGCACGAGCGTCGGGAGGTCGTCGAACGCGAGCCGGTACGCGGCAAGCGGGCCGATCCGCCGACCCTCGTCGAGCTCGACGAGCGCCCGGGCGGTCGCCGCCTGGACGAGCGCGACGCCGAGCAGCGCGAGCGTCGTCCCGAGCGCGACGACGAGCAGGACGAGCGCCCCGGCCGATTCTCCGGAGGCCTCGACACCGAGGAGCCCGAAGCCTCCGAGGACCAGCGCCTGCACCACCGAGATCACGGCGCCGAGCGGGATGAACAGAAGGCCGATCCCGAGGAGGAGCGGCGCGTGCTCACCGTACACCCGCGCCGAGGCCGAGAGCGTCTGCCCCCAGCTCCGCCGCCGGGCCAGGCGGAACGGCGCCGAGGGCGTCCACGTCGCGCGCGCCGCGGCGAAGATCGCCACGGCGACGAGGATCGCCAGCAGGAGAAGGACGGTGCCCGGCTCCCGCACGAGCCGCACGACCGCGTTCGACCCCGCGCCGACCGCGGTGCAGAAGAAGTCCGTCGCCCCGGTGCCGAGCACGCCGCCGGTCGGGACGGCGAAGCTCCGCTCCCGCCAATCCTCCGACCAGGAGACCGGCTCGTCCCATTGCCCCTTCATGTTCGGCCCGGTCGGCCCGTTGAAGAACGCCTCCTGCAGCTCGCCCCAGCGTCCCTCGAAGCCGAGCCACGGGAAGTCGCTCTCGACCTCGGCCGGGTCGCCCGGGATCGTCACGACGCGTGGGTGGAGCTCGACGTGCGGCCCGCGGGTGTCGTCGCAGCCGACGCCCTCCTCGGCCGAGCTTCCGAGGTGCAGGCCCTCGCCGTAGAAGTTCGCGTGCGACCCGGCGGCCGGGTAGACGACCGGGCGGCCGTCGACGAGGTCGAGCTTCTCGTCGCCCCAGTCGGCGGCCTCGGCGCCCTCGTGCTGGCTGTACCCGACCGCCGCCGGCTCGCCGGCGAGGGCCGCCCCCGCATCGTCGGCCTCGAAGACGAGCTGGATCATCTCCCAGTCGCCCTCGTGGAGGTTGTTCCAGTCGTTGAAGGCATAGAAGAGCCAGTACTGGAGCGCGATCCGGCCCGGGCGACCCGGCTCGGCGACGACGTGCGCGTAGACCGTCGGCGCGCTCCCCTCGGCGAGGTCGCGCGCCCACTCCTCATAGGTGCAGCCCGGAGAGAGCGCGTCCCCCGGGAAGTCGAGGTGGTGCTCGAAGCGCCCCGCGAGTTCGTCGGCGGAAGGACCGATCTCGACGATGTCGCCCGCGCCCCAGGGGCCCCGCAGCGCCACGGTCGGCTCGTCGAAGAGGAGCTCGACGTCGAGTGGCGTGTACGGCTCGCCGGGGCCGCACTCCTCCTCCTGGGCGACGAGCCGGACGACCGGGGCGTAGCGCTCCGCGAGCGCGGTCTCGTCCGCCGTCTGGGCGCCGGCCACGGGCGTCGCAGCGAGCGCCCCGAGCGCGAGGATGAGGAGCGCCTGCCGTCGGATCACGGCAGCCAGTCTGTCACGATCTTCCAGGCCGGAGAGCTCGGGTCGATGTGCTCGAAGTGTGCAACTCCCGGGAGCGTCGAGAGGTCCACACGGTCCCCCGACGCCGCGGCGGCCTCGGCGTACCGGCGGCTCAGCGCGACGGGAACGGTGTCGTCCTCCTCCCCGTGGACGAGAAGCTGCGGCACGCCGAGGGGAAGGCGCTCGAGCGGGGATCCGAGCGCATACGGGTCCGGCCGCTCGACCTGTGTTCCGCCGAGCAGGCGCCGGACGGCGCCGCCCCCGAGCCCGAGCCGGGCAGCCTCCCCGAGGTCGCTCACGCCCGCCTGCGCGACCGCGTGCGTCACCCGGACGACGGGACGGGCCCCGGGCGCTCCGTCGGGCAGGCCGGGCCGCGCCCCGGCCCAGAGCGCCAGGTGCCCGCCGGCGGAATGCCCGATCGTGACGACCCGGTCGAGGTCGAGCGGCAGCTCGCCCTCGACCACGGCGAGATGGTCGATCGCGGCCGCCACGTCCGCGAACGTCGCAGGCCACCCGCCGCCGGCCCGCAGGCCGACGCGCCGGTACTCGACGTTCCAGGCGACCCACCCGCGGGCGGCGAGGTCGCGGCAGAGGCCGTCGTTCAGATGCCGGTCGTACCGGCGCTTCCAGAACCCGCCGTGCAGGACGACGGCAACGGGAGCCCACGCGTCGCCCTCCGGCCGGAAGAGCTCGCCGACCTGGCTCCGGTGCTCGTGCCCGTACCGCCGAACCTGCTCGATGCGGGGAACCTAGGCCGCGGGCCGGACCGCAAAGAGGGCCCCGGTGTGGGGCCCTCTCCGGCGAGCGGTGTTCCGTGGTGGAACTAGACGGCTACGACGCCGTTCTTGTGCGTCATGACCTTGCCGCTCGTGATCTTGGGCGGGTTCGGGAAGAGGTTGTCGAGCTTCTCCTCGCGGATCCAGGTCGAGGCGACCTTGGTCGACTCGGCGGCCTGGTCGGACGTCTCGAACAGCCCGAGCGAGCTGAAGACGCCGTTGCCGCCGTCGATCAGGTAATAGCCCTTGAAGCCCTGCATCTTGCTGAGCTTCGGGACGAGGGTCTCGTTGACCCTGTCGGTCAACTCGACGATGCGATTCTGGTCGACACCGTCGTACCGGCGAATGGTCGCATGCATGTGATGCTCCTTCGGTTCTTCGCACAGGACAGGAAATCCGAACAGACTCCTGCTGCGGTCGGGCCGCGTGTGACAGACGAAGAGGAAGGTGCAGAGCCTCGGCGACTTCAACGCTACGAGCCAAACGCGCTCTTCCACCCTAGCAGCGATCTCGCAGCGCCGGAGACCCCGGCCCCGGGCGGGCACATATTTGTGAAAAATGTTACAATTTGCGGCAAACCGGAGGCGCGCGGTGCGGGGCTTGCCTCCCTCCCAACCCCAGCTCGACGGAAGGTTTCCATGGAGGGAATCCACCACCTCCGCGTCTTGATCGCGAATCAGCGCCCCGACCGGCTGGAGCTGCTCGCCCAGGTGGTGAAAGGCCTGGGCCACGAGGTCACCGCCCGGGAGATCCACGTCTCGGACGTCGCGGCCGTCACAGCGCGGGAGCGTCCCGACGTCGCCCTCGTGGGGCTGGGCGAGAGCGCCGAGCATGCGTTGAACCTCATCTCGGAGATCGTGTCCGAGGCCTTCTGCCCGGTGATCGCGCTGCTCGAGGCCTACGACGGCGACTGGGTGAACGAGGCCGCGTCCCGCGGCGTCTTCGCGTACATCGTGGACAGCCGGCCGGAGGAGCTGCAGAGCGCGATCGACATCACCCTGCGCCGCTTCGCCGAGTACCAGCATCTCCAGGGGGCGTTCGAGCGCCGGATCGAGGAGACGCGCCGGGAGGCCGAGCGTAGACGGGCCCAGCAGCGCCACGTGCTCGAGCTCCACGACGGCGTCATGCAGGCGCTCTCCGTCGCCCACCTCGCCCTCGAGCTCGACCGGCGCGAAGAGTCGCAGGAGGCGTTGCTCACTGCCCTCGAGAACACCCGCGCCATCGTCAGGCGATCGCTCGACCAGCTGGGAGAGCAAGGAGTGCCGCTTCGCGATCTGATCCGCGATTCCGCCCCCACCCGGCCGTGAGCAACGGCGCCTCTTCTCTCGATACGCCCGTCGGCGTCCTCGTCTGCGACGACAACGCGGCCATGCGCGCGCTGCTCGGCGTGGTCGTCGGGACGAGCCCCGGCCTGGCCACCGTCGGCGAGGCGTCGGACGGGGACGAGGCAATCGCCCAGGCCACACGGCTCCAGCCGGACGTGATCCTGCTCGACCTCGCGATGCCGAACCGCAGCGGGCTCGAGGCGCTCGCCGAGCTCCGGTACGTCGCGCCCGCCGCCCAGATCGTCGTCCTCTCCGGCTTCGCCCTCACCGCGGCCGCAGAAGAGGTCTTCGCGCTCGGCGCTGCGGCCTACCTCGAGAAGGGCGCGAATCCGCAGGCGATCATCACGACGATCGAGAACGCCGTCGCGAATGCGCGGCACGTTGAACGGCGCCCGACGAAGCTCGCGTAGCGACGGCGAGGGGAGCGGATCGTTCCGCGCCGCCGGCTCGCTAGTCTGCGGGCATGCGCGAGGACGGGTACCCCTCCGACCTCGCGCGTGAGACGGCGCCGGACGCGCTCGAGCGGTTTCTCCGCTACGTCCGGATCGACACGCAGGCCGATCCGGGCTCCGACACGGTGCCGAGCACGGCGAAGCAGCTCAACCTCTCGCGCCTGCTCGTCGACGAGCTCCGTGAGCTCGGCCTCGCCGACGCCGCGCTCGACGAGCAGGGCTACGTCCTCGCCACGCTCCCCGCGACGGTCGACCGCGAGGTGCCGGCGATCGCGCTCCTCGCGCACGTTGACGTGTCGCCGGACGCGCCGGCGGCGGACGTGCAGCCGCAGGTCGTCCGCTACGAGGGTGGCCGCCTGCCGCTCCCCGGCGATCCGTCCGTGGCGCTCGACCCGGAGCGGAGCCCCGAGCTCCTGCGCCACGTCGGGCACGAGCTCGTGACGAGCGACGGCACGACCCTCCTCGGCGCCGACGACAAGGCCGGGATCGCCGCGATCATGACCGCCGCGGCATACCTGCTCCGCCATCCCGAGCTCGAGCGTGGGCCCGTGCGGATCTGCTTCACGCGCGACGAGGAGATCGGCCGGGGCCCGGACGGGCTCGACCTCGAGAAGCTCGGCGCGGTCGCCGGATACACGCTCGACGGCTCGACCGCGGGCGAGATCGATGACGAGACCTTCAGCGCACTCGAGGCGACCGTGACCTTCCGGGGCGTCGCCGCCCATCCGGGCACGGCCAAGGGGCTGCTCGTGAACGCGCTCAAGCCCGCGGCGGACTTCGTCGCGAGCCTCCCACGCGACCGCCTCTCGCCCGAGACGACCGAGGGGCGCGAGGGCTTCCTCCACCCGCGCCGCGTCGCCGGCGCGGAGGAGGAGTGCGCGGTGATCGTCATCCTGCGGGACTTCGACGGCGAGAAGCTCC
>Ga0299913_10000140_pt1 | contig 36783 bp, 32 predicted proteins | sample RVTome_9_FD_201360 | JGI IMG/M metagenome (GOLD analysis project Ga0299913, IMG submission 201360) | Soil microbial communities from uranium-contaminated site in the Upper Colorado River Basin, Wyoming, United States - RVT155D38 (version 2) ... | reverse complement strand
GCCGGATCTCTACACCGCGCTCCGCCGGGCGGGGACGGCCGCCGGCACGACGCTCCTCCGCGCAAAGGACGGGACGCTGTACCCGTTCACGTACCGCGCGGCCGAGACGATCACGGCCGGCATGCCCTTCTGGGTGTCGGTCGGGTTCGTGGACGACTAGACCCGCGGCGAGGGAAGATCCGCTCCGTGCGGGATGCGCTCGTCGTCATCGACGTCCGGGGGCCCTTCGACCACGAGGACGGGGATCCGCTGCTCGCCTCCGTGGCGTGCGCGACGACCGACGAGGAGCTCGAGCGGCTCGCCTTCGAGTACGTCGAGCGCGTCGTCGGCGTCCGCGTGGACCGCGCGTCGTAGCAGTCCGGGTTTCTCCACAAGAGCAACCCGCGAGTGCCCCGATGGCCCGGCGCGCGCACGGGTGTCTGATGGCGGTATGGAACCCGATCCGATCGTCGAGGCACGAGGAGTCCACAAGACGTACGACACCGGGAAGGTCGAGGTGCGCGCCCTGCGCGGCGTCGACCTCGCGGTGGAGCGCGGCGAGATGGTCGCGATCATGGGCCCGAGCGGTTGCGGCAAGACGACGCTGCTGAACTGTCTCTCCGGCCTGGACGCGATCGACGAGGGCGAGATCGAGATCGAGGGCGTCCCGCTCGCCGGGATGTCCGACCGCGCGCGCACCGACTACCGGGCGCGCCGCATGGGCTTCGTCTTCCAGTTCTACAACCTGATGCCGGTGCTCACGTCCGTCGAGAACGTCGAGCTGCCGCTCCTCGTCGCGCGGGTCTCCGCGCGCGAGGCCCGCCGGCGCGCCGTCGAGGCGCTCGCCATGGTGGGGCTCGAGCGGTGGGCCGACCACCTTCCGGACGAGCTCTCGGGCGGCCAGCGCCAGCGCGTCACGATCGCGCGGGCGCTCGTGAACGAGCCGGCGATCGTCTGGGCCGACGAGCCGACCGGCGACCTCGACAGCGAGAACGCCGCCGAGATCACCGAGCTCATGCGCCGGCTGAACCGCGAGCAGAAGCTCTCGTTCGTGATCGTCACACACGACATCGGGGTCGGCCGCAAGACCGACCGGATCGTTCGCATGCTCGACGGCGAGGTCGTCGAGCAGGAGCTCCTGGAGGTGGGAAATGGTCGCGCGGGTGACATTGGCGGAGATCGACACGCTGCGGATGCCGCTCACCGAGGCGATCGGCGTGTTCGAGCACCGGATCGCGCCGGCGCTGCGTGAGCAGGACGGGTTCGAGGGCGTCTATGTTCTCGCCACCCCGGAGGGCAAGGCGCTCGTCATGACCCTCTGGCACGACGCCGAGGCCGCGGAGGCCGGCGTCGCGAGCGGGCTGTACGCGGAGCAGGTCGAGCAGTACGTGGCCGTCTTCCGCTCGCCTCCTGGGCGGGAGCTGTACGACGTGGTCCACGCCGAGACGCCCGCGGGAGCCGCGGCCTAGGCGATGCAGGAGCTCTTCGGGATCCCCGTCGGCACGCTCGCCCTCGTCCTGTCCGCGCTCGTCCTCGGCGCGCTCGCCGTGCTCGGCGCGTTCGCGCTCCGCAACCGCGTGTTCGTCCGGCTCGGCGTGCGCAACGTGCGCCGCCGCCCTGCTCGGAGCGCGCTGATCGTCACCGGGCTCATGCTCGGGACGACCATCGTCGCCGCCGCACTCGCGACCGGCGACACGATGAGCCACACGATCCGCCAGAGCTCGCTCACCGCGCTCGGGGAAACGGACGAGGTCGTGTCGGTCGCCGGCGCGGAGGCGGAGCTCATGAGCGGCGAGGTCGAGGCGGCCGCCGTCCGCTACTTCCCGGAGGGGCACTACGGCGAGATCGCGGCGGCGCTCGAGGGCTCCGAGCTCGTGGACGGGGTCTCTCCGGCCGTCATCGAGCCGGTCGCCGTGCAGGGCGTCGAGAGCCGGCTGAGCGAGCCGCGCGTGACGCTCTTCGGCAGCGACCCGGCCGCGCTCGCCGGGATGAGCCCGATCCGCGACCTCGCGGGCGAGACGCGCTCGCTCGCCGACCTCGGGCCGGGCGCCGTGTTCGTGAACGAGGAGGCGGCCGAGGAGCTCGCGGTCACGGACGGCGACAGGCTACGGGTGCTCGCCGGCGAGACGGTCGTGCCGATGCGCGTCGAGGCGGTCGTCGCCTTCCGCGGCGCCGGGGCGGACGGCCCCGCGCTCCTCGTCCCGCTCGGGCCCGCGCAGGACCTCGTCGGGCAGCCGGGCCAGATCCGGCACGTGCTCGTCTCGAACCGCGGCGACGCCATGAGCGGTGCGGCGTTGAGCGACGAGGTCATCGAGCTGCTCGGGCCGACGCTCTCCCGGCTCGCGCTCGAAGCCGAGCCGGCCAAGGCGGACGCTCTCGAGACGGCCGACCTCGGAGGCGCGTCCTTCATGTCCCTCTTCACGACGTTCGGGTCGTTCTCGATCGCCGCCGGGCTGCTCCTGATCTTCCTCATCTTCGTGATGCTCGCGGCCGAGCGGCGAGGGGAGCTCGGGATCGCCCGCGCGATCGGCACACGGCGCGGCCACCTCGTGCAGACGTTCCTCTACGAGGGCGTCACGTATGCGCTGCTCGCCGCGGCCGTAGGCGCGCTCGTCGGGATCGCGGTCGCATACGTCATGGTGCTCGTCGTGGCGAGCGCGGTCGCCGCGGAGAGCGACCTCGAGATCGCGTACACGGTCTCTCTGAAGAGCGTCGTCGTCGCCTACGCGGTCGGCGTCGTCCTCACGTTCCTCGTCGTCGGGCTCTCGGCCTGGCGCGTCAGCCGGATGAACATCGCGACCGCGATCCGCAACCTGCCGGAGCCGCCCGCGCGGAAGGCCGGCCGTCGACGGGTGCTGCTCGGCGGGCTCGCCGTTGCGGCCGGCGCGCTCCTCGCGTGGTCGGGCTACGGATCCGACTCGGCGACGACGCTCGGGCTCGGCGTCGGCCTCCTCATCATGGGGCTCATCCCCATCGCGCGGGCGTTCGGCGCCTCGGAGCGCCTGGCCCGCACGGCGGCCGGCACGGCGCTCGTCGCGTTCTTCCTCTTGCCGACCGATGAGTGGATCCTCGGCGAGCCGAAGCAGGACTTCTCGATCTTCATCGTCGCCGGGTTCATGATCGTGCTCGGCGCGACGTGGGTGCTGGTGAACAACGCCGACGTGCTGATCCGCGCGGGCGGCTGGGTCGCCGGACGGATCCCCGGGCTCGCTCCCGTCTTCAAGATGTCGATGGCGTATCCGCTCCGCGACCGCTTCCGCACCGGAGTGACCCTCGCGATGTTCACGCTCGTGGTGTTCACGCTCGTCGTCGGTGGGACGGTCTCCAGCGCGTTCGTGAGCGCGGCGAACGACCTGGACACGTTCGGCGGCGGCTTCGACGTGCGTGCGAGCTCGTCGCCGGCCGCACCCGTCGGCGACATCGAGGCGGCGCTCGCGCAGCACGGGCTCGGCGATGACGTCGAGGTGGCCGCGAGCATGTCCGTCCTGCCGGTGCAGGCCGAGCAGGCCGGTGCCGGCGCGGGGCCGGAGGACTACGTCGTCCGCGGGCTCGACGAGGCGTTCCTCGAGCACACGACGTACGGGCTCGCCTCCTTCGCGAAGGGCTACGGCTCGGCGGAGGAGGTCTGGAGCGCGATCGGCGCCGAGCCAGGCCTCGCCGTCGTCGATCCGCTCATCGTGCCGCGGCGCTCGAACTTCAACTTCGGCGTGCCGCCGGACTTCCGCCTCACCGGCTTCTACATCGAGGACCAGGGCTTCGAGCCGGTCGAGATCACCGTCCGCGACCCGCAGACGGCGCAGGAGACGCGGCTGACCGTGATCGGCGTCCTCTCGGACGCCGTCCCGCTCGAGCTCGCCGGGATCCAGACCTCGCAGGCGACGCTTGCGGGCGCCTTCGGCGAGCGCGCCGTGCCGACGATGCACTTCCTCGCGCTGCGCGAGGGCGTCGACGCGCCGGCGCTCGCTGCGGACGTCGAGAGCGCGCTCCTCGCGAACGGCGTCGAGGCGGAGGCGCTCTCGGAGGTCCTCGCAGACACGGTCGGCGCGAGCATCACGTTCAACCGGCTCGTGCAGGGCTTCATGGGCCTCGGGCTCGTCGTCGGCGTCGCGGCGCTCGGCGTCATTGCGGCGCGCTCGGTCGTCGAGCGGCGCCAGCAGATCGGCGTGCTTCGCGCGCTCGGGTTCCGACGGCGGATGGTTCAGCTCTCGTTCGTGCTCGAGTCGTCGTTCATCGCGCTGACGTCGATCCTCGTCGGAACGATCCTCGCGCTCCTCGTCGCGCTCAACATCATCCGCGACGCCCAGGCGGAGCCGAGCTGGGCCGGGCGGCTCGACTTCGTCGTGCCGTGGGCGAACCTCGCCCTGATCTTCCTCGTCGTGTATCTGGTCGCGATCGCGGCGACCCTCGCGCCGGCGCTCCGCGCCTCGCGGGTGTACCCGGCCGAAGCGCTCAGGTACGAATGACGGGCGTGGGAGGCAGGATCCAGCTCCAGGAGGTCGACGTCCAGGCTCTCGACCCGGCGCGGTTCGAGCCGCTCGTCGGGCCCGAGCGCATGGCGACGTTCGAGGCCGTCGCCGAGACTGCCCGCGTGACGCTCGACGGCCGCTCGATCGTGAACGTCAACTCGACCGCGGTCGGCGGCGGCGTGGCGGAGATGCTCCAGACGCTCCTCGCGTACGCCCGCGGGGCCGGCGTCGACGCGCGCTGGCTCGTCGTCCAGGGCGACCCGGAGTTCTTCGCGCTCACGAAGCGGATCCACAACGGGCTCTACGGCGGACCCGGTGACGGCGGCGAGCTCGGCGAGGGCGAGCGCGCCCACTACGAGGCCGTCGCGCGGGCGAATGCCGACGAGCTCCTCGCGGTCCTTGCGCCGGGCGATCTCGTCCTTCTGCACGACCCGCAGACCGCCGGGCTCGCTCCGCTGCTCCGTCACCACGGGAGGCGCGTCGTCTGGCGCTGCCATGTCGGTCGCGACGTGCCGAACGAGTGGACGGAGCGGGCGTGGGCCTTCCTGCGGCCGTACCTCGAGCCCGTCGACGGCTTCGTCTTCTCGCGGGCGGCGTTCGCCCCGGACTGGGTTCCGGGCGAGAGGCTCTTCGTCATCCCGCCGTCGATCGACCCGTTCTCGGCCAAGAACGAGCCGATCTCCGAGCGCAACGTCCGGCTTGCCCTCGGCTACGTCGGGCTGATCGAGGGCGACGGCACGCCGCCGATCGTCCCCTTCGCCCGCCGGGACGGGTCGCCGGGCCGGATCACCCGTCGCGTCGACGTCCTCCAGCTCGGCCCGCCCCCGCCGGCCGACGCGCCGCTCGTCATGCAGGCGTCCCGCTGGGACGGGATGAAGGACATGGCCGGCGTGATGGAGGGCTTCGCGCGCCACGTCGACCACGCGCTCGGGGCCCACCTCGTGCTCGCCGGGCCCGCGGTCACCGGCGTCGCGGACGACCCCGAGGCGGCGGACGTGTACGACGACTGTGTAACGCGCTGGCGCGCGCTTCCGCATGCGATCCGCAGCCGCGTCCACCTCGCGTGCACGCCGATGGCCGACCCCGACGAGGCGGCCGCCATCGTGAACGCGCTGCAGCGGCACTCGACGGTCGTCTGCCAGAAGTCGATCGCGGAGGGCTTCGGGCTCACCGTGGCCGAGGCGATGTGGAAAACGCGCGCGGTCGTCGGTAGCGCCGTCGGGGGGATCTCCGACCAGATCGAGGACGGCGAGCACGGGCTGCTCGTCGAGGACCCGCTCGACCTGCCGAGCTTCGGCGCCGCCGTCGAGCGCCTCCTGCGCGACCCCGACGAGACCGCGCGGCTCGGCCGCAACGCGCGCGACCGGGCGCGCGACGACTTCCTCGGCGACCGGCACCTCGCGCGGTATGCGGACGTCTTCGGCAAGGTACTGGCTGAGGGATGACCGAGACCTCCACCGCCCAGGAGCCCCTGACGACCGACGAGCTACGGCTCCTCGACGCGTACTGGCGCGCGGCGAACTACCTCTCCGTCGGCCAGATCTACCTGCTCGACAACCCGCTCCTGCGCGAGCCGCTGCGCGTCGAGCACGTGAAGCCGCGGTTGCTCGGCCACTGGGGGACGACGCCCGGCCTGAACCTCCTCTACGCCCACCTGAACCGTGTGATCAGGCGCGAGGATCTTGACGCGATCTTCATCACAGGGCCCGGTCACGGCGGCCCCGCGCTCGTCGCGAACACGTACCTCGAGGGCACGTACACCGAGGTCTACCCGCAGATCGGGCACGACGAGGAGGGGCTGCGCAGGCTCTTCCGGCAGTTCTCGTTCCCGGGCGGGATCCCGAGCCACGTGGCTCCGGAGGTGCCTGGCTCGATCCACGAGGGCGGAGAGCTCGGCTACGCGCTCGTCCACGCCTACGGAGCCGCGTTCGACAACCCGGACCTGCTCGTGGCCTGCGTCGTCGGCGACGGTGAGGCCGAGACGGGCCCGCTCGCGGCGAGCTGGCACTCGAACAAGTTCCTCGACCCTGCGCGCGACGGCGCCGTCCTCCCGATCCTCCACCTGAACGAGTACAAGATCGCGAATCCGACCGTCCTCGCGCGGATCCCGGAGGACGAGCTCTGCGAGCTCATGCGCGGGTACGGGCACGAGCCGCACGTCGTCTCCGGCGACGACCCGGAGACCGTGCACCGGGAGCTTGCGGCGACGCTCGACACGGTCGTCACCGAGATCCGGCGCATCCAGGCGGACGCGCGCGCGAACGGCACGGGCAAGCGGCCGCGCTGGCCGATGATCGTCCTGCGCACGCCGAAGGGCTGGACCGGGCCGAAGGAGGTCGACGGACAGCCGACCGAGGGCTCGTGGCGCTCGCACCAGGTTCCGCTCGCCGGGCTCGCCGACAGCCCCGAGCACCTCGCGCAGCTCGAGGAGTGGCTCCGGAGCTACCGGCCCGAGGAGCTCTTCGACGAGGGCGGCGTGCTTCGGCCCGAGCTCGCCGCGCTGGCGCCCGAGGGCGAGCGGCGGATGGGTGCGAACCCGCATGCGAACGGCGGCGTCCTCCTGCGTCCGCTCGAGCTGCCCGACTTCCGGGACTACGCAGTCGAGGTGCCGACTCCCGCGCGCACCTCGAGCGAGCCGACGCGCGTGCTCGGCGCCTTCCTGCGCGACGTCGTGCGCAGGAACCCGGACTCGTTCCGCGTCTTCGGCCCGGACGAGACCGCGTCGAACCGCCTCTCGGCGCTCTTCGAGGCGACCGACCGCGCCTGGATGGCCGAGCGAAAGCCGGCCGACGACCACCTCGCGCCGGACGGCCGCGTGCTCGAGATCCTCAGCGAACACCTCTGCCAGGGCTGGCTCGAGGGCTACCTCCTGTCGGGGAGGCACGGTCTCTTCAACTGCTACGAGGCGTTCATCCACATCGTGGACTCGATGTTCAACCAGCATGCGAAGTGGCTGAAGGTGACGCGCGGGATCCCGTGGCGGCGCCCGATCGCCTCGCTCAACTACCTGCTCACCTCGCACGTCTGGCGCCAGGATCACAACGGGTTCTCGCACCAGGATCCCGGCTTCATCGACCACGTCGTGAACAAGAAGGCCGAGATCATCCGCGTTTACCTGCCGCCCGACGCGAACTGCCTCCTCTCGGTCGCCGACCACTGCCTGCGCTCGCGGCACTACGTGAACGTGATCGTGGCCGGGAAGCAGCCGTCGCTCGACTACCTGACGATGGACGAGGCGATCGCCCATTGCGCTCGCGGGATCGGCGCCTGGGACTGGGCCTCGAACGACGACGGCGGCGAGCCGGACGTCGTGCTCGCCTGCGCGGGGGACATCCCGACCCTCGAGACGCTTGCCGCGACCTCGCTCCTGCGCAGGCACCTCCCCGACCTCAAGGTGCGCGTCGTGAACGTCGTCGACCTCATGGCCCTCCAGGACGAGCGGGAGCACCCGCACGGCCTTGCCGACGCCGAGTTCGACGCCCTCTTCACCACGAGCCGCCCGATCATCTTCGCCTACCACGGCTACCCCTGGCTCATCCACCGGCTCACCTACCGGCGGACGAACCACGACAACCTCCATGTGCGCGGCTACAAGGAGGAGGGGACGACCACGACGCCGTTCGACATGGTGATGCTGAACGACCTCGACCGCTTCCACCTCGTGATGGACGTGATCGACCGCGTCCCCGGTCTCGGCCAGCGGGCCGCACGGCTGCGCCAGGAGATGGTGGACGAGCGGCTCCGCCACCGCGCCTACACGCGGGAGGTGGGCGACGACATGCCGGGCGTGCGCGACTGGGCCTGGGAGGCCGCCGCGGGCGACGGCCAGCCGCGCGGCGAGCGGGCGTAGACTCTCGCCACCCATGCACGCGCGCGTGACGATGTTCGAGGGCTCGCCGGAGCAGATCGAGACCGGCGTGCGCGTCTACCGGGAGGACGTGATCCCGTGGCTTCGCGACGCCGAGGGGTTCCGCGGCTGGATCGTCCTGCTCGACCGCGAGGCGGGGCGGTCGATCGGGCTCACGTTCTGGACGAGCTCCGAGGCTGCCCGCGACCGCGAGGAGAGCGGGGCCACGCTTCGCGACGAGGTCGCGGAGGCCGTCGGCGCGAGCATGCGGAGCCTCGAGATCTACGAGGTGGTCGCCGCCGAGGAGCTCGCGCTCGACGAGCTCGGCTGAGCGGCGCGGTCGAGCGCCGCCCCCACCCGCGGCAGGAGGATCTCGATCGTCGTCCCCGCGCCGGGCGCCGTGCGCAGCTCGATCGCTCCGCCGGAAGGGGTGACACCCCGTACACGGTCGCAAGGCCGTGCGGCGTTCAGCAGCAGTCGCCGCCGCGCCAGCTCTCGAGCCCCTCGCGGACCGCGACGCCTGCGATCACGAGCGCCGCGAGCGGGTCGGACCACCACCAGCCGAGGGCGGCGTTCAGAACGAGGCCCGCGAGCACGGCCACGGCGAGGTAGGCGCAGAGCAGGTTCTGCGCGCCCTCCGCGCGGGTGGCCGCCGACCCGAGGCTCCGGCCGACCCGCCGCTTCGCGATCCCAAACCAGGGCATCGCGACCGCGCTTGCCGCGGTGAGCGCGATCCCGAGGAGGCTCACGTCGGGCTCGTGCCTGCCGGCGAGCGTTCGCACGGCCTCGACGGCGACGTAGGGCGCGAGGATGAAGAACTGCACGGCGACGAGCTTCTGCGCACGGCGCTCGGCCCGCTCCGACAGGGCGCGGGCGGCGGCGAAGCGCCAGATGATGACGACGCTCGCGAGGCCCTCGATCCCGGAGTCGATCCCGAAGCCGATCAGCGCGATCGAGCCGGCGAGGATCCCGGCGACGACGGCGATCGCGCCCTCGGCCGTCATCCAGAGCAGGCTCGCCCACGCGAGGAGCCGCGCTCGGCGGACGAGCCGCCCCAGCTCGGGCGGAGCCGGCGCCGCGGGTTGCGCTTCCACCCTGACCGCCACGACCGGAGGCTAGCGCGGTGGCGGCGGCCCAGGGCGGCGGCGGAACCCCCGCACACGAGAGGGGCCGGCGGCGCCGGCCCCTCTCGCTCGTTTCGTCACACCTGATCGCGTCGCCGGCTTAGGGATCCCGGAAGATCCAGAGCCCGCTGTCGCGGTCGCTCGCGAGGATGTACGTGAAGCCGTCATCCCCGACGAGGGTCTCGACGCCCCAGAAGTCGTTGCCCATCGGGTCGCGGTAGCCGCCGACCTCGACGAGCTCGCACGTCGAGTTGTCGTTCGGGTTCGTGCACTGGATCTGGAGGGCGATCAGCCCGCCGGAGTAGTAGGAGAGGTACGCGAGGCTCGGATCCTGCGGATCCACCGCCACCTCGTGCACCGTGAGGTCGCCGAAGCCGAGCGCGAACATCGGATCGTGCGCCTCGTCGATCGCATACGTGTCCAACTCGGCGCCGGTCTCGGCGTCGTAGAGGTGCACGTAGCCCCAGCCGTCGAAGAGCGACCCGACCTCGATCTCCTCCCCGATCGTGCCGATCGCGATGTTCTCGGGGTAGGACCAGAGCGCCGGATCGAACGGCTCCAGGTTGAAGAGCCGGTGGAGCGCGTCGTGCGTGGTGCAGATGGCCACGATCTCGTCGACGAACGCCCCCGAGCCGCAGAAGGGCTCGCCGCCGGCGGCCTCTCCGTCGTGGTGGTTGACGAAGAGCACGGCGTCCCAGCCGGCGAGGGCGGCCTCATGAGCCTTCTCGCCCGGGAAGCAGGCCTCCTCGGGTGCACTCGGGTCACCGACCGGGCCGCGCTGGAGGACGATGATCGTCTCCTCGCCCGGCTCCAGCATGTCCAGATACCCGGGGATGTCCTCGGGGCTGGGAAGCGGCGCCGAGGTCGGGCAGCCGTACCCGCCGTACACGACCGGACCGTTGAGCGTCAGGTCGGGCAGAATCGCGGGCGCCTGACCGCCGGGCACGATCACGGACGGGTAGACGCCGGCGAAGGGACCGCTCGTGATCTCGAACTCGTCCGTGCGATACGGCGCGAAGTCCTCGTCACCGCCGATGAAGAACCGGTTGTCGATCGTGAACTCCGCCTGGTGGGCGTTGCCCTCAGGGGTGAGCGAGATGCCCGTCGACTCGAGCAGCTCCGGATCGATGGCGGCGAACTCGGTGTCGAGAATGTAGACGGGGTTCGCCGGATCGGTGACGTCGAGCATCACGAAGCCGCCGTCCCAGTAGGACAGGAGCATGATCCAGCGGCCGTCGATCTGCTTCACGACCATGTCGTGCAGGAACGAGTCGGTCAGGCCGAGCTCGGGCTGGTCGACTCCGCCCTCGATGTACTCGTTCAGGTTGATGTCGGCGATGAGCCGCGGCCGCTTCGGATTCGTGATGTCGAGGATGTCGACGTCGGTCGTCTCGAAGTTGTCGACCATGACGGCGTACACGTTCTCGCCCGCATCCCACACGAACACGTTGTGGATGTCGTTCGAGTCCGCGAAGCCGCGGTCGCCGAAGTGCTTCGAGAGCAGCTTCGGCTTGAGTGGGTTCGTCACGTCGTACAGCGTGACGCCGCCCTTGCCCTGCGGCCCGCACTGCTCGTTGTTGATCGCGAGCAGCGTGCCGGTGAAGAACTTCGACGAGACCTCGACCGCCTGCATCCCCTCACCGGGACGGCTGTCCTGCGAAGACGGGATGAAGCCGACCTCCACCGGGTTCTCGAGATCCGTGATGTCGATCACCCACACGCCGGCGTCGGGCTCGTTCTTGCCGCCTCCCTCCGAGGGCGCGGCGCAGTCGGGCTCGCCCCAGTGCGCCAGGTATGCATAGTCGTGGCTCGGATCGAGCGCGACGTCGGCGACGAGGTCGTTCTGATCGGTCACGATCGCTTTCGAGACGAGCTCGATCTTCCCCCATTCGCCGGGCCCTTCCAGGAATCCGGGTCCGGAGGGCGGCATCTCGTGCCCCTGCGCGCCCGCGGTGGCCGGTAGGCCGAGCACCGCCACGGCGAGCACGGTCACGAGCGCTCGTAGTGTGCGTACGTTCATTGAGCGTTCCTCCCCTGTCGGTCGCTGCGCGTCGTCCCCCGACGTCGCGCCTGTGGGCGCGGAATGTAGCAGCCGGCGCAAGGAATTCTGTAAGGATTCTTTCGGCCTACGGGTGGCGCCCGGCGGGTAGCTTCCCGGGCGTGAACGAGACAGGCCTTCCTGCGGCGCTCGCCCGCCTGCGCGACGACCTGGCCTCCGTCCGGCTCGGGCTCGAGGTTCCCGGGGCGGAGGAGGCGCGCCGCGCACGCGACGACCTCGTCGCGCAGGTGGACGACTACCTCCTCCCGCGCCTCGACCGGATGGACGCGCCCGCGCTGATCGTCGTGGGCGGCTCCACCGGGGCCGGGAAGTCGACGCTCGTGAACAGCCTCGTCGGCGCGGAGGTGAGCCCGGCCGGCGTCCTGCGGCCGACGACCCGCGCGCCCGTTCTCGCCTTTCATCCGGACGACCTCGCCTGGTTCGAGGGGCCGCGCGTCCTGCCCGGGCTTCCGCGGGCGAGCGGCGGCCAGGCCGCGCCGGGGACGCTCGCGCTGGCGCCGACCGCCGCGCTTCCTCCGGGCCTGGCCCTGCTCGACTCGCCCGACATCGACTCCGTCCTCGCGGAGAACCGCGCGCTCGCGGGCCAGCTCCTCGCGGCAGCCGACGGCTGGCTCTTCGTCACCACGGCCGCGCGCTACGCCGACGCGGTCCCCTGGGAGCTCCTCCGCGCCGCGCGCGACCGCGGGACGGCGCTCTCGCTCGTCCTCAACCGCGTGCCGGACGACGCGGGCCACGAGGTGCCGGAGCACCTCGGCCGGATGCTCCGCTACGAGGGCCTCACCGAGGCCGACCTTCTCGTCGTGCCCGAGACCGGGCTCGCGGACGGGCTCCTGCCCGAGGCGGCGCTCGCGCCGGCGCGAGCGTGGCTCGAGGGGCTCGCCGCGGACGCCCAGGCCCGCGCCGCGCTCGTCCGCCGGACGTTGCGGGGAGCGCTCGCGAGCCTGCCGGCCCGCGCGGCCGTGGTCGAGCGCGCCTCGATGGAGCAGCTCTCCGCCGCCGCCGAGCTCCGCGCCGAAGCGGATGCCGCCTACGCGGACGCCCTGCGGGAGGTCGAGGCGGCCCTGCGCAGCGGCTCGCTCCTGCGCGGCGAGGTGCTCGCGCGCTGGCACGAGGTGGTGGGGACCGGCGACGTGATGCGCGCGCTCGAGACGCGCGTCGGGTGGGCCCGCGACCGGCTGAGGAGCCTCGTGACCGGCCGTGCGCCCGCCGACGACGAGCTGCGCGAGGCGGTCGAGAACCGCGTCGAGGCGGTCGTCCGGGCGGCGGCCGAGCGTGCCGCCGAGCGCACCGCCCGCGCCTGGCGGGAGCGCGTCCCGGGGCGCGCGCTCCTCGACGGCGCGACCGGGCTCGACCGCGCGTCGCCGGGACTCGAGGCCGCGGCGGAGGAGCACGTGCGGGCCTGGCAGGGCATGGTCTTCGACCTCGTCCGCGAGGAGGGGGCGTCGAAGCGCGCGACGGCGCGGCTCGCGTCCCTCGGCGTAAACGGCGCCGGGCTCACGGTCATGCTCGCCGTCTTCGCGCACACCGGCGGGCTGACCGGGGCCGAGGTCGTCGTGGCGGGCGGCACGTCGGCCGTCGGCCAGAAGGTGCTCGAGGCGATCTTCGGCGACCAGGCGGTGCGCACGCTCGCCGCGCGGGCGCGCGAGGACCTCGTCGAGCGCGTGGACGTTCTCCTGCGCGGCGAGAGCGCTCGCTTCGACGCGCTCCTCGACGGCGCCGCGCCGGAGGCGGAGACCTTCGCCCGCCTCCACGCGGCGGTGGACGCGATCCGCCGGGCGGCGTGAAGGGCGACCTCGACCGCCGGCTCGAAGCCCTTGCGGAGGCCGCCGGTCTTGCGGAAGGGCGCCTCCCCGATGCGGCCGTCGAGCGCGCCCGCGCGGTCGTGGCGCAGGCAGGCGAGCGGCTCGGGCTGGGCCTCGAGTCCACGGTCGTCGCGCTCGCGGGCCCCACCGGGGTCGGCAAGTCGCGCCTCTTCAACGCGCTCGCGGGCGAGGAGCTCGCCGTCGTCGGGCGGCGCCGGCCGACCACCTCGGCGGGACAGGCGGCCGTGTGGGGAGACGGCGCCGGGCCGCTCCTCGACTGGCTCGAGATCCCGCGGCGCCACCGGATCGAGCCGGACGGCCTGGACGGGCTGGTGCTCCTCGACCTGCCCGACTTCGACTCGGTCGAGACGGCGCACCGGCTCGAGGTCGACCGCGTCGTCGGCCTCGCCGACCTCGTCGCCTGGGTGGTCGAGCCGCAGAAGTACGCCGACGCCTCGCTCCACGAGCGCTATCTCCGCCCGCTCGCCTCGCACGCCGAGGCGATGGCCGTCGTCCTGAACCAGGCCGACCTGCTCTCGCCGGCGGACGTGGACGCCTGGCGCGCGGACGCGGAGCGCCTCCTCGCCGAGGACGGCGTGACGGGCGTGCCGCTCTTCGTCGTCTCGGCCGAGACCGGCGCGGGCCTCGAGGAGCTGCGCCGCCTGCTCGCCGAGCGCGTGCGTGCCCGGGATGCCGCGCTCGCCCGCCTGGCCGCGGACGTGGACGACGCCGTCGAGCCGCTTGCGGCCGCGTGCGCGGAGGGCCGGGCGCCGGGCGTCCAGCGCGACGACCGCCGGCGGCTTGCCGCGGCGCTCGAGGACGCGGCGGGCGTGCCGGCCGTCCTCCGCGCGGTCGAGGGAGCGCACCGGCGTCGCGGCGCGCTCGCGACCGGCTGGCCGTTCGTGCGCTGGCTCCGTCGTTTCCGGCCCGATCCGCTCCGCCGCCTCCGCCTCCCCGAGCGGCCTCAGCCCACCGTCCGCACCTCCCTTCCGCGCCCGACGGAGGTGCAGACCGCCCAGGTGGCGACGGCCGCGCGCCGTCTCGCCGACCGAGCCGCCGAGGGCCTTCCGGAGCCGTGGCCCCGCCTGGCGCGCGAGGCGGCGACCGCCCGCGACGAGGAGGTTGCGGACCGCCTCGACCGCGCGGTCTCCGGCGCCGACCTGCACGTCTCCCGCCCGCGCTGGTGGCGGGCGGCGTCGCTCCTCCAGTCCGGGCTCGCGCTGGCCGTTCTCGCGGGAGCGCTCTGGCTGCTCGTCCTGGCCGTGCTCGGCTACCTGCGCGTCGACGAGGTCGTGCCGCTTCCCGAGGTCTACGGCGTCCCGGTCCCGACCTGGTTGCTCGTGGGCGGCGCGCTTGCGGGGATCCTCCTCGCGTTCCTGGCACGGCTCGTGAACGGGGCCGGCGCCCGGCGGCGCGCGCGGGCGGCCGCCCGCTCGCTGCGCGCGGGGGTCGAGGCGGTGGGACGCGAGCTCGTCGTCGAGCCGGTCGAGGCCGAGCTCGACACCGCCCGCCGGCTCTGCGAGGCGGTCGCGACCGCCGGAAAAGAGCGGCGCCGATGAGGCCGGAGCCGATCGCGGTGCTGCGCCGCATCCTCCCGCTCGCGGCCGCCGTCGGGCGGGGGATGCGCAGGCTCGCACTCGTGGGGCTCGGCGCGGTCGCGCTGATCGCGCTCGTCGTGGTCTGGCGCTGGACGCCGGGGGACGGCGAGACCTGGGCGGGCTTCGTCGTGCTCGTGCTCCTGCTCGCCGTGCCGGGCGGAATCCTGTTCGCGTTCTCGTTCGTGCTCGCCGAGGTCGTCGAGCTGCCCGAGAAGCTCCTGCGCACGCCGGAGACGGCGCGCGAGCACGCCGGCGAGCTACGCGCGATCGCCCGCGACGCCCAGTCCCGGGAACGGCCTGCCTGGCGGCGCCTGCCCGGGAGCACGTGGCGGCTCGCCGGCCTCGTCGGCTCGGCTCGCGAACTGCTCGCTCCGCACGCGCCGATCCTGCCCCTGCTCAGCATCCCGTTCCTGGTCGCGACCGCGGTGTCGGCGCTCCTCGTCCCGCTCCTCGCGCTCGCGGCGCTCGTCGTGGTCCTCGCCGCCGCCGCCGGGTAGCCTGGGAGCCATGTCCGAGCGCGGGGAGCAGCTCACGGAAGCTCAGAAGGCGCAGCTCGAAGAGGAGCTCGCCGAGCTCGAGGGCCCCAAGCGCGCCGAGATCGTCGAGGCGATCAAGACGGCGCGCTCCTTCGGCGACCTGTCCGAGAACTACGAGTACCACGCGGCGAAGAACGAGCAGGGGCTGCTCGAGCGGCGCATCACGATCCTCCGCGACCGGCTGCACCGGGCGGTCGTCGTCGACGACTCGGACGCCGGCGACGGGACGGTCGTCGTCGGCTCGCACGTGACGATCGCTCGCGCGGACGACGGCGAGGAGATGGAGGTCGAGATCTCGAGCGTCGGCGGCGTCTCGCCCGACTCGCCGCTCGGCCGCGCGCTCCTGGGTGCGAAGACGGGAGACGAGGTCAAGATCGAGGCGCCGAAGGGCGCCTGGCGCGCCCGCGTCGTCTCGATCGGCTAGCGCCGGCCTGCGAGTGCGGACTGCTTCGCCTCGCGCGCGGGCTCGACGAGCGGGCCGGAGCCGATTCGCTTCGTGTCGCGGATGACGAGCGCAAGCGCGCCGAGCACCTCGGCCCGCTCGCCGAGGACGCCCGGCCTCACGTCGACCGCCTCGGCCGTCCCCGGCTGCGCATAGCGGTCGACGGTGTCGCGGATGCCGCGCAGGAGCGGCTCGGCGGCGAGCCCGACGAGCGCCCCGCCGACGATCACCGCCGCAGGGTTCAGGTGGTTCACCAGATCTGCGAGAACGCGCCCGATCGCGCGCCCCGCGTCGTTCACGACCCGTGTCGCACCGGGGTCGCCCTGCTCGACGAGCTCACGGAGCCGGCCGACGCCGAGACCCTGCCCGTGCGCGGGCTCGAGCGCGGCGAGGAGCGCCCCCGTCGCCGCGACCGTCTCCAGGCAGCCGCGGTTGCCGCAGCGGCAGACGGCTCCTTCGGCGCGAACCTGCACGTGGCCGAGCTCGCCGGCGAGGCCCGTCGCGCCTCTGTAGAGCGACCCGCCGAGGAAGAGGCCGGCCCCGATCCCGCGCTCACAGCGGACGTACACGACGTCGGCGAGCCCGCGGCCGGCGCCGAACGACGCCTCGGCGAGCGCGCCGAGGTTCGCGTCGTTCTCGATCGTCACCGGGAACCCGAGCCGCGTGCCGAGCTCGCCTGCGAGGTCGAGCCCCGCCCATTCCGGGATGATCGACGACGACCGCAGCGTCCCGGTCGCGCGGTCGACGGGCGCCGGGACGCCCACGCCCGCGCCGAGGACGCCCGCCGCGTCGACGCCGGCCTCGGCGAGCACCTGCGAGACGAGCTCCGCGGCCGCGTCGAGCGCGCGGGCGGCCTCGTGGTCGACGTCGAGCTCGAGGGTGCGCTCCGCGAGGACGGCGGAGGAGAGGTCGGCGACCGCGACCCGTATATGGCCGTGGCCGAAGTCGACCCCGACGGCCGCGCCCGCCGTGACGCCGAGCCGAAGAAGTGTCGGCGGGCGGCCGCGCGGTGCGGGCGACTGCGCGCCGTCGATCTCGCCGGCATCCACGACGAGGCCGCGTCGCTGGAGCTCGGACACGAGCCCCGCGACGGTCGAGCGCGAGAGGCCCGTCATGCGCGCGAGGTCGCCCCGGCTCGCGCGGCCCTCGTGCCGGAGAGCGTCGACGATCCGGAGGCGGTTCGTGTCCCGCGGGGCTGTCGCCTTCTCCATGGCCGGCCGATTCTTTCGCACTTCGATGTCCAAGTGAGAGGAACGCCCGGCGCGGCGCGCATCGTTTCGTACAAATTCGGCCCAAAATCGGCGTGGCGCGCCTTGCGTTCAGGCACAATCGGCCCTACGGTGGCTCCACGCGGCTCCGCCGTCACGTGCTCTCGAGAGGAAAGTGAGGACAACTCGTGTTCGGATCTGACGGAAACGGAGCGAGGTGGCGCCTCGTCGTCATGCTCCTCGCTTGCATCTTTGCGCTCGGCGCGGTGGCGGCCGGATGCGGTGGTGACGACGACGACGACGGCGACAACGGCGCCGCGACCGAGGCGGAGGGCGAGGCCGCCGGCGAAGGCTCGATCTGGGTCCTCCTCCCCGACAGCGCCACCTCGCCCCGGTGGGAGTCGGACGACCGGCGCTTCTTCGAGCAGTTCTTCAGTGAGGCCGGCGTCGACTACACGATCGTGAACGCCGAGGGCGACGCGGCGCAGCAGCAGTCCCAGGCGGAGCAGGCGATCGCCGACGGCGCGAGCGTCATCCTCCTCACGAGCAACGACACCGGCTCGGGCGCCGCGATCATCGATCAGGCGAAGGACGCGGGCGTCGAGGTGGTCGAGTACGACCGCTTCAACACGGGCGGCTCCGGCGGTGCCGCCTACGTGAGCTTCGACAACGTGCAGGTCGGGGCGACGATGGCCGAGGAGCTCGAGCCCGCGATCGACGAGCTGGAAGCCGAGACGCCGCGCGTCGTGATGCTGAACGGCGGCGAGGAGGACAACAACTCCTTCCTCTTCCGGCAGGGCTACGCCGAGACGGTCGAGGCGCGCGTGGACGCGGGCGACTGGGAGCTCGTCGCCGACCAGCACGTCCCCGGCTGGGACAACCAGGAAGCGCAGACGATCATGGAGCAGATCCTGACGAGCGCGAACAACGAGGTCGACGCCGTCTTCGCCGCGAACGACGGGCTCGCGAACTCCGCGATCAACGCGCTCGAGGCGGCGGGGATCGAGGGCGCGCCGGTGAGCGGCCAGGACGCCGCGGTCGCCGGGATCCAGAACATCCTGCTCGGCAAGCAGACGATGACCGTCTACAAGCCGATCGAGGCCGAGGCCGAGGTCGCAGCGGCCGTCGCGCTCGCGCTGCGCGCGGGCGAGGAGCTCGACGCGGTCGAGGCCGACGCGGAGTTCTCCCTCATCGGCATCCAGGCGGCGGACGGGCAGCCGACCGACTCGCCCGACGGCGACGGGGTCGTCCCGTACTTCGCGCTCGTGCCCGTCGGGGTCACCGCCGACAACATCGCCGACACGGTGATCGCGGACAACTTCCGCACGATCGAGGAGATCTGCACCGGCGACGTGGCCGAGAGCGAGTTCTGCCAGGAGCAGCGCTGATCCGAGCGGGTCTGGGAGGGGCGTCCGCACGGGCGCCCCTCCCTTCCGCGCCGTGAGACAATCGGTCATGGCCGACGCCTCGCCGTTACTTGAGTGTCGCAACGTCTCGAAGGCGTTCGGCGCCGTGCAGGCGCTCTGGAACGTCGACTTCGAGGTTCGCCCCGGCGAGGTGATGGCGCTCGTCGGCGACAACGGCGCCGGGAAGTCGACGCTCATCAAGGGGATCGCCGGCATCTACCCCTTCGACGCAGGGCAGGTCTTCGTCGACGGCGAGGAGGTGCACATCCACGGGCCGCGCGACGCCGCCCGGCTCGGGATCGAGGTCGTCTACCAGGACCTCGCGCTCGCTGACAACCTCGACATCGTCGCGAACATGTTCCTCGGCCGCGAGCGGGTCCGCGGCGCGGTGATGCTCGACGAGTCCAATATGGAGCGCGCCGCGCGGGAGACGCTCGACAGCCTCTCCGTGACGACCGTGAAGTCGGTCCGCCAGACGGTCGCCGGGCTCTCCGGCGGGCAACGGCAGTCGGTCGCCGTCGCGAAGGCCGTCATGTGGAACTCGCGCATCGTCATCCTCGACGAGCCGACGGCCGCGCTCGGCGTCGTGCAGACGCGCCAGGTGCTGAACCTCGTCCGGCGGCTCGCCGAGCACGACCTCGCCGTCGCGATCATCTCCCACAACCTGCACGACATCTTCGAGTGCGCCGACCGGATCACCGTTCTGCGGCTGGGGCAGCGCGTCGCGCTCTTCGAGCGCGCGAAGACGACGCAGCAGGAGGTCGTGCACGCCATCACGGCGGGAGCGCTAGACGAGGTGCCCGGCATGGAGATGCCGGACACGGCGGCGACGGCAGAGGCCCAGGCGTGAGCACGACGGCCGGCCTCGGCCGCGTCCCGGGCGGCCCCCCGATCGACGAGACGGGCGCCTCGTCGACGGTCTCCGGCTACATCCGCGTCTGGTGGCAGAGCGTACGGGCCGGCGAGCTCGGGTCGCTTCCCATCATCGTCGGGCTCGTGATCATCGTGATCACGTTCACGCTCCTCACGGACAACTTCTTCAGCGAGCGGAACTTCACGAACCTGATCCTCCAGATGGCGGCCGTCGCGACGATGGCGATCGGGATCGTCTTCGTCCTGCTCGTGGGCGAGATCGACCTCTCCGTCGCCTTCGTGAGCGCCGTCGGTGCCGTCGTGATGACGCTCCTGCTGCGGCCGGGCGACCCGGGTTGGCCGTGGTGGGCGGCGATCGGGTTCGCGCTTCTCTGCACGACGACGATCGGGTTCCTCCACGCGATCGTGATCACGAAGGCCGGCGTGCCCTCCTTCGTCGTCACGCTCGCGGGCTTTCTCATCTGGTCGGGCGTCGTCCTCATCCTCACCACGCAGTACTCGACTGCCGGGACGATCCGGATCCAGGACTCCACGGTGATCGGGATCGCGAACGACTTCCTCAGCCCGGTCTGGGGGTGGATCCTCGGCGCCGCGGTCGTCGCCGCGTTCGCGCTCGTCGAGCTCCGGACGTCGATGACGCGCCGCGCGCGCAACCTCGCGGCGAAGCCGATCATTCTCGTCGCCCTCCAGACGCTCGGGCTCGCGGTGGTCACCTTCGCCGCGATCTGGTACCTGAACGAGGACCGCGGCGTGCCGAAGGTCGCGGTCATCCTCGGCATCGCCCTCGCGTTCTGGTCGTTCGTCGCCGCGCGCACGCGCTTCGGGCGGCACGTCTACGCCGTGGGCGGGAACGCGGAGGCGGCGCGCCGCGCAGGGATCAACGTCGACCGCGTGCGCATCGCCGTCTTCATGATCAGCGGACTCATGGCGGGCGTCGGCGGGATCATGCTCGCCTCGCGGCTCCGCTCGGTCGCCACGAACACGGGCAGCGGGAACCTGCTCCTCCTCGTGATCGCCGCGGCGGTCATCGGCGGGACGAGCCTCTTCGGCGGCACCGGCCGTGTGATCGCCGCGCTTCTCGGAGCCCTCGTGATCGCGTCGATCCAGAACGGGATGGACCTGATGGGCCTCGCCTCGGGGACGAAGTTCGTGATCACCGGTCTCGTTCTCCTCGGCGCGGTGCTCGTCGACGCGTTCTCCAAGCGCCGCCGCGCCGCCCGCGGGGGCGTCTGACGAGGGTCGGGCCTCGCCCCGCGATGCGCGTCGTCCGGCTCCTGGGCTTCGCCGCGGCGGCGGTCCTCCTCTCCGCGAGCGCGGCGGGGTGCCGGTCGGCCTCGACCGACGAGGCGCTCGCCGAGCGTGGACCGTCCTCCGGGCTCGAGCTCGTCGACGTCGCCGCGGAAGTCGGCCTGGACTTTCGCCACGGCGCATTCCGGCAGGGCGCATCGCCGGATGCGCCGGCGATGATGGGCGGCGGGCTCTGCTGGCTCGACTACGACGGAGACGGCTGGCTCGACCTCTTCGTCGTCGACGGATACGCGCAGCGGGAGCGCGACGAGTGGCTCGCCGGCGAAGGCCTGCCGACCAGCAGGCTCTTCCGGAACGTCGAGGGCCGGTTCGAGGACGTGACGGAGGAGACGGGCGCCGGCCTCGAGCTCCGCGGCCAGGGCTGCGTGGCGGCCGACCTCGACGGAGACGGCCGCACCGACCTCTACGTGACGGGCGCCGACCGCAGCACGCTCCTCTGGAACGAGGGCGGGAGGGCGTTCGAGGAGGCGGGCGACGAGTCGGGCGTCCGGCTCTTCGGCTGGCACGGGGGGGCGGCGGCCGGCGACGTGGACGGCGACGGGCGGGTCGACCTCGTCGTGACGGGCTACGTCGACCTCGCCAACCGCGTGCCGGAGGCGACGCTCGGCTTCCCGAACACGTTCCTCGGCCGGCGCGACCTCCTCTTCCTGAGCGAGGGCGGCGACGGCGGCGGGCGGGCGGCGTTCCGCGAGGCGGGCGCCGAGGCCGGGCTCGAGGTCGCCGGGTTCGGCTACGGGCTCGGCGTCGTCCTCGAGGACTTCGACCGCGACGGCGACCTCGACGTCCACGTCGCGAACGACACGAACCCGAACCGGCTCTACGAGAACGTCCCGTGGCCGGGCGGCGCCGAGGCCGACCCGGCGGGGCTCGGCTTCCGCTTCGAGGAGCGTGCGGCCGCCGCCGGCGTCGCCGATCCGGGGAGCGGGATGGGCATCGCCGCGGCCGATTGGGACGGCGACGGGCGCACCGATCTGTTCGTCTCGAATGCCCGCGGCCAGGGACACGCCGCGTACCGCGGCGACCCACCCGGTGAGAACGAGCTTTCCTTCACCGACGTTCGCGCGGACCTCGGCCCCGATCTCGGTGACTCGACCGGCTGGGGGGTCTCGTGGGCCGATCTCGACCTCGACACGCACCTCGACCTCGTGCTCGTGAACGGCGACATCCCGGTGACGGACCTCGAGAGCGACGCGGAGCCTGTCCGCGTGTTCCGCAACCTCGCCGCGGAGGGCTCCGAGGGCCGCTTCGCCGACGTCGGTCGCGACGCCGGTCTCGACGCCGTCGGGCCGCTCCTCGCGCGCGGCAGCGCGGCGGCCGACTACGACAACGACGGCGACGTCGACGTGGCCGTGCTCGTCGTCGGCGGTCCACTCGTCCTGCTCGAGAACCGCGGCGCGGCGGGGAACCGCCTGGCCGTCGCGCTCGAAGGATCTCCGCCGGGCGCGGAGGTGAGCATCGTCCTTCCCGACGGCCGGACGCTCCGGCGGACGATCCAGGCCGGGTCGAGCTACCTCTCGTCGGAGGATCCGCGGCTCCACTTCGGGCTCGGCGACGCCGAGTCGGTCGCCGAGCTCCTCGTCCGCTGGCCGGGCGGCGAGGAGACCCGGGTCGACGACGTCGGCGCGAACCGGCTCGTGACGGTGAAGGCGCCGTGATGCGTGCCCTCGCCCTCGCTCTTGTCCTCGCCGCCGCCGCCCTCGTGGGCGGCTGCTCGCTCGGCGGCTCGTCCGGGGAGCCCTACGTCGTCGACGACTGCACGCGCGCCGACCTCGGCGGGCACTCCGTCGCACGCCTCTGGGACGACGCCCTGCTGGACGCCATCCGCCGCGACACGCCGGCGCCGACCGTGCACGCACGGAACCTGTTCCACGTTTCGGCCGCGATGTGGGACGCCTGGGCCGCCTACGACCCCGGTGCGACCGGCTACTTCGTCGACGAGAAGCACCGCGCCGCCGACGTTCGGGCGGCGCGCGAGGCGGCGTTGAGCTACGCGGCGTACCGGCTGCTCCTCCACCGCTACTCGTACGCCTCCGGGCTCGAGGCGACCTTCGCCTCGCTCGTCCGCACGATGGAGTCGCTCTGCTACCGGATCGACTACGTCGACACGGAGGGCGACTCCCCGGCCGCGCTCGGGAACCGGATCGCCTCCGTCGCGATCGCGCGCGGTGCGGACGACGGCGCGAACGAGGCGCTCCGCTACGCGGCCCCCGGCTACAGGTCGGTCAACCCGCCGCTCGTCGTGGACGAGCCCGGCGCGGAGATGCGCGACCCGAGCCGCTGGCAGCCGCTCGCGCTCGCGAAGATCGTCGCGCAGAACGGGATCCCGGTTCCGGGTCGCGTGCAGGCGTTCATCGGCGCCGGTTGGGGCGGCGTCGCCGGGTTCGCGCTCCCGCCGGCGCGAGACGGGCTCCCCATCGACCCGGGCCCCGCACCGCGCCTCGGCGACCGGGCGAGCGACGAAGACTTCAAGCAGTCCGCGCTCGACGTGATTCGCCGCTCGTCCGAGCTCGACCCGGAGGACGGCGTCGAGATCGACATCGGGCCGGCCGGACGGGGCGGGAACACGCTGGGGCGAAACGACGGCGACGGCCACGCGGAGAACCCGGCGACGGGCGAGCCGTATGCGCCGAATGTCGTGCCGCGCGGCGACTTCGCCCGGGCGCTCGCCGAGTTCTGGGCGGACGGGCCGAAGTCCGAGACGCCGCCCGGGCACTGGAACACGATCGCGAACGAGGTGTCCGACTCGCCCGGCCTCGAGCTTCGGATCGGGGGGAGGGGGCCCGAGGTCGATCGCCTCGAGTGGGACGTGAAGCTCTACATCGCGCTGAACGGCGCGGTCCACGACGCCGCGGTCGCGGCCTGGGCCGCCAAGGCCCGCTACGACTCCGCCCGCCCGATCTCGATGGTTCGCTACATGGGCTCGAAGGGCCAGTCGAGCGACAGGGACGGGCCGTCGTACGATCCGGACGGACTCCCGCTCGAGCCGGGCCTCGTCGAGGTGATCACGCGGGCGTCGAGCGCGCCCGGCGAGCGGCACGCGGCCCTCCGCGGCCACATCGGCGAGATCGCCATCCGCGCCTGGGCCGGCTTCCCCGACGAACCCGTCGCCGAGACGAGCGGCGTGCGCTGGATTCGCGCGGTCGACTGGGTGCCGTACCAGCTGCCCACGTTCGTGACGCCGGCGTTCGCGGGCTATGTCTCCGGGCACAGCACGTTCAGCCGCGCGGCCGCGGAGGTCCTGACGGCCTTCACCGGGAGCTCGTTCTTCCCGGGCGGGCTCTACGAGTTGCCGGTTCCGGCCGGCTCGCTCGGGATCGAGCGTGGTCCGAGCACCGACCTCACGATGCAGTGGGCGACGTACTTCGACGCCGCCGACGACGCCGGCCGGTCACGGCTCTGGATGGGAATCCACGTCTGGCCGGACGACTTCGCCGGCCGGCGACTGGGCGCGCAATGCGGGAGGGACGCCTGGGAGCTCGCCCGCCGCTACTACGAGGGGGCGGTATGACGATCGAGTACAGAGGGAGGGACGCATGAAGACGAGCCTCGGGATCTGGGCCTTCGGGTCGCTGGCGACACGGTTCGTGCCCGGCGGCTACCAGCCGGAGCACGCCGACGAGACGACCGCCGACCGCGTGCGCCGGGCCGTGGACGGCCTCGGCGACCTGATCGACGGCTACGAGTTCCACTATCCGCAGGAGCTGTCCGAGGAGAACCTCGACGAGGTGCGCGAGGCGCTCGGCGGCCACGACGTCTACTGCATCGCGACAGGGCTTCACCTCGACCCGCGCTTCGGCCGCGGCGGGCTCACGTCGCCCGACCCGGAGACCCGGGAGGAGGCGCGCAGGCGCACGCGGGCCGCGGCCGACTTCGCGGGCTCGCTCGGCGCGCACTTCATCGTCTGGCCGGGGATCGAGGGCTACAACTACCCCTTCCAGACGCCCTACGGCGAGAGCTGGGCCTGGCTCGTGGACGGGATCGCCGAGGCGGCCGAGCGCTGCGCCGAGCACGGCGTGAAGCTCTTCCTCGAGCACAAGAACTCGGAGCCCGCGATGAAGATCTTCATGCGGAACATCGGCATGACGCTGCACGTGATCCACAAGCTCCGCGAGCGCGGGATCACGAACGTCCAGGTGAACATGGATTGGCAGCACCTGATCATGAACGGCGAGAACCTCGCCGAGTACGCGGCGATGCTCGACGCCGAGGGACTGCTCGGACACCAGCACGCGAATTCCGGCTGGGGCGTGTTCGACGACGACAACATGGTCGGCGCGACGGCGTTCATGGAGACGCTCGAGCTCGCGGTCGAGCTGCGCCGAGCGAGGTACGGCGACAACGGCGAGCGGCTCGGCTTCGACCTCTACCCGTACACGGAGGATCAGGTTGCCGCCGTGCGACGGAGCGTCCTGCAGTGGCGGTTCATCGACTCGGTCGCGGCGCGGATCGACGACGCGGCACTCCGGGAGGCGCAGCAGGCGAAGGACGCCGTGCGCGCGTACGAGCTCGTCTACGCGGCGCTCGGGGCTGACGCGTGAGGCTCGAGCAGGCCCGCACGATGGTGGACGCGGTCGTCGCCGCGGCTCCCGGCCCGGTGTCGGTGTACGTCGCGGACGACCACGGCGAGCTGGTCGCCGCTGCGACGATGGATGGGGCCGCGCCCGACACGCGCCTGAACGCGCAGCGCAAGGCGTACACGGCCGCGCGCAGCGACCAGACGTCCACGAGCGCGCTCGCCGAGAAGGTGCGGGACGACCCGGCCGAGCTCGCGAGCTTCGACCCGCTCTTCATCTTCTTCAAGGGCGGCGTCGCCGCGTTCGACGGCGAGCGGCGGGTCGGCGCGATCGGGGTCAGCGGGCTCCCGGGCGAGGAGGACGAGCGGCTCGCCCGCGAGGCGATCGAGCGGGCAGGCCTCACCGCGGCGCCCGAGTGACCGCGCTCGTCGGGCTGGACGTCGGGACGACCGGCGTCAAGGCACTCGCCGTCTCACCCGAGGGGGACGTGCTCGCGCGTGCCGAGGCCGCGTACGGGTTCGAGACGCCGCGCCCGGGCTGGGCGGAGCAGGATCCGGCGCTGTGGTGGCGTGGAACGGAGGAAGCGCTGGCGGCCCTCGGCGCGCGCGACGTCGCCGGCATCGGGCTCTCCGGCCAGATGCATGGGCTCGTCCTCCTCGACGCGGGGGAGCGTGTCCTCCGGCCGGCCATCCTCTGGAACGACCAGCGCACCGCGGCCGAGTGCGAGGAGATCGAGGAGCGGCTCGGCGGGCGGGCGCGCCTCGTGCAGGCGACGGGAAACCGGGCGCTCCCGGGATTCACGGCGCCGAAACTCGTCTGGGTGCGCCGCCACGAGCCGGAGACGTACGAGCGGGTGGCGCACGTCCTTCTGCCGAAGGACTACGTCCGCCTGCGGCTGACCGGCGAGCGCGCGACCGACGCGGCCGACGCCTCGGGGACGCTGCTCTTCGACGTCGGCGCACGCCGCTGGAGCGAGGACGTGCTCGGGGCGCTCGACGTGCCGGGCGAATGGCTGCCGGCGGCGCTCGAGTCGCCCGAGGTCTCGGGGCGCACGCCGGACGGGGTACCCGTCGCGGCCGGCGCCGGCGACCAGGCGGCCGGTGCGCTCGGGGTCGGCGTCGACCGGCCGGGGCCGCTGTCCGTCGTGCTCGGAACATCCGGGGTCGTGTTCGCCGCCCTCCCGGCCTACGCCGCGGAGGAGGAGGGTCGCGTGCACGCCTTCTGCCACGCGGTGCCGGACGGGTGGCACGCGATGGGCGTGATGCTCTCCGCGGCAGGCTCGCTCCGGTGGCTCCGCGACACCGTTGCGCCCGGCGAGCCGTTCGGCGTGCTCGTCGCCGAGGCGGAGCCGTGGGAGCCGGGCGCCGAGGGGCTCACGTTCCTGCCCTACCTCGCCGGCGAGCGGACGCCTCACGTCGACCCTGACGCGCGCGGCGCGTTCGTCGGCCTCTCGCTTCGCCACGACCGCGGCGCGCTCGTCCGCGCCGTGCTCGAGGGCGTCGCATACGCCCTCCGCGACTCGCTCGAGCTGCTCCGCGCGCTCGGCGTGGAGCCCGAGGCCGCCCGCGTCTCCGGCGGAGGCGCGCGGAGCGACCTCTGGCTCCGGATCGTGGCGTCGGTGCTCGATCTCCCGCTCGAGCGGACGAAGGCGGAGGAGGGCGCGGCCTACGGCGCGGCGCTGCTCGGCGGCGTCGCCGCGGGCGTCTTCGCCGACGTCCACGAGGCGGTCGAGGCGACCGTCCGGGTGACCGGCACCGTCGAGCCCGAGCCCGCGTGGCGGGAGGCGTACGCGGACGGGTATGCGCGGTTTCGAAAGCTGTATCCCGCACTACGACCACTGGAGGCCACATGACATCGCTCGAAGGGAAGGTCGCCCTCGTCACGGGCGCCAGTCGGGGAATCGGCGCGGCCGTTGCCCGTGCGCTCGCCGCCCGGGGAGCGCGGCTCGGGCTCGCCTCGCGCAGCGGCGACGACCTCGGGATCGACGGTGCGGTCGCGCAGCCGTGCGATGTCCGCAAGCCGGACGAGCTCGAGGCGCTCGCGCGAGCGACCGCGGAGGAGCACGGCAGCATCGACATCCTCGTCGCGAACGCAGGGGTCGGCGCGTACGGGCCGTTTCTCGAGCTGCCGCCCGACCAGCTCGAGGAGATGATCGACGTCAACGTCAAGGGCACGCTCTACGCAGTGCGTGCGACCCTGCCGTACCTCCTCGAGAGCGACGGGGCGGACATCGTCACGCTCGCGTCGGAGGCAGGTCGGCGCGGGCTGCCGCTCGAGGCGGTCTACTGCGCCTCGAAGTTCGCGCAGGTGGGGTTCACGCGGGCGCTCGACCACGAGCTGCGCGGGCACGGCATCCGGTGCACGAACGTCTGCCCGGGCGGCGTTGCGACCGACTTCGCGATGGGCCGCGGCCGCACGCCGGACATGCCTGCGCTCGGCGGCATGATGGCCTCCGAGGACGTGGCCGAGGTCGTCGTGTTCGTGCTCACCCGGCCGCGCAGCCACCGGATCCTCGAGACGGCCTTCCGGCCGATGACCGAGGAGTCGTGGGGATGAGCCGCGCCGTCACGTGGGGCTTCCTCTCGACCGCCAACATCAACGACAAGCTGCTCCCCGGCGCGCGGGCGTCCGACCGCGTCGACCTCGTCGCCGTGGCGAGCCGTGACCGCGCCCGCGCCGAGGCGTACGCGCGCGAGCGCGGGATCGAGCGCTCGTACGGCTCGTACGAGGAGCTGCTCGCAGACGACGACGTCGAGGCCGTCTACGTCTCGCTCCCCAACTCGCTCCACGTCGAGTGGTCGATCCGGGCGCTCGAGGCCGGAAAGCACGTCCTCTGCGAGAAGCCGCTCTCGCGCCGGCCGGACGACGTCGAGCGGGCGTACGACGCGGCCGACCGGGCGGGGCGGATCCTGATGGAGGCGTTCATGTACCGCCACAACCCGCAGACGCGGCGGCTCGTGGAGCTCGTTGACGGTGGCGCGATCGGCCGGCTCCGGCTCGTCCGCGCGGCGTTCAGCTTCCCGCTCGCCGACGCGGCGAACGTCCGCCTGAGCGCGGAGCTCGACGGCGGCGGCCTCATGGACGTCGGCTGCTACTGCGTGAGCGGCTCGCGCCTCCTCGCCGGCGAGCCGGAGTCGGTCTACGGCGAGCAGGCGCTCGCCCCGGGCGGCGTCGACGAGCTCTTCACCGGGACGATGACGTTCGCGGGCGGCGTGCGGGCGCAGTTCGACTGCGGGCTCGTCCTGCCGAACCGCGACGAGCTCGAGGCGATCGGCGAGGAGGGTTCGCTCTTCCTCGACGACCCCTGGCACTGCTACACGCCGGTCCTCGAGCATCGCACGGCGGACGGCGTGGAGCGGATCGAGCTCGAGCCCGCCGACTCGTACCGGCTCCAGCTCGAGAACCTGAGCGACGCGATCCGCGGCGAGGCGGAGCCTCTCCTCGGGCGCCCGGACGCGCTCGGCCAGGCGCGGGCGATCGAGGCGCTCTACCGCTCGGCGGAGGCCGGGCAGCCGGTGGCCCTCCGCCCGTGACGGGCGGGGGACGTGCATCGGCCGCCCGGCAGGCCGCGTCGCTTCAAGAGCGGTACGAGACCTCCTCGCGCCGCCCGGACTCCGACGAGCGCACGATCGCATCGCAGACCTCGGCGGCCCGGTAGCCGTCCTCGAAGGTCGCACCGTGCGGCCCGACGTCGCCGTCCTCGGCGATCGCGGCCAGGAAGTGGTGGAGCTCGTGGACGAAGGAATGCTCCCAGCCGATGATGTGTCCGTGGGGCCACCAGTGCTCCCAGAACGGATGGTCGGCCTCGGACACGAGCACGGTGCGGAAGCCCTGCGCACGATCGCCCGGCTTCGAGCCGCTCAGGTGCACCTGGAGCTCGTTCAGCCGCTCGAGGTCGAACGCGATCGAGCCCTTCGAGCCGTTGATCTCCCACGCGAAGGCGTTCTTCCGCCCGGAGCAGAAGCGCGACGCCTCGATCGTGCCGAGGGCGCCGCCCTCGAACTCGACCACGGCCTCGAAGGCGTCGTCGACGTCGCGGCCCTGCTTGAACGTGCGGGTCGTTCCGCTCACGGATCCGATCTCGCCGACGAGATAGCGTGCGAGGTCGACCACGTGCGCGCCGAGGTCGCCGAGCGCTCCCGAGCCGGCCTGCGCGCGCTCGAAACGCCAGACCTCGTCGTCGATGTCGCCCCACTCCTGGAGGTAGCGGCCGCGGAAGTGGTAGATCTCCCCGAGCTCGCCCGCCTCGAGCATCTCCCGTGCGAGCCGGACGGCCGGGACGAAGCGGTAGTTGAAGGCGCACATATGCTTGACGCCTGCGGCGGCAACCCGCTGCCAGACCTCGTGGCTCTCCTCGGCCGTGCGTGCGAGCGGCTTCTCGCAGACCACGTGCTTGCCCGCCTCGGCGGCGGCGATCGTCGGCTCGGCGTGCAGGTTGTTGGGCCCGCTGTTGTCGAAGAGCCCGATCTCGTCGTTCGCGACGAGCTCCCGCCAGTCCGTCGCGTAGCCTTCGAAGCCGTAGCGGCGCGCCGCCTCGGCGACTGCCGCTTCCGTCCGCCCGGCGACCGCGACGAGCCGCGGGACGAGGGGCGGCGGCCACGTCATGTAGGCGATCTTCCGGTACGCGTTGGAGTGGGCCTTGCCCATGAAGGCGTAGCCGAGCATGCCGACGCCGATCTCGCGTATCTCGGCCGGCCCACCTGCCTGCCCCATCGTGACGAAGCCGACCTGCTTCTCCTCTGGCATGTCTCAGCTCTCCTTCTGGAAGGCGGCGTCGAAGGCAAGGGTGGAGGGCTCGAAGTCGGTGCGACGGACGAAGGCGAGTGCGTCCCGGGCCCCCCATTCGCGGTCCATGCCCGCATCCTCCCACTCGATCGAGAGCGGGCCGCCGTAGCCGATCCTGTTCAGAGCGCGGAAGAGCGACTCGAAGTCGACGTCCCCGTGCCCGGGCGAGACGAAGTCCCAGCCGCGGCCGGCATCGCCGAAGTTCAGGTGCCCGCCGAGGATCGACCGGCGCCCGTCCAACCGCTTCCGCGAGTCCTTGACATGCGCGTGGTAGATCCGGTCGGCGAACTCCTCGACGAACGCGGCCGAGTCGAGGAACTGGTGCGCGAAGTGGCTCGGGTCGAAGTTGATCCCGAAGCCCTCGCGGTGGTCGATCGCCTCGAGCGTCCTGCGCGTCGTCACGAAGTCGTACGCGATCTCGGTCGGATGCACCTCGAGCGCGAAGCGGACGCCCTCCTCGTCGAAGACGTCGACGATCGGGTTCCACCGCTCCGCGAACTCGCGGTACCCCCTGTCGACGGCCTCGAAGTCGTTGGGCGGGAACGAGTAGAGCAGGTGCCAGATCGACGAGCCGGTGAAGCCCGTCACCGTCTCGACCCCGAGCCTCGCGGCGGCGCGGGCCGTGTCCTTCATCTGCTCGGCCGCGCGTCGGCGTACGCCCTCGGGGTCGCCGTCGCCCCAGACGCTCGGCGGCAGGATCGCGGCGTGGCGCTCGTCGCAGGGGTCGCAGACCGCCTGTCCGACGAGATGCGCGCCGATGGCCCAGCAGCCGAGGCCGTGGCGCTCGAGGAGCTCCTTGCGGCTCTCGACGTAGCCGTCCTCGGCGATTGCACGATCGACCTCGAAGTGGTCGCCCCAGCAGGCGAGCTCGAGGCCGTCGAAGCCCCAGGCCGAGGCCTTCTCGGCGAGCTCCTCGAGGGGGAGGTCGGCCCACTGGCCGGTGAAGAGAGTGACGGGTCGTCCCATTCGCGGTCCTCCTTTAGGTGACTGATGTCGTCGCGGCCGTACCCGCCCGAACGAGCGAGACCCCGGCTTCTGCGTACTCCTCGAACGTCTCGCGCGGCAGCCCCTCGTCGACGACGATCGCGTCGAGCTCCTGGGCACGGGCGATGGAGAGAAGCGAGCTGCGTCCGAACTTCGAGGAGTCGATGAGGCCGATCGTGCGCGCCGAGACGGCGCGAGCGGCGTTGAGCGTGTCGGCGAGCGCGCGGCGCGTCGTCGTCAGGCCCTGGTCGAGGCTCAGGCCGGCGGCGGACACGAACGCGATGTCGAAGTTGAGCTGGGCCAGGAACTCGGCGGCCCAGCGTCCGCCGATCATGCGGAGGTTCTGATCCACCTCCCCCGGGGTCACGATCACATGCACCGAGTCGGCGTGCAGGCCGAGCGCGATGGCCGGCGAGTTCGTGACCAGCGTCAGGCCCTTCGGGGCCGTCCGCTCGAGACGGCGAGCGAGCGCGAGAGACGTCGTCGACGAGTCGACGAAGATCGTCGAGCCGTCCTCGACCCAGCCCGCAGCGTGGGCCGCGATCCTCTCCTTGGCGGAGCGGGCCTGGGCCAGGCGCTTGCTCCAGTCGGTCTCGATGATCGGCGCGTCCGCCCCGAGGGCGCGCGCTCCGCCGTGTACCCGCTCGACGAGCCCGGCGCCCGCGAGCCGCTCGAGGTCGCGGTAGACGGTGATCGGGGAGACGCCGTGCTCGCGGGCGAGGTCGGACACGGCGGCGCCCCCGGCGCTGCGGATGCGCGCGAGGATCTGGGCACGGCGGAGCTCGGCCGGCACCCGCCCCTCCTAGACGCGCTCCTCGAACGCGCGCCTCGTGATCTCCACCTCGAGCGGCCGGAACTCCTCGATCGCGGCGGCGAGGTGGTCGGCGAAGCGCTCGAGAGCCTGCTCCCCCTTCTCCGCCGTGGCCCGGAAGGGGTTTCCGATCACGCCTGTCTTCGAGAACTCGCCGTGATCCATCGGGAAGACGAAGTACTGGTAGCCCTGGAACTCCACGTCGGGCGCGCCGTCCTGCTTGATGAACGTCTCGGGGAGCCAGGGCGGCGCCTGCGCCCGGTCGTCCGCTGCCCGCTCCATCCGGACGAGAGTCCCGTCGTGGGCGAGCACCTGCGACGTCTCGAGCTCGCTTGCGTGCCAGCCGGGCGTCTCGTCCGGCGGGTTCTCGAGCAGGTCGCCGATCATTCCCATGTAGCGCTCGGCGTACGGCTTGTAGAGCGCGACGAAGGCGCCCGTCTCGTAGCGCACGCGCCGGAGCAGGGGGTCGATGATCTTCGTGTTCGACCCGTGCCCGTTCACGAAGACGAGCTTGTTCCACCCGTGGTGGATGAGGCTGCGGCAGATGTCGTACCAGGCCTCGAGCAGCGTGGCGGCGCGGAAGGTGATGGTGCCAACGCCGGCCTCGGTCTCCCGCATGTGCTGGGGCGAGTAGCCGGCCCAGAAGGGAGGCGCGTAGGGGACGTCCGCCTTCCTGGCCGCCCGCCGTGCCACCTCGAGTGCGGTGATGGTGTCCGTGCCGAGCGGCAGGTGAGCGCCGTGCTGCTCGCAGCTGCCGATCGGAACGAGCACGATGTCCGAGCGGTCGAGGAACCATTGGATGTCGGGCGGGGCGAGGTCGAGCAGGCAGTGCGAGGCCGGGCGGTCGGTGTCAGGCATGTGCCGATTCCTCCATGAGTGAGAGGTAGCGCCCGGCGACGAGGTCGGCGAGCGCCGGGTCGTTGATGTGCGTCTCGACGGGCTCGAAGGGAATGTCCGGGCGCAGGGCGGACGCGAGGGCCTCGAGGAAGGCGGCGTCCGCGTCGGGGTCCCAGAGCTCACCGCCCTCGACATCGGCCAGGGAGAAGCCGCGGGTCGGCGCGACGACTCGCACCGGCCCTCGCGCCACGTTCAGGCGCTCGGCGACGATGCCGCCCAGCTCCGCCATTTCGCCCGCCTCCAGGCGGACCAGCGTGGCGACGGGGTTGTGGTAGTAGCGCTTTCTCCCTCGGTAGCGCTCGGGCACGGTGGCCGGCGCGCCCTGGTTGAAGAAGTCGACGCAGCCGGGGACCACCACCTGCGGCAACCCCTGCTCGCCCGCGACGCGCAGCCGCTCCGGCCCGGTCGCGTGCAGCCCGTCCATCAGGCTGTTGGCGAGCTCGGAGAGCGTGTAGTCGATCACCCCCGCGAGCGCGCCCGCGGCGGCGAGCCCCTCCATCGCCGGGCCGCCGACGCCGTTCGCATGAAAGATGACGGGCTCCTGCCCGGCCTCTGCGAGTGTCTCGCGGATGCGCATGACCGCCGGCGTCGTGTGCCCGAGCATGGTGATCCCGACGGTGCCGGCGCCGAGATCGCGAACGGGCTTCCCCGCCCGGCGGGCCATCCCGACGACTGCCGCCGCGGCGTTGTCGAAGACCGCACGCGCGATCGGGTTCAGGCCGAGGATGTCGACGACCGAGTGCATGACGAGCGTGTCGGTCTCGCCCACGAAGGGGCCGAACGGCCGCCGGCCCGAGGCGCTCGGCGACACGATCAGCTTCGGCACGCCGACGGGAAGCGCCTGCATGGCGGCGGCGCCGAGGAGCGCCCCCTCGGCGCCGCCGAGACAGAGCGCGCCGTCGAGCCGTCCCTCCAGCCACAGCCGCAGGACGACGGCCCGAACGCCTCGCTCCATGAGCTCCACCGCCTTGCCGCGGCTGCCCGCAGCCCGAATCTCGTCGAGGTCGAGTCCCGCCTCCCGCGCGACGTCGTAGCGTGAGACGTCGGGAGCGCAGCCTTCCGCCTCGCCGAGGATGCCGGAGTCGACGATCACGGGCTCGGCGCCGAAGGCCACCAGGCGCTCGGCGACGTACGAGATCTCGGCGCCCTTGGTGTCGAGCGTGCCGATGAGCGCGATGCGGGGGCGGTCGGCTATGCCCTCGTCCCCTCGAGCGCGTCGATGTGCTTCCGCAGGCAGTCGGCCGACTCCTGCACGTACTCGTCGTACAGGCTCTCGGGCACGGCGCCGGTGCCGTGGTCGCGGAGGAACTGCTCGAGGCCCACGCTCGCCTCCGCCTCCGACGCGTCGCCGATCTCCCGGCGTTGCGAGATGCGGCTGCGGTCGACCGTTGCGACGAACTCGACCGTCAGGTACGCGTCGTAGCCGACCTCGCCCAGCGTGCGCACGATGAGCTCCCAGTCGATCGCTCCCTGTCCGGGCGGCATGCGGTTGTTGTCGGCGACGTGAAAGTCGACGAGCTTGTCCCCGGCGGCGCGGATCGCGGCCGGCCAGTCGGCCTCCTCGATGTTCATGTGGAAGATGTCCAGGCAGACGCCGCAGTGGCCGCCGACGTCCTCCGCGAGCGCGAGCGCCTGGTCGCAGCGGTTGAGAAAGTAGGTCTCGAAGCGGTTGAGCGGCTCGAGCGCGAGACGAACGCCTTGCTTCTCGGCGTGCGCCTGGCACTCCTTCAGGCTCTCGACGGCCCACCGCCACTCGTCCTCCGGCGAGGCCATCGGCGTCACCTTGCCGACCGTGGAGGGGACGACGGTCAGGATGGAGCCGCCGAGTCCCTTGATCATGTCGATCGTGTCCTTCACGTACTGGACGCTGCCGACCCGTACGTACTTGTCCTCGTGGAGGAGGTCGCGTCCGCCGACCATGAGCGTGACGGAGCCCCAGCACTCGAGCCCGTTCTCCTCGAGCAGGGAGCGCACCTGCTTCGTGTCGTAGAGCGCCGGCTCGCCGGAGATCTCGATCCCGTCGTAGCCGGACCGGCCGAGGCGCCGGATCGTCGTCTCGATCGGCTCCGGCCGCATCCAGTTGTGCATCGCCAGCTTCAGTGCCATGTGTTCCTCCTACTCGTCGACAGCGTCACAGGTCGAGCTTGCCGGGGTTCATGATCCGGTTGGGGTCGAGGCTCTCCTTGATCCGCCGGAGGGTGTCCAGCGCCGGCCCGTACTGGTCGCGCATGTAGGGCGCGAGCTTGAGGCCGACTCCGTGGTGGTCGTTCATGACGCCGCCGGCAGCGAGGATCGCGTGGACGCCGTCCGCCCAGATGCGATCGTGGAGTGCTGCTGCGTCGGGGCCGCCGTCCGGCACCACGAAACGGCCGTAGATCATCGTCCCCCACGGATACCAGTGGCTCAGGTGCACGCGCAGCGTGAGGCCCTCGTCCGCGTACGGCCCGTCGATGGCCGATCTGACCGCGCGATAGACGTCGTGGATGCGGCTGTACGTCGCGACCGCTTCGATCGTGCCCCAGATCGCCGGTAGCTCGGGGTGGTGGGGAGGCTGGTAGAAGTCGTAGCGCCGGTCCCACCAGATCTCGCCCAGGCGGCGGGGGAGGACCGAAGCGCCGTGCGCGACCGCCAGGGCGACCATGCCGTCCGCCTCCGCGTCGACGACGCCGGGGTCGCCTTCGAAGCACAGGAGCGTGCAGACGCCCTCGAGATCCTCTCCGACCACCGGCCCGAGCGAGAGGCGCGTGGCCACCTCGTCGTACATGCGGACGACCGAGGGCCGATACCCGCGCGTCAACGCCTCGCGAACCCCGGCGATGCCGTCCTCCAGCGAGCCAAACGACACGGCCTCGAAGCGCCGCGCCGCGGGAAGCGGCGCGAGCTGGAGCGTGGCGCGCGTGATGACGCCGAGCGTCCCCTCGGACCCGACGAAGAGCTGGGTCAGCTCGGGCCCCACGGCGTGCCGGGGCACTCGGACGGTGTCGATCAGCTCACCCGTCGGCACGGCCACGCGGAGAGAGAGGACGAGGTCCTCGATCTTGCCGTAGCGCGTCGAGAGGACGCCCGAGCCGCGCGCGGCCACATAGCCGCCCACCGTCGCGAGGTCGACCGAGGCCGGGTAGTGCGGAAACATGAGGCCGCGCTCGTTCAGCTCGCGCTCCAGGCGGCGGCCGTTGACGCCGGCCTCCGCCGTCACGGTCAGCGACTGCTCGTCCACGTCGACGACCTTGTCGAGGCCCGTGAGATCGAGGACGACGCCGCCGCCTGCGGCAACCGCGCCGCCCTGGCTGCCGGAGCCGCCGCCCCAGGGCACGACCGGCGCGAGGTGACGGTTTGCGAGCCGGAGCGTGGCGGCGACGTCGTCCTCCGAGCGCGCCAGCACGGCGATGTCGGCCCGTCCGAGGGGTGCGCCGGCCGCGCGGGCCGCGAGCGCCTTCCAGTACGTGTCCGCCGCGTACGCCTGCAGTCGCCCCCGATCGGTGACGACCGAATCCGTGCCGACGGCCTGCCGGAGCTCGCCGGCGAGCGTTTCGGTGCCGGTCGCGGAAAGGCTCACGTCACGCCCTTGCACGCAGAGAGCTCCACGGGTCCTCGCCTGAGACGTCCACGAGCTCGTAGCCCCCGTCGCCGACGCAGGGGCCGAGCGCGACCGTCAGCCTCGCCGGCTCCTGCCCGGTGTTGAACGACGCGTGCACCGTGCCCGCCCCGATGTAGACGGCCTCGCCGGCGCCGAGCGTCGTCCGCTCCTCCTCGAGCCACTGCTCGATCTCGCCGGATTGGACGACGATCACCTCCTCCTGCTCCGGATGCCTGTGGAAGTCGTGACCGTGCCCGGGCTCGAGCGTGACGTCGAGCACGGTGAGCCGGCCGGAGCCCGTCGAGGACGGGCGGCTGATCCAGCCGAGCCCGCCCCAGTCAAGTGTCTCGCGCTCGATGTCGTCAGCGTGGACGAACGTTCCGCTCATTCGCGTTCTCCTTCCGTTGCGCCGACCGGAATGGCCTTGAAGCGCTTCATGTTCTCCGTCATGGCGACCTCGGTCGGGAGCCGCTCCATGCTCGAGGCGCCGAAGAACCCCACGACTCCGCTCGTCCGCTCGAGGACGTACGCGGCGTCTTCGGGCTCGGCGATCGGGCCGCCGTGGCA
>Ga0299913_10000139_pt1 | contig 36813 bp, 40 predicted proteins | sample RVTome_9_FD_201360 | JGI IMG/M metagenome (GOLD analysis project Ga0299913, IMG submission 201360) | Soil microbial communities from uranium-contaminated site in the Upper Colorado River Basin, Wyoming, United States - RVT155D38 (version 2) ... | reverse complement strand
GGCGGGCCACCACGCGTCGGCGTAGGGGTGCCCGTCGCCTCCTCTCGTCACGTCGATCGTCGTCCAGCCCTGAGTGGAGGGTTCACCGCTGGCGTCGTAGTAGCCGAGCTCGTTCATCCGTTCGAAGTCGAATCGGATAGCCCCCGTTTCGCCGTGAATCTCGATCCGGTTGGCGTTGTGGTAGCCAGTGGCCAATCGGGTCGCCTCGAAGCTGGCCAATCCGCCGCCCGAGAGACGGCCGATGAAGAGGACGGCGTCGTCGACTGTGCTCTTGCCGGTCGCGCCCGCTGTTGTGGCGCCTGCTCCGGCGATCTCACCACCGGCCCCACCCTCGAGGAGGGCCCGCTCGTCGATGAAGGTGTGCTCGATCGCCCCGTCCACGGTGGCTATCTCCTCACCCGTGACGAAACGCACCGCGTCAATGATGTGTGCGTTGAGATCGCCATGGGCACCCGAGCCAGCTACGTCGCCCTGGAAACGCCACAACAGCGGAGTATCCGGCCCACCCCAACTCTGGAGATAGGCAGCCCGGGCGTGGTATATCCGGCCCAAAGCGCCCCCTTTCACAAGTCGGTGGGCGAGGGCGAGGGCGGGGACCCGGCGGTACATGTACCAGACGAATGCTTTGCCTTCGGCTCGGGAGGCGGCCTCTGCCATCGACTTGGCGCCCGCCAAGTCTGCAGCCAGCGGTTTCTCGCAGGCCACGTGCTTGCCTGCCTCGAGGGCCGCGATCGCCTGTTCGGCGTGGACGTTGTTCGGGGTGGCGATATCCACCAGGTCGACCTCGGAATGGGCTGCGGCCTCGCGCCAATCCGTGGTCCATGATGACCATCCCCACGTTGTTGCGAATCTTTCGAGGTCCTCGGGGTTGCGAGCCGAGACAGTATGGAGGTTGGCGATCCCGGCCTCGGGGAAGAACTTGCCAACGCTCATCCAGGCGTTGGAATGGGTTCGTCCCATGAACTTCGAGCCCAAGAGGGCGACATTGGTGATGGTCATCTATTGGCCTCTCTCTTCCGTATCCGGACTCAAGCGTCAACACCCAGGTATCGGCGTTGCAGGGTTGGGTTGTCGTGAATCTGCTCGGCCGTGAGCTCTGCTTCGATCCTCCCGGAGACCATTGCCAGCTGGCGGGTCGCCATGGCAGTCGCGGCATGGATGTTCTGCTCGACGGCCAGGACCGCAACTCCCTCGGCAACGAGGGTATGGACGACCGCTATGAGCGTCTCCACGATCGTCGGGGCGAGGCCCTCGGATGGCTCGTCCATCATGATCAGGCGACTGTTGAGCATCAGGGTCCGGCCGACGGCGAGCATCTGTTGCTCTCCACCGGAGAGCAAGCCTGCGCGGCTCTGGCGCCGCTGGGCGAGACGGGGAAAAAGCTCGTAAACGGCTTCGGCGTTCCACCGCTTCCCGTTAGTCCGGCTTGACAGCATCCGCAGATGCTCATCGACGGTCAGGGATGGAAAGAGTCTTCGACCTTGAGGCACATAACCGATCCCGGCTCGTGCGACCTTCTCGGGAGATAGCCTGGTGAGGTGCTGCCCGTCGAACACGACGGAGCCGCGGGTCGGTCGAATCAGACCCATGATCACCTTGCACAATGTGGTCTTTCCCATGCCGTTTCGCCCGATGATCGCCACCGACTCGATCCCCATCGAGAACGAAAGCGAGTCGAGGACCGTCGACTGGCCGTAGCCCGCCTCGAGCGTGTCAACCTGGAGGAGTGGATCGGCCATCACTTCTCGTGGGGTTCCCCGAGATAGATCGCGTGAACGATTGGGTCATCACGGATCTCCTCGGTCGAGCCGGAGGCCACCACTTTGCCGTCGGACATGACAACGATCTGTTCTGCTGCCCGGAGCGCCACATCCATGTCATGCTCGATGAGGACCAGAGTCAATCCGGGGGGAAGCCCAAGCAACAGCTCCGTGAGGCTCTCTCGCTCTCCTTGCGACAACCCAGACGCCGGCTCGTCCAGGAGCAGAATGAAGGGGTCGGCGACCAATGCCATCGCCACCTCCAACTGGCGCCGTTCACCATGGGAGAGGTCTTCGACCATGTCCTCCTTGCGCTTGCCGAGCCACACCATCGTCGCTGCGGCAGCAGCCTTCTCGCGGAGCTCCTCATCCAGCTTCGATCTCCACACCGCTCTGTGGCGTCCGCTCTTGCCGGTCTGAGCGAGGTAGAGATTGTCTATGACGGTCAGTCCACCGAACAGACGGGTGCGCTGATAGGTACGGGAAACGCCCATTGCGGCGCGGTGGCGCGACGGATGCATGGTGCAGTCCACCCCGCCGATCTCGATGGTCCCCGACGTCGGCCTCATGTCGCCTGCGATCAGATTGAAGAGCGTGGTCTTCCCGGCCCCGTTGGGTCCGAGGAGACCCAAGCGTTGGCCGTAGATGACATCGAGATCGATGTCATCTACGGCCACCAGTCCTCCGAATGCCTTGGTCACTGACCGAATGCTCAGGGCATGACCCTGCTGTGCCTCGACCGGGACTACGGGATTCGGTACCAACTGTTTCCTCACCTACTCCTGAGGAACACCATCGACCACCGGGATCGCGTTCCCGCTCCACGGCAGGTCTCTCGTCTCGCAGGCTGGGAAGTCCCTCGAGGGGCCGGGGGTGTCGGTGCTGAAAGTGCCGCCGAAGGTCTGGTCCACCTGCGGGATCAGAGCCACCGTTTTCTGCACCACATCCTCGCCATCGAGTACCAGCTGGGAGAGGTAGACATCGACGATACCGTGTCGGTTCTCATCGAGTGCCACCGGTCCGTAAGGCAGATCGAGCGTCATACCCGCCAGTTCGGCACGCAAGGCTTCGTGGTTGTTCGACAGGTCGCCGTCGACTGCATTCAGCGCATTGACCAGAGCCACGCCTCCGCCGTAGTAGCCGTAGAAGAACCCGAACGCCGCCGCCACCGACGGTGCCGCAGGCTCGTTGCCGCTCATGGCGCCCGACAGTGTCTCCCAAGCTGCATCAGCGCTTGCCAGGTACTCCTGGATTTCGGGTGACGTCACATCACCCGGCGGTGTGGCGAATCCACCCACGTACGCGCCTGCGATGCCCGGGCCGAGTGTCGATGCGAGCCCAGGGTTGAAGAACAGGTTTCCGGCGTGTTGTTCGCCCGAGAGTTCTCCCTTTGCATTCACGAACGCTTCCAGCGCGGCCGTTGTCCCGGTTCCTCCCACGACCCAGAAGTAGCCATCCACCTCATCCGGGTCGGGTAGCTGCTGGATGAACGATGAGTAGTCGGTCGTTCCGAGAGGTGGAAACACCCGGCTCGTCACCTCGCCCCCGACTGCACAGAAGTCGGCGATGAAGCCGGCGGCCGAGGTCCACGCAAAGCTGTAGTCATCAGCGATGACGGCCGCTGTCTCCCACCCGGCCTCGTTGTACAGGAGATCTCCGAGTCCCGCGTTCCACTGTGCGCCGTCGCCGTGGAATCGGAAGTAGTTGGGAGCCTGCACATGAAGCGTCGTCTCCTGCGCGCCCGCGATGCCACTGATGACCGTTATCTCCGGGTTGTCCTTCGCATAGTTGGCGACGGCAATCGACTCATCGCCCGAGAGCGGGCCGATGATTATCTCAGCGCCGTTCTGTTCGACCAGGGTTCGGATCTCCTGGATGATTCGGTCGGGGGTGTCGTCTCCACATCCGGTGCCGACGAGTTCGATCTCGCGGCCTCCGGCGACGGCGTTGCTGAACCCGTCGAGAGCGCTGGTGGGTGAGTTGCTGGTTGCACCTGCATGGTTGATCAGGGCCAAGATCGCCCCGCCGACCACGTCCTCGTGGAAGGCGCCAAAGGCTCCCTCACACTCGCCCAGGATCCCGAGTTTGATCGGCTCACCTCCGGCCGCTGTCGTATCGGTCGGGGCAGCGGTCGTTTCGGTCGGGGCAGCTGTCGTTTCGGTCGAGGGTGCAGTCGTTTCGGTCGTAGCACCATCCTCTGCACACGCCGCCAGGATCATCGCCATCAAGGCGATAAGGGCCAGCCATCGGGCTGGCCTCGACCGTCTGACTTCGATTGCTCTCATATCTTCCTCCTCCGTCGGCGAGGCATTTGCTCGCGCTTTTCTCTGTTCCTTTGCCAGGGTGAGCATCAATCGGCACCGACTCTGGCGACGGGAGGCGCCAAGGGTTTCATGCCTCGGGTCCCTCGACGGAGCCGGTCGATGATGCCCATGATCCCCTCGGGTGAGAGGACCATGATCAGCAACACGACGATCCCGATCACTGTGTTGAATCGAGCCTCCGTGATGCCGATCAGTCCGACCAGCGGGAGATTTCGCAAATAGATGTTGGCGGTGAGATAGACCGCCGCTCCCAACCAGGCGCCCCCGAAATATGAGATGCCGCCGATGACCGCGATGATGAGGAGGTCAAGGGTGGGCCCGATCGAGATCGACGTGGGGTCGATCTGACCGTTCCACCAGATGTTCAAGATCCCGGCGCAGGCAGCGACGAATCCGGCGATCACGAAGGCCAGAGTTCGGTGTAGCGGGACGTTGAAGCCGAGCGATGCCATTCGAACGGGATCGTCTCGAGTGCCTTGCAATGCCAGTCCAAATGGCGTTCGAGCGATCGATCTGAAACCGAGGTAGACGACCAGTGATAGCCCGACGGCGACGTAGTACAACCGCCAGGGATGACCGGCGAAGAACGACGGCGGCGTGATCCCGGTGATACCTCCGAATCCCGACAGGTTCGTGACCTGGCCAAAGACGTAGTAGCCGATGACCGCGTAGGTGAGCGTCAGCATGAGGAAATAGATCCCGCTCGTTCGACTGGCCAGCGCTCCCAGGACCAAGGCGACGACCAGGCAGACCCCCAGAGCGAAGAGGGCGCCGACCCAGGGATCCCATCCGAGCTTCAGCCCTTTCGACCCTGCTTGACCGGTGGCGTTGCCGACCATGAAGCCGGCCACCCCGAAGATCAGGAACTGAGCCAGAGATACCATGCCGCCATACCGGAACAAGAACACGATCGAAGCGGCGGCAACGCCGAGGATCAGGATCCGAGTCACGAGAAACGAGGTGACGAAATCGGACGTCACCAACGGCAAAACCGCCAACGCTGCAGTCACCGCAATCAGCGCGAGCTTGGACGTTCTGCTCATTCCGGCCGACCGAACAGTCCGTATGGCCGAACGGCGAGAACAACGGCCAGAAGCACGAAGGTGAGGATGATGCTGTAGAAGGTGAGGCCCCCAGGAAGGTACGCGGGAGAAAAAGAGACTACGAATCCGAAGAGCATTGAGCCCGCGAGTGCACCTTTGAGCGAGCCCAGCCCGCCCACGATCACCACCACCAGCGAGTTGAGGAGCCACTGCCCGTCGGCTCCCGGGGCCGCCCCGGCGAACGAGGCACCCATCACACCGCCGAACCCGGCCAAGAATGCGCCCACGAAGAAAGCGACGGCGAACACCGCGAGGATATTGATACCTAGGGCCCGAACCATGTCGCGGTCATCCACGCCGGCGCGAATAATCATTCCCATCCGGGTCTTGTTGAGCCAAACCCACAAGGCGGCACCGACCACCATTGCGAGGGCGAGCATGAACAGTCTCGAAGTGGGGTAGCGCCGGCCGAGGATCTCGACGAAGTGGGTCACCGCCCCGGGCCAAATCATCCGCGTGGCCAACCCGCCAAACCAAGCAAGCATCTGGTCGGCGAGGATCACCGATACCCCCAGTGTGATCAAAGCCTGGCGCAGCTCCTGACCTTCGTTCCATCTCAACAGGACCTGCTGTACGACTATGCCGATCACGGCAGCAACCAACGCCCCCACCAAGAGCGGCACGAGCCACGAGGCCATGCTCACATCCGCCGGTTCGATGTTCCGTGTCTTGCCAACCATCGTCTGCTGCAAGGTGATGCCGAGATAGGCAGCCAGCAAGAAGAGAGAGCCATGGGCCATGTTCACGGTCCGCATCAGGCCGAATATGAGAGTGAATCCCGAGGCCACGACGAAGAACAGTCCGGCCACCGTGACTGCGTCGAGGAACGTGACCAGAAACCTGCCGGGGTTGGTGACTGCCGGTCCGGCCGGGGTTCCCCGAGCGAGAAAGAGGATCCAGACGAGGACGAGGAGAAAAGGGATGGAAGCCAACCCGATCAAGAGGCGACGTCGCAGCTCCAGCCGACTCCGAGAGGTTCTCACCGCTTCCGACCCTGCAGCCTTCACGACACTCATCTGCTCACCGGTCCGCACACCGGCGACGAAGGTACCACTTTCCTCGGGCGCGTGTGTACAGAACTGTATACAGTCTGTGCCATGAGCGGCGCTGAGTCTGCGCCCCAGTCGAGGAGGACCCGATGCACCTTTCCATGCACAACTGGATGCGGGCCGAGCCGATCGAGGTGACGATCGCCCGCCTGGCTAAGTTCGGCTACTCGAGCATCGAGATCAGCGGCGAGCCGGACATGTATGACACCAAACATGTGAAAACGCTGCTGGACGACGCGGGTCTCAAATGCTGGGGGGCGGTGACCCTGATGCTGGGCGAGCGCAACCTGGTGGCCAAGGACGAGGCGCAAAGGGTCGCCTCCGTGAAATATGTCAAGGACTGCATCACGATGGTCAAGGAGCTCGACGGACACGAGATCACAATCGTGCCTGCCACTGTCGGAAAGATCATCCCTGACGCATCGCCCGAGGAGGAATGGAAGTGGGCCGTGGACGGGATGGCCGAGATCATGGCCCATGCTCTCGTCGAGGGGGTTCGGCCTTGTATCGAGCCTCTCAACCGTTTCGAGACCTACTTCATCAACCGGGGCGAACAGGCCATGGCGCTTGCGGAAGCCACCGGTCCTGACTGTGGAGTCTGCCTCGATGCTTTCCACATCAACATCGAAGAGGCCGACTGGCGTCAGGCGATCATCGACGTGGGAGATCGGCTCACCGACTTCCATGTGGCAGAGAACAATCGGATGCCGCCAGGAATGGGTGAGTACGACTGGGCAGAGGTTGTCGCCCTGCTCAGTCAGATCGGGTACGACGGTGCGTTGACGATGGAGTTCGTGGCGCCGATCGACCGGACCCCGGCCAATCCATATCCCAATGCGCTCGACGACAACCCTGCGGGCATCTCACCCGAGCAGCTCAAGTTCATCCAGGACCACGGCAGCTCGACCCTCAGTGAGGAGTTCTACGACTGGATGGTGGAACAAGCCAGCGCCCACGTGCTCCCTTTGATCCAACACTGAGAAAGTGACGCCCCGAGTCGTCATCGTCGGCACCCTCGACACCAAGGGCCCCGAGGTTGCCTATATGCGCGATCGCCTGATCGAGTTGGGGTGTACGACCACAGTGATAGACGTCGGAATCCTTGGCGAGCCCCTCGGCATAGTTCCCGACATCGATCACGGTGAAGTCGCTCGATTCGCCAACTCGACCATTGGGGAGGTCCGACAGGCGGGTACCCGGGGCCGTGCTGTGGCCGTGATGCGCCGGGGGGTGCAGTCCCTGATGACTGATCTGTACAGGCGGGGGAAGGTCGATGCCGCCATCGGCCTTGGAGGAGCCGAAGGCGCGGTCATGGGGGCGGCCGCTTTGATGGTCCTCCCGATCGGCGTGCCCAAGGTCGTCCTCAGCCCTATTGCATCGGGGCGCCATGAGTTTGGGCCCTTGGTCGGAACGTCGGACATGATGGTGGTGCACTCCGTGGTCGACATCATGGGCCTCAACCGGGTGGCGACGACCGTGTTCGACAATGTGGTCGTGGCGGTGGCCGCCATGGCCGCCAACCCGCGCCAGCTCGTTGCCGATGACCCCGACACTCGACTCGTCGGTGTGACGATGCTCGGCAACACCACCAAGGCGGTCATGGCCCTACGCGACCGTCTGGCCGAACACGGGTACGAAGCAGTCGTCTTCCATTCCAACGGTGTGGGCGGGCCGGCCATGGAAGAACTCGCCACAGCCGGGCACTTTGTCGGGATCGTCGACTTCACCACCAACGAAGTGACCGATCCCATGGTCGGGGGGATACACGACGGGGGCCCGCGCCGCCTGAGGACGATTGGCGAGCTGGGGTTGCCTCAGATCGTGGTTCCGGGATGCATCGACTTCAGCGTATTCGCCAGCGGGCAGGTCCCTCCCGAGCTCGCCGACCGACCGACCTATGACCACAACCCCGAATACACCCTTGTCCGCACACCAAAAGGCCAGATGGAGGCAGTCGGGCAGCTCTTCGCGGAGCGACTGAATCCGGCGCGCGGCCCCGTCGCCATGGCTATCCCCACCGGAGGCCTGTCCATCCCGAACGTTCCCGACGGCCTCTTCTGGGATCCTGTCGCCGATGGGGCCTTCGTGGATAGCCTCCGAACCGGCCTCCGCCCCGACATCACGGTCCACACCTTCGCTCACCACGTCAATGATCCATCCTTCGGGGAGATCGTGGCCGACCTATTCGTAGAACTGCTAGACGCCACGGCCGTATCCACGGCTCAATTGGAGAGAACGACATGACAACAGACAGACTGACAGAGATCACGGAGGCCGAACGGGCGTTCCGGGAGCAGTTCGTCTCCTGGAACCTGGCGGAGCTCTCCTACGTGGATATACGGGCCTATCTCGAGGAGAAGGACCTGGTGCTGGTGCCCATGGCCAGCACCGAGCAGCACGGTCCGCACCTGCCTCTCTACTGCGACACCATCACCGCCATCGAGATCTCGGCCCGGATCTCACGGCTCATCGGCGTCTTGCACACTCCACCAATCTGGACTGGCTATTCGCCGCAGCACATGCACCGTCCCGGTGAGGGACGGGGCACGATCACGGTCCGTTCGTCGACCCTTCTCGCCCTGATGGAAGACGTGGCGAGAAGTCTGATCCACCACGGCTTCAACCGGATCCTGTTCGTGAACGGGCACGGGTCCAACATCAAGGTGGTCGACCCGGTGCTGCGCAAGCTTCGCTACGAGACCGGCGCCCTCATCGGTCTGGTCAAGCCCTATATGGAGCGCTACGTGGGGGTGGTGGAAGGGGTGTTCGAAAATCCACCCGAGGAGACGCCCGGCTGGCATTCGAGTGAGTGGGAGACATCACAATGTCTCGCATGGAACGAGGATCTGGTTCGTATGGACAGAGCTGAGCACACCCCTACCTCGATCCCTGATTTCCTCCCCGACTCGTTCAGGAAGTTCGACGGCGCTCCCGATGTGGAGTTCGAGGGATACACCTACTTCAACTTCCCGATGGATCACCACGAGTTCACCGAGACCGGCGTGATCGGCAATCCGATGCGGGCCACCAAAGAGAAAGGGGAGGAGTCGTTCCGGAGATACTCAGAGCATGTGGCTCGTGGGGTGCTGGAACTGATGCATGTCCCGGTGAAGGTCGAAAACCGAGAGTTCGTCGACCGGGTGCTCTGATGGCGGAACCCACCAACGCAACCGAGCGAGCCTATGCGCAGCTGCGCGAGCTGCTCACGAGCGACAACGTCAGTGCCGGAGACCATCTGAGAGAGGTTGCCTTGGCCGAATGGCTGGGCATCAGCCGCACCCCGGTGCGGGCGGCGCTCCAGCGTCTCGAACTCGACCAGCTCGTTCGTCGAAGCGGACATAGTGGATATTCGGTGGCCGGGCTGACGCCGACCGACGTGGGTGAGATATGCGATGTTCTCCGACTGGTCGACACCGCCCTGTTCATCCGTGCTGCGGAGAACCTGACAGAGGAACAAGGCATCGCTTTGCGCGAGTGTGTCGACACCATGGCCGCCGCCGCGGAGAGGCGCGATCTGGAACAGTGGACCGACGGAGACAAGGTATTTCATGAGCTCTTGCAGAAGGCCTCAGACCACGCGCTTCTTGCAGATATCGCCGCAAAGCAACGACGCCGCCTCCACCGGTTCTGGACGTCGGCCCCCGGTCGCCTCGAACGACTGGCCCTGTGTGCCGAAGAACATGCCTCTATCGCCAGATCGGTAGCCGACTCAGACCACAAGGCGATAGGACGGCTGGTCAACGAGCACATCGACCACATGGAGGCCAGCCTCATCAGCCAGCTCGACGTGGCGCGACCGTTCATCTCGGTGAACGGGTCGGCGCTCGACCATGTCTGACCCCCGTTCCGCCTTCCGGATCAGAATGCTCCAGCATGAGTTGTCCGACCTGGTGGGAGCCGAGCACATCTCTATCGACCCGGGGGAACTGACCCGGCAAGCGGCTGACTGGTCCTGGATGTCCCAGCTCTACCAGCTCCACGACATCGATCTCCCGACCGCCGACGTGATGGTCCGGCCCGGTACCGCAGAACAAGTCGCAGCCACAATTCGCATTGCCACAGACCATCGAGTTCCGGTGGTGCCGAGGGGAGGGGGGTCGGGCACCCAGGGTGGGACTCTGGCCCTCTATGGCGGTATCGCGTTGGACCTGACCCGAATGGACAGGATCGTTGAAATCGACGAGACCAGTCTGGTGGTGAAGGCCGAGGCCGGAGTCACCGGGCCTCAGCTAGAGCAGGCGCTCGAACCTCTCGGACTGGCAGTTGCACACGAACCCGGTTCGTTCCATTTCGGCGCCACGGTCGGTGGATGGTTGGCGGCCCGCGGTTCTGGGGTCAGGTCGACCAAGTACGGCAAAGCGGAGGACCTCGTGCTTCAGGCAGACGTCGCCCTCCCGCCAGGAAAGCTGGTTTCTACCCTCCCGGTCCCAAGTCACGCTGCCGGGCCCGGTCTGCTCCAACTCCTGATCGGCTCGGAGGGCACGATGGGTGTCCTCACCTCCGCCACCCTTCGTGTCGACCCCATACCGGCGGCGCAGGCATTCCTCACCTACGAGTTCGAGTCAGTCTTCGACGGTCTCGAAGCCGGGCGTCGGGTCATGACCCGACGTTGGCGCCCTGCGGTGATGCGTCTGTATGACGAGGCCGACCGTCACAAGCTCAACGACATCCTGGGGCTCGGTCTCACAGGCGCCCTTCTCGTGGTGGTGTGTGACGGTGACCAACGTCTCGTCGATCTCGAAGCGGAGGCAATCACGGCGATCTGCACCGAGGCGGGCGGATCCTTCATCGGGCCCGATGGGGCCATGGCCTGGTGGAAAGGCAAGTATGAGCCTTATGCAAAGGGAACGGCGCCCGCTCCTCCCTCCATCTTCGGGACCACGGACACGGTCTGCACTTTCGACGACATGCCCGATCTCTACCGGGCCAAGCGGAAAAACATCGAGGAGGGCTTCGCTGAGTACGGCGCCGAATACACCGCTCATTTCTCCCATTGGTTCCCATGGGGCGTGATGGTCTATGACCGGTTTTATGTCCACGAGCCTCCCACCGACCCGATGGAGGCACTCGAGCTCCACGATCGACTGTGGGACTCGGCGGTTCGCACGTCGTTGGCACATGGCGGTGTGATCAACGAGCACCACGGTGTGGGGGTCAAATTGGGTCGGTTTATGAGCGAGCAATACGGTGAGGCATGGTCCTACGTCCAGGCGATCAAGCGTGCGATAGACCCGGACGGGATCCTCAACCCCGGAAAGCTGGGCTTTGGGGCACCGCGATGAACGCGGGACAGCCGGTTACCGCACGGTCGTGCACTGTCGAATCATCAGCCGGCAAGCCAGCCACCGTCGACATCGAGGATGCTGCCCGTCAGGTAAGACGAGGCATCGGAGGCGAGGAAGACCGCCGCACCACCGAGATCATCGGGAACGCCCAACCGATTCATTGGGATTCTCGAGTGGACCCATGCGCTCCGCTCGGCGTCCTGGAAGAGCTCTTCCGTCAGCTCGGTCCGGAAATAGCCGGGGGCGATGGCATTGACCCGAATCCCGGAGCGCGCCCACTCGACCGCCAGGGTCCGCACCACGCCTCCCAGACCGGCCTTCGACGCTGCGTAAGCGGCAGCGTTGGCGATTCCTATCCTCGTCGTCAAAGACCCGATGAAGATATGGGACCCACCCGAGCCCGCGTCGAGCTGTCGCCTACCGAACTCCCGTGACAAGAAGAATGGAGCGGTGAGATTGACCGTCATGATCTTCTCCCAATCCGCGGGGTCCACCTCGACCGCGGGTGCGCGTCGCTGGTGGCCTGCCGAATGGAGAACGATCTCGACGGGCCCTACCTCAGACCAGACGATGTTCACCCACGATTCGATGCCATCGACTTGGGTGAGGTCCAGTGGCCTCACTATGGCATCGCAGGAGACGGAGGCGAGGTCCGCCGCTACCCGGTCGAGCTCCTCAGAATCACGGCTTGCGAGAACAACCTTCGCCCCGGCCTTGCCCAACGCCTGCGCCATCCCTCTCCCGAGGCCCCGGCTTGCCCCGGTGACCACGGCCGTCCGGCCGTCGAGCCTGAAGCTATCGGTCACTTTCAGACGACAGTCGTTTCGGACATTCCGCCACCCTAACCCTCACCGGTGTCCCTCATCGGTGCGTCCGAACACACGAAAGGAGGCCCCGTGTCCGACTCGCCAACCATCCTCCTGATGGGCACTCTCGACACCAAGGGGTTGGAGTACTCGTATCTGCGAGATCGCCTCCTGGGCGATGATGTGCAGGTGCTGGTCGTTGATGTCGGCGTCAATGAGCCTTCCGGAATCACTCCCGACATCACCCGGCACCAAGTGGCGGCGGCCATCGGCGCAGACGTGGACGCTCTCGCTGCTGCAGGGGACCGCGGGGAGGCCGTCACGATCATGACACGAGCTGCTGCCGCATTGGTTCTGCGGCTGCACGAGGAGGGCCGCTTCGACGGAGTTCTGGCTGCAGGTGGCTCAGGGGGAACTGCCATTGCGACTTCTGCAATGCAGCAACTGCCGGTTGGAGTTCCCAAAATGATGCTTTCCACCATGGCCTCGGGGGACACATCTCGCTATGTGGGAGCCACCGACATCACGATGATGGCGTCGGTGACCGACATCGCCGGGGTGAACTCGATCTCTGCCCGGATTCTGGCGAACGCCGCTGCGGGCATCGCCGGCATGGTGAAGAAGACGCCGGTCGAGCTCCACGATCCTCGCCCTCTGGTGGCGGCCACGATGTTCGGCGTCACGACGCCTGCCGTGACAGAAGCCCGAGCCAACCTGGAGAGCCGCGGCTACGAAGTCCTCGTCTTTCATTGCACCGGCACCGGCGGTAGGGCAATGGAGAATCTGATCGACGCAGGATTCTTCGATGGGGTGCTCGACCTCACCACTACCGAGCTCTGCGACGAGTTGGTGGGAGGTGTGCTCACCGCCGGTCCTGATCGGCTTGGGGCGGCGGCGCGGGTCGGCACTCCCCAGGTGGTCTCGCTCGGGGCTCTCGACATGGTCAACTTCGGAGCCCCTGACACCGTGCCTGAGAGGTTCGAGGGTCGGACCATGTACCAGCACAACCCGGCAGTGACTCTCATGCGAACCACCCCAGAGGAAACCGCCGAGCTGGGGCGACAGATCGCCGAGAAGCTGTCGGGTGCCAGTGGACCGACCGCCCTTTTCATCCCGCTTCGGGGGGTGTCGATGATCGCCGTCGCGGACCAGCCCTTCTACGATCCGGACGCCGACGCGGCGCTGTTCGAGGCGATCCGCGAGAACCTGTCGAGCTCGGTCGAGCTGATCGAGATGGACTGCGACATCAATGATCCGGCGTTCGCCACCGCGATGGCGGAGAAGCTGGATGCCTATATGAAAGGGGTGCGATGACAGGTGACGATGCCCGGGCCAGGCTCCGGGCGACTCTCGAGCGAGGTGATCCGATCATCGGGGCGGGGGCCGGCACCGGCCTCTCGGCGAAGTGCGCAGAGGCAGGTGGTGCCGACCTGATCATCATCTACAACTCGGGTCGGTACCGAATGGCCGGACGGGGATCATTGGCTGGCCTGCTCCCCTACGGCGACGCCAATGCGATTGTCATGGAGATGGGAAATGAGGTGCTCCCGATAGTCCATGACACACCGGTCCTAGCGGGAGTATGTGGGACCGACCCTTTTCGCCTCATGCCTCATTTCCTACGCCAGGTCATGGACGCAGGATTCGCCGGGGTGCAGAACTTCCCAACAGTGGGTCTCATCGATGGCACCTTCCGAGCGAATCTAGAGGAGACCGGAATGGGCTTCGGGCTCGAGGTCGACATGATCAGAGAGGCCGCTCGCCTGGGGCTGGTCACGGCACCTTATGTCTTCGACCCGGACGACGCCGTCTCCATGACCGAGGCTGGTGCAGACGTGCTGGTCCCCCACATGGGGCTCACCACCAAGGGAACCATCGGGGCGCAGACTGCCAAGACCCTCGACGAATGTGTAGTCGAGATCCAGGCCATGCGTGACGCCGCGGTGAGAGTGAACCCCGAGATCACTGTGCTCTGTCATGGGGGTCCGCTCGCGGAGCCGGAGGATGCCCAGTATGTCCTAGACCGCACTGAGGGCATCGTCGGGTTCTTCGGTGCCTCCTCCATGGAGCGCCTGCCCACCGAGACGGCCATCACCGAGAACATGCGTCGCTTCAAGTCCTTGACGCACTAGAAGGAAAGGGAAACATGTCCGCCAAGTACGTCGATCCGTCTTCGATACCGACCTGGACCTTCGATTGGGGGATCATCAAGCCACTCGTCGCAACTGACAATACGGAAGGTGCTGACTGCAGCCTGATGCATGTCGTCCTCCTTCCAGGCATGGGACACGATCGGCACAACCACCCCGAGTCGGACGAGATCCTCTACATCCTCTCTGGGAGAGGAGATCAGATGATCGACGATGGTGAACCGAAGCCCGTCGTACCGGGAGACGCAGTCTGGATCCCGAAGGGGGTGTTCCACTCGACACTGAACACCAGTCACGAGCCGATGGTGATCCTCGCGGTGTATGCCCCGGCAGGAGCGGAGGAGGTGTTGAAGACTCTCCCGGACTTCACTGAGGTCCCGGCTGGGTCGAACCCTCGCGTGACCATCGGCTGATCCTCACCACACCTGCATCGGTGGCGACTCTCGAGTCGACCCGACCGACGCCATCACGCTCGCGATGGCCGCGAGTCGAGAACGGCGACCTGTGGCGTCAGATCGTGACCGAGTGGTCTAACCGCACCCGGTAGTCGTACATCCAGCCCATCGACTTCTCGGTGATCGCGTACTTGAAGAGCAGGGGCAGCATGAGGTCCCGGGTGAGACGTCCGACCGGTCCGGGCGTCTTGTGGCTGCTGCCACGGGCTCCCCAGGCCACGATCTTCTCCACTCTTTGCCGCCGTTCTTCGTCATAGGCCTTGAGCGCTTCGTGGATGGTGGGCAGGTCGTGGAGGCTTCGGGCCAGGACGATGGCGTCTTCGATGGCCATTGATGCGCCTTGACCCGAGGATGGTGCCGGGGCATGGGCCGCATCACCGATGATGACCATTGGGCCACGATGCCAGGTGGGCACGTGACCGAGGTCGTGGGTGTTGTCGGCGGCCAGTTCCAGCTCTCCGGATTCGATCAACTCGACGGCGGGCCCGGTGTCACTAGCGAACACTTTGATCAGTTGCCGTTTCCAGTCGTCCAGACTGGTAGCGGCCTTCTCCTCGGCTGTGATCATGGGTCGGGGCAGGTTGGCGAACCAGACAACGTCTCCTTGTGGTGTGGCGGTGTATCCGAAGAATGCGCTGCGGCCGAAAATCATGTGCCAGGCTTCCGGTTCGATGTCGCCGGCCGCGCCTGCTGTGAATCCCCCAAAGTTGGTCAGCCCGACGTAACGGCCGGTTGGAGCGTTCGGGTCGATGATCTGACGCACTGCGGATTGGATCCCGTCCGCACCGATGAGTAAGTCGCCTGTTGCGTCGCCACCGTCTTGGAAGGTCGCATTAACTCTGCCATCTGGATCGAGGGCGGCGTCTGCCAGCCGGCGGCCGTATTCGACTCGAATCCCCCGACGCACCGCCTCCTCTTGGAGTAGCGACGCGAGCCGGGAGCGTTTCATGGTGTGCGCTGTTGGGCTGCCCTCCCGTGTTGAGTCGAGGGAGATTTCGGCCAGCCTCCGGCCGCGGTGATTCCACAGCACATTGCGGCGGGTCGGGAAACCGGCTGATTTGGCCAGATCGAACGCACTGATGGCTGCCAGCCCCTCCAAGCCGTTGGCGGTGATCGCCAGGTAGGAGCCCACATCGGGGTCGGCAGGCGGGTACGCCTCGTAGACCGTGGCATCGATTCCGACCTGCTGCAACGCCATGGCAGTGACCGGCCCGGCTATCCCTCCACCGGCGATGAGAGCCTTCATAATGTATCCTTTCTACGATTTCAGAGTATCTCGATACTCGAATCTCTCGATAAACGAAGGATATCGGATGAACAGAGAACGTCAAGTCTTGATCGCCGAGGTGGGCACAGCCGTTCAGGTCTATCAGCGGGCCACCGACGGCTTCGACGATGCGGTCGGTAGTCTGCTCGGGCTCAACCCCACCGATCTGCGTTGTCTCGACTGGCTCACTTCGGGACCGATGACCGCCGGCGAGCTGGCGACAGCAACCGGCCTGTCCAGTGCAGCCACAACGACTCTGATCGACCGGCTGGAGGACAAGGGGTACGTGACCCGAGAACGCGACGGGACCGACCGCCGCAAGGTGGCAATCCGGCTCACTTCGGAAGCAGAAACGCGACTAGGGGAGCTCTATGGTCCCCTCGCCACAGAAGGTGGCAACCTTTTGGAGCTGTTCAGCGACGACGAGCTGGCGAGAATCCACACCTTCCTCCAGCAAGCCACATCTCTCGTCGAGCAACGCGAGCACCACGTCAGATCCCGGCAGCGGTGATCTGGCCGCCATTGATGGCGGATCGCGTATTGACAGCCAGGTTCAGGGCTCGCACCTTACGCTGTACAACTTACAACGTACGAAGGGAGGAGACAGTGAGGACGTCGACCATCGGAGATCGGGGGGTCGCGCCGGGTGAGGAGCACGACTCGAACGACTCGGGCGTGAGCCCCGGATCGAGACGGATACGAACTGCCCGGGTCACAGGTGTTTGGTACTCGGAGGCCTCGACTACGTGCTGAGCGCTGGTCGGCTATGGGATGGCAGAAACGCCGCGAACCCACGAGAGAGGCGTCGAGCACATAGAGCGAAGGATTGGCCCTGGGTGGGGAGACCATCGCGCGCCCTCACGTCAACGAGGGAAACCGCCTGCTGCGGCGCGACGGAACCGGTAGGTTGCCCGGGATGAGGACGCACGACTATCTCAAGGCGCGGCTGAAATGGGTGCGTCACGACTTTGATGAGGTGCTCGAGAAGCTCACCGAGGCGGACCTGCCTTGGCGCCCCACGGACGACATGCTAACGGTAGCGGGGCTCCTCATCGAGATGGCGAACAAGGAAAAGGAGCTGATCGCCTGGCTGCAAAGTGGCGAATGGCCAGACGACGATCCTGACGCCTTCGACGAAAGGGCGACGCTCGCCGAGATGCGCTTGGTTCTCGCAACCTTGCGTGAGCAAACGCTGCGCTATATCGACTCGTTCGATGAGGCGGGCTTGGAGGAGCTGGTCCCGTGCCCTGAGCGGTGGTGGGAGGCCCTTGGCCTGGAAGCCTGCCCGCGCAGCGAGATTCTTAGGAACCTCGCCGCGCACGAGTGGTACCACACCGGGCAGTTGATCGTTTACCTGTCGATGCGTGGTGTGAATCCTGACGACAGCTGACTTTGAGCTGGAGCGCATTGCTCCCATACTCCCGAGGGCTTCCGGGCGAAGTCGTCCCCCCAACAGGCTCCAGGGCTGTGGAAACGGGGCTCACCAAGGTAGGAGCGTGTGAGGGACGCCTCTGAAAGGAGGTCCCTGTTCAGTTGCCTTTCTTGGGCGTATCCCCTGGTAGGCCATCACCTTCTTCGTCAATGTCCTGGACTTCGACTTGGTTGAGGATGAGCCATCTCTCACCGATGACGGCAGGCCAAAGCGATGGGTCGTCGTTCGACCCAAGAATGGGGGCACCGGGTTGCTCCTCGCTAAGGCCGACGGCGAACTTCAGAGAGAAGCCGTCGGATCGCAGTTTGCTGGGCGAGTTGGGCTGTTTCTTCGTGTCGACGACTTCGATCAAACGTACCGGCGGCTAAAGGAAGCCGGCGTTGAATTCGTCTCCGATCCACGGTCAGAGCCATATGGAAAGGGCGCTGTGTTCCTCGACCTCGCCGGAAACAAGTGGGATCTGCTTTCTCTAACTTGAGCACGCATATCAGGTGTGCCCTGGACGCGGTCGGAATTGTGGGCGCCATCGGCGCCTGGGTAATCCACTCGAACACAATCCACGCCGACGTCCAGTTCGAGGCACAGACGGCGAGATAGAGCCGTCCAATCTCGCCGTGTTCGTTCCCGATGACTACGGGACGACCTTCTCGGTCGACCAATGGGGTCCTCTCGCCAACTTCTTCCCTACGGCCACAGCTGCCCCGGACTGTGCCCTCGCAGACTGCGAAAAGGGTGGCGATCTCCATCTCGAAGACCTCTCTCGCGCGACGTGCCTCGTCAATGTCTTGCCATCGGTGATGTCACCTATCCCGCTCGCGATGGGAAAGCCCCTGCCAATGGCCGGCGTGTTCGCCGAACGGCAGGCGGCCAAAGTCGTCGCCCGCAACATCGCCAACGAGATCACGGGCGGAGGCAGCCACGCTGTCTTCGATGGCCAAGGGCAGGGCTTCATCGAGAGCGGTGGCGGCCGGGCGGGGTTCGGTCGCGGCGACTTCTGCGCCGAGCCAAACCCACGGATCAACCTCCGCACCGGGCCGTCACTGGCAAAGAGATTGCATGAACGGTCAAGGCATTCATCGACGCTTAACAACCTGGATCGATATGCGCATATGATCGACACCAGGTACTGGGATGCCCGTGAGCGAGTTGCAGCAGAGGAAGATTCGGATGAAGGATTCGAGGATATGAGAGTTTTCCTTGCTGGAGCAACGGGAGCTGTGGGCCAGAGGCTGGTGCCTCTGCTGGTGAAGGCCGGCCACGACGTGGTGGGCACGACCCGCACCCCCGACAAAGTCGACGGCCTGCGTCTTGCCGGAGTCTCTCCGGTCGTCCTCGACGGCCACGACGCGGCCGCCATCAGACGCACGGTGGTCGACGCCGAGCCCGATGTGGTGATCCATCAGATGACCGCGCTCGGCGGCGAATTCGACCTCCGTCATTTCGCCAGGACCTTTGCCGAGACCAACCGCCTTCGGGTGGAAGGCACCGATCGGCTGCTTGCCGCGGCCATCGAGTCCGGTGCCCGTCGCTTCATCGTCCAGAGTTACAGCGGCTGGCCCAACGAACAGCAAGGCGGGCCGATCAAAACCGAAGAGGACCCCCTGATGGCCGATCCGCCCCCTGCCGTGCGTGAGACCATCGACGCCATCAAGCACCTCGAGGCGGTGGTCACCTCCGCTACGGGCATCGAGGCTCTCGCACTGCGTTACGGAAGCCTGTACGGCCCGGGCAACGCCGTCGGGAGGGGTGGGCCTATGTTGGAAGCAATCGCCGCGCGCAAGATGCCGCTCGTCGGCCAGGCCGGGGGGATTTACTCCTTCATCCACATCGACGACGCCGCTTCCGCAACAGCGCTCGCAGTGGAGCGCGGTGCCCCGGGTCTCTACAACATCGTTGACGACGAACCGGCCCCGGTATCGGAGTGGCTCCCCTATCTCGCCGAGGTCGTGGGCGCCAAGCCTCCTTGGCGAGTCCCGGTTTGGATTGCCCGACTCCTCGTGGGCGAGCCTGGGGTTTTAATGATGACCAAGATCAGGGGCTCCTCGAATGCCAAGGCCAAGCGTGAGCTCGGCTGGACGTTGGCGTACCCGAGCTGGCGAGCCGGCTTCCGGGACGGACTCTGAGGAAACCTGGGGCTTTTTGAACGGCGCCCCTGGTTATGACAGGACGCACAATGGACGGGAATCGCAGCGAAACGCCGGAGGCGTTTGAGCGGCGTACGACCAAGTCACAGCTCATCTCTGGGAACGGCGTGAACCAGCGAGAACTGTCCGAATCAAACTGAATGAACGGAGGTCGACGATCGAAGTCGTCCCTGGCCACAACTCAAGACTCAATGCCTACGGGATCTAAGGCCAGCAGATCGGTTCTACCGCGCCGTCGGCCCTCACGCGTTCTGGGCGAGTTCGCCCACACGCCGCCCTAGCCGCCCCCAGTATCCAGACTTACCCCGGGCGGAGACAGCCAGACCGACATGCTCGACGCGATCCGCGAGCAGAGAGAGGCCGCGGATGCGATGCTCCCGGGGCGGGTGACGTTCGAGGACATGCACGGCTACCAGGAAAGAGAGCGGATCCCAGCGAAGACGGCCCACCGGCCAGGTTTTTCCGACGCGAGGTGCAGCAGTGACCTTATCTCCAGCAACCGTGAGCGAGTTCGCTGCTGGGCTCGTGGGGACCGTTCTTCTCCCGGACCACGAGGGGTATGACGATGCTCGCCGTGGGTTCAACACCCTTCACAACCATCGCCCTGCACTCATCGTCCGGCCGGCCGACTCGGACGACGTCGCGGGGGCCATCGGGTTCGCCAAGGGTGCCGGCCTCGAGATCGCTATTCGCAGCGGCGGACACAGCATCGCCGGATACGGGACGGTCGACGGCGGCCTGGTCATCGACCTCTCCTCGATGCGGAGCATCGAGATCGACCAGGCCGAGGAGACGGCATGGGTCGAGGCAGGGGTCACGGCTGGGCAATTCACCAGCGCGTCGACTGCTGCGGGTCTGGTCACCCCATTCGGCGATAGCGGCGATGTCGGCGTGGGTGGGATCACGCTTGGGGGAGGGGTTGGTTGGCTCAGCCGCAGTCTCGGGTTGACGATCGATTCGCTAATGGCCGTAGAGATTGTGACCGCGGACGGGTCGACCCTCACGGCCAACGAGACCACCCATCCTGATCTCTTCTGGGCGGTGAGGGGAGGAGGCGGCAACTTTGGAGTCGTCACCAGATTCCTGTTCCGGCTCCACCCACTTGACACCGTCCTAGGCGGAATTCTGATACTGCCAGCTAGCTCAGAGATCGCCAGGCGTCTCATCGACCTCGCTGACGCGGCTCCCGAAGAGCTGACGATGATCTCGCTGGTGATGAGGATCCCGCCCTTCTCGACCGTCCCGGTGGAGTCGCATGGGAAACTGGGGATCTTCATCACATTGGTTTGGTCGGGCGACATCGAGGAGGGCGAGACGGTATTGCGCACTTTCCGCGATTTGGGACCGCCAATCGCCGACCTGATCCGCCCCATGCCCTACGCAGAGATGTACGAGCTAATGCCAGAGGCGCCGGCTTCGGTGACCTTCGTGACTCGCAATTTGTTGGCCGATGAACTCGACGATGAGGCCATCGACGCAATTCTTGCCCACATGGAGCCGTCACTCCTCCCGTCGGAGGAGTCGCTGGCTGCTGTCGAGATCCGCGTCCTCGGGGGCGCCATCGCCCGCATTCCCATCGACGCTACGGCATTCGCTCACCGTCACCGAAAGATCATTGTCTCCGTCGTTGCGGCCGGATTCGATCCGATCCAGAGCGACAGCCATCGCTCATGGGTCGACTCGCTGAACCGAGCGCTCAGCCACCTCGCCAATGGCGTATACGTCAACTTCCTTGACGTCGATGGCGAAACTCGACTTGGCGAGGCCTTTCCCGAGTCAACACTCCGCCGCCTGACGGATGTGAAGCGTCGATATGACCCGACGAACCTGTTCCACAGAAATTTGAACGTACGCCCTTGATCCGTTCCAAATCGCTGGTTGATGATGCGGGGCCCCCAAAGTCAATATTGCGCGACCGGATATCGCAAAGCTGACCGACATTAAGCCAGGACGGGGGTGACATCACCATGCGCCGCAGCTGACTGGCATCCGACCATAGGCGGCCAGGCTCCTCAAACTCTGCCGAACGGAAGAGCTGAAGGCTGTGGGCTTCCCACGTTTACCCGTCTTTGTTGGTCGCCTGTTGGACAAACAAGTGAACTGTGGCAAGCGGGCTCACCATCGTGAGGGTGCGAAACTAAGCCTCCTAAACGATCCCCTCGTCAGGTGACATCTTGTCGTGGTCAGGGACGGCGTCAATCCGTCGACCTCCGGTTTTCAGACCAAGACTCAGAGTTGATTAATACCCCTCTGACCAAGGGGCGACGCCAGGACGAATAGCCCGGATCGCCGGCTGTTGGTCGTATGTTGGTCAGCAGACCTGCGGCTTCTCGGGATCCGTAGCGGGGCCACGTTCGTTTGAGCCACGGGAACCTCGTCTTTGACCAGGGACGCGCGAGCTCTGACGCCACAGCCTATCTACGGGGGATTTCGCGCTCGCCCCGGTGTCGGTCTGAGCGTTATGCCTCTCTGGGCTGTTGCGGGCGTTCAGGCTATCAAGTGTGGTTCGGCCATCTTCCGTCGCCTCGGTAGCTGCCGGGACCGGGTTGTATCACCGTCGGAGAGCTTCGGCGAAGGCTCGGGTGAAGCGTTCGAGGAGTCCGTCGTCTGCTGCGGCGTTGTGTGGGTTGAGCTCGGCGAGCGTGATGCGACGAGGCCCTTGGCGGATGCAAGGACGCTGAGAGCTCGGAGCATCATGTCGAGTTTTATGCCCGCGTTGCGGGAGGGATGCTCTGATAGTGGGGCGTCGGTGAAGTCGACGACATCGACGTCGAGATGTATCGCGTAGTGGTTGTGCCGTGCAACGTGTTGGAGGGCCTGTCCCGCTGCACGCTCGGGCTCCTCCTGGACCTCCTCCATGGACAGGCGGGCCAAGTCGAGGCGTTCGATCTCATTACGCTCGAATCGGGTCGACTGGCGGCGGTTGTGCCCGAACAGCACCACTTGTTCAGGATCCACCAGAGGAACCTGCCCTCCCGCCGCGGCTAGTGCGTGCTCGGTCCCTCGACTGCCAGCATGTGAGCCAGCGCCATCCAGTCAAGCGCTCCGTCAGTGGTGCTGCTTGGAATGTTCAGGTCGGAGTGGAGGTCGAAGTACACGAGACCGACCCGTCCGATCGCCCGCCGGATTCCCGCCATGGTCCCGATCCCGACCGTGCAGTCGCCGCCGAGGACCAGTGCCATCTGCTCGGGTCCCGGAGAGGCATCGGACACACGCCGAGTAGTCTCCTGCACGACTTGGACCACGGTGTCGAGGTTCTGGGCGTGTGGTCGGGTCCTATCGGGACGCCACGGCACCGACGGTGAGTCACCTCGATCCGAAACATTGAAGCCGACTTGCGTCAGCGCCTCCACCAGCCCGGCGGTCCGCAGGGCGCCAGGTGCCTGATCCTGGCCAACCACAGGCCCCGGCACCCGAGGGAACGCCGATGACGGCTATCTGCCTCGCCATGTGGCAACCGTCTGTCTCGACACCATTCGCGGCCGTATCACTGGCCGGGTCTGGGGGCGTACATGATGACCGCGACGCCAAGGAGGCAGAAGGCGGCGCCGATGATGTCGTAGCGGTCGGGTCTGAAGCCGTCGAAGATGATGCCCCAGGCGAGGCTGCCGACGACGAAGATTCCTCCGTAGGCGGCGAGGATGCGTCCGAAGTGTGGGCTGGGTTGGAAGGTGGCGAAGAACCCGTAAAGACCGAGGGCGATGACACCGGCTCCGATGTAGATGAGCCCGCGCTTCTCTCTGACTCCTTGCCAGATGAGCCAGGCGCCGCCGATTTCGGCGATGGCAGCAAGGATGAACAGTCCGATGGATCGCAGGATGGTCATGGGAGAACTGTACGGTCGGGCGTTCAGAGCCGGGTGTTGATCTCTTGGAGGATGCCGGCCAGGTCGTAGCCCTGGGTCTTGTCGTAGATCTGCTCGCTGTCGACTCGGATGGTGAACACGCCTCCGTGGCCGGTCTTGAGCCCAACTCCGTCGAGGCGGCGGCCGAACTGTTGGAGGATGGCTCGTCGGGTGTTGATGGCCTGCTCGAGGTGGCCGCAGGGCAGGCAGTATTCGATCTCCACGCTGGTACTCATCTCGGATCGCGCTCCGCGTTCGACTGGGATGGTGTCCGGTTGCGGCGCACCGCCATTGCGATCACGGCAAGGAGGCCGAGGGCGCCGATGACTGCCGGGTCGTATCGGCCCAACCAGACGCTGGCGGCGCCGGCGATGCCGCTGGTGGCGCCAACAATCGCGAAGATGAGGGGTAGGCAGCAGATCAGGCAGGCAATGGCGACCAGCGTGGCCTTGAGTCTTCCGTTCATTCGGCCGCTCCGAACACAGCGGTGATCACCGTCTGGGCATCGTCGGGTCCGGTGACGTCGAGCCACACCCGGTCGGTGGTGACTCCGATGCCGAATGTGAAAAAGGAGCAGCACGACTGTTCGGCGTCGACCAGCGCGGCTAACTCGACGAGGTCGAGGTCGCGGTCGCGGTCGAAGCCGACCCGGAGACCAGTGGATACCGATTCCCTGGACTTCGCCTTGGCGAGGACGCGGTTCCAATCGTCGATCCGGCCGCCGACCATGTCGGGGTGAAGCGAGCAGGCAATCTCGGAACCGGATGTGCCGGCGAGGGGAATCAGGGCTCGTCGTGGTGTCGCGGTCGACTGCTCCGAGTCGGATCGACACCCGCACTGATCGTCGCAGGCACCGTCGGGTGTGTGGACACCCAGCTTGGCGGCCGCTTCCTGAAGTTGTGCGGTGAATCCGACCAGTTCGGCGACTCGCTCTTGTGCTTGGCCGATCCTCTCGTTCACCAGATGGCGGATCCGGGTCTGCACCGGCTCACACTCTTCACCGTCGAGAAGTTCGAGCAACTCGGTGATCTCCTCGAGACTCAGGCCGAGCTGCTTACCTCGAGCCACGAAACGCAGCGAGTCGAGATCGTCGTCGCGATAGCTGCGGTAGCCGGTTGTGGTCCGCTCTGGTACCACCACGCCTTCCTGTTCGTAGTACCGCAGCGCCGACACCGAAAAACCGGTGGCACGGGCGGCTTCGGAGATCTTGTAACCGTTCATGATCAACACCCTAAACCCTCGACTTGGGTTGAAGGTCAAGAGGTTTCCTCCAGGAATGGCCTGTGGTCTTTGCTGGGCGCAGCAACCTGGAGTCCAGGCATACCACATCGCTGTTGGTCAACTGGCAGGTCGAAACAACTGGTAGAGGTGGCTGGGGCCTTGGTCGCTGGGATCGTCAGACTCGAGGATGCCTGACCAGGCGCGTCGAAACCCGCTCTTTTCGAGTGCTCGCCATGAGGCGATGTTGTTCTGGTTGACGGCAACCACGATCGCCGGTGCGTCCGGGTACCGACTCCAGATCCTGTCCGTGAAGAGACGAATCATCCTGGTGCCGATCCCGTGGCCGGTGGCGTCGAGCTCACCGATTAAGTAGTCGATTCCTACTGAGTCCTCATGAGGGTTGACGACCTGTAGGGCCGCCAGCCATGCTTCATTGTCGCTGATCCGGTAGCTCTGCATGAGTCCGATCGGCCGGTCGTCCGACAATACGAGGATCAAGTCGGTCGGGTCGGTGCCGTCGACGGCCGGGCCGAAGTCGGCTTCGACCGCGGCCGGTGTGGGTTCGTGTCGCCACCATCGGCTGACGTGGGATTGGGATAGCCACTCGGCGATGAGAGGGAAGTCGTCTCGGGTCAGTGCCCGGAAGCTCAGTTGGTCTGGGGGCATGGGTCCGGTTGCGATCGAAGCTCTGTATACAGGTGATAGCTCGGCCGGGGTGGGCCGGTCGAGGCTTTTCTCGCGCCGGCCACCCCGCCTCGTTTGTCTATTGGCGGCGGTCTGCCTCCCACTTGTCGAGGCCATGGATGCCTGCAATGCACCACATCGCATCTTGGTTGGCCGGATCGGCAACACCGCGTATTCGGCGGATCAGCTCACCCAACCCACCGACTTCACAGCCGGGCGTCCCCAGGAACACCGCCACCAGATACGAGAGGGAGACGACGAAGAGGAAAGCGACGTTGAGTCCATATAGCGAGGTGGTGAGTGGAGGGGCCCACAGCTCACCGTGGAGGGAAAGTGTGACCACCGCGATGAGGACGAAGAGCCCTCCGACGGTAGCCAGGACTCGTTCTCCCCACGGCCGACCGAAGCCGCTGTCGGGGAGCTGGTGGAGGCCGTAGGAGGCGGCCAAGCCAGTCACCACCCACACCCAGGGGTTGGAGGGTGTGGACGCCTGACCGAACCAGGCCATGCCGGCTTCGAGCCAGTCAAAGGCAAACAGGGCCATGACCACCGCCCCGAGCGCCCGCACCAAGCGTCCGATCGGCCCTATGCGTTGGCTGACGGCCTGGGCGAGACGGTCGGTTTCTCTGATCTGCATTTCTGGCTCCTCTGCTCGTGATCGTGTCGCCGCCCCAAGTCGGTCGTGGTGTCGACCGGTGGCGGCAGTTCGTTTCCTCTCACTGTGCGGAGAGCAGCCCTGGTTGTCGTCAGCGGGTCGACCGGTTTCCCGCCGGCTGAGGGATGGAGACGAGGATCAACCGGACGGTGGATGTGCCGACGGAGCGGTCCGGTAGGGTGGTTGAGGTCACATCCTTCATCCGACAGGTCGGCATGGTTGGACACTCGTCTCATCCCACCGCTGCAGAGCCGAGGGGCCGATGGAACACTCTGTGGAGCGGGCTGTTCTACGGCCTACTGATCTTCGCCATCTTCAACGCACTGTTCTTTGAGACTCACACAGCGTTTCGGACCGGCGTGATAGTCGGGCTGGCGGTCTTGTTGGCGGCGTGGCATCTCTTGTGGCGGATTCCGGGTCTGGGACCGAGCAACCGCCTCTACTTCGCCGCAGCCGCTGGCATGTGGGCGGCGCTGTTGCTTGCTGACCCTGACTTTCTGATCCTGTCACTCGGGATCTTCGCTCCCCTCTGCTACTACGACATGAGGTGGGGGACCGTGGCGCTGGTCGGCACCAGTGGTGTCTGGCTGTGGCTGGAGTCATCCGACCTGGGCGCCATTCCATGGGGAACCGTCGCGGCGGTGATACTGATTCTCGCCACCGGGTTGCTGCTGGTCGCCTACTTCGGAACAGTGGTACGACAAAGCCGGCAGCGTCAGGAGCTCATCGACGAGCTGCGGCAGACTCAAGCCGACCTAGCCGAGGCGGAGCGACGCGGCGGAGTCCTGGCAGAACGGGAGAGGCTGGCGCGAGACATCCACGACACTCTCACTCAGGGTTTCGCCAGCATCGTCATGCTGCTCGAGGCCGCGACAACTTCGCTGCCCAGCGGGACGCCGGGGCGTCAGCATGCGGAGCGGGCCCTGCAGACAGCGAGAGAGAACCTGGTCGAGAGCCGACGGATGGTGTGGGCGATGCGCCCGGCCGCTTTGGTCGATGCTTCGCTGCCCGAGGCCCTTCGCAAGCTGACCGCCGAAGTCGCCGAGGACACCGGAATCGAGGCCGAGACAAGAGTGACCGGCACTCCCGTCGGGCTGGGTGTCGATGAGGAGACCGCGATACTGCGGGTAGCGCAGGAAGCGTTGAGCAATGCTCGAAGGCACGCTGAGGCGGCCCGGGTGACCGTCACCGTTTCCCACATGGACAGTGCAGTCGTCCTCGACGTCCACGATGACGGCGTCGGATTCGCCCCTAATGAAGCTCGATCCGACGGTGCGGGCCTGCGGACTATGCGGGAGCGGGCCGAAGCCCTCGGCGGGACTTTGACTGTGGAGAGCAGCCCGGGCGAAGGAACCACCGTCGCCCTTGAGCTCCCCGTACGAGAGAGCGCACCTCTCACGGTGCCATCCCACTTAAAATGATGGCCAACCTGGTCCGGCTGATCATCGCCGACGACCATCCGGTGGTGCGGGAAGGGCTGCGGGCGGTCCTCGACTCCGAGCCCGACGTCGAGGTGGTGGGTGAGGCGGCCGACGGCAGTCAGGTGCTTGAGCTGGTCGACTCGTTGGTGCCCGATTTGGTGCTGATGGACCTGCAGATGCCCGACCTGGACGGGGTGGCAGCGACGCGTCGGATACGCCGAGACCACGATGGTGTCGAGGTTCTGATCCTGACTACTTACGACACCGACGCCGACATCACCCGGGCCGTGGCGGCAGGGGCGACCGGATATCTGCTCAAAGATGCTTCCCGGGCGGAGTTGATGCAGGCAATACGGCTGGCCGCCCAGGGTGAATCGGTGTTGTCTCCCAAGGTGGCGTCACGGGTTCTCGGCCGCATGCGGGCCCCCGCCGAGGAGGCGTTGAGCACAAGAGAGGTGGAGGTCCTGTTGGAGGTCGCCGACGGGATGTCCAACAAAGAAGTGGGCCGGGTGTTGCACATCAGCGAAGCGACCGTGAAGACGCATTTGCTCCACATCTTCGCCAAGCTGGGAGTTGATGATCGCACTGCCGCCGTCACGGCGGCTCTGGAGCGGGGAATCATCCGGCTCGATTCACCCCGGGGCAGCTCGTAGTACCAATGGTCAGATGGCTGTGGTCCACCGACCCGGACAGCATTCGCAGTCCGCCCAGATCTGTTCGGGTGAGTCCCCGGCGAGGAGCCGCTTGGCCTCGTCGCGGAGCAGGACACCCAACAGTTCTCCTTGGGGAGTGGTGACCAGGACGTGGGGTATGTCCCGTCGGATGAGACGATCGACCAACGGTTCGAGCAGGCTGTCGGGCCGGACCGTCCCGGGTCCGGGCTCCATCAGAACATCAACCTTGGCTCCATCATCTTTGCCGAGGGTGGATCGGCGAAGACGGCCTACAACCACTCGGTCACAATCAACCACGACACAAACATCCCATTCGTTAGCTAGCAGGGCTCTGACTTGACCGACGGTGGCGTCGGGCTGGCAGGTGGGCACGTCGGTTCGGGTGGCGTCGGCGACCCGCGGCGGCTGGTCCTTGGTGCCCTCTAGGGGGAGGCTGGCCGCCTTCCAGTCGGCGATCCCGTCGACGTAGTCGTATACCCGGGTGAACCCGAGGGCTTCGAGCCGACACGCGGCTCGTGGCGACATGTCTCAGAGACCGTCGTGGCAGTAGACGACCACCGGCTTATCCCGCGACAGGGCAGAGACGATTTCGGGGGTGAGCTGCTTGAGGGGGATGCTGGTCGCGCCGGGGATGTGGGACTCGTCGTACTCGCGTCGAGGAAGCACATCCACCACCTGGGCCGCTTCGGCCTCGATGAGCCGCAGTACTTGTTGACGGTCAGCGCTGATCACCATAGGAGTTACCTTTCTCGGCCCCGGCGAGGGCTTGGCGCAGCTGATCGATGGAGGGGGATCCGGCCGGCCCGGTCTCGGTCTGATACACCCGACACGCCAGGGCAGGCTGCGGGTCCCCCTCGGCGAAGGGGTCTACACCGTCGACCAGTACGGTGGGCGAGCCGGGGAATCCCCGTTTCACTGCCCAGTCGTAGCTGTCGATCAGCTCACGCTCGACGGTGGCGTCCCAGCCCTCGGCGAGCAGCGTGGCCAGTGTTTGGTCGGTGGTCTCCCAGTTGGGACACCCATCGAAGTATTGGAGGGTGATCCGAATCATTCGGGGTCTGTCAGGGCGGTGCCGAACATCCTGCGGTTCTGCCGTTTCCCGTAGGCGAAGGCGCGGTCGAGGGGCAGGAGGACTGTGTTGGGATGACCTTCGGTCCATTCTCCACCGGACTCTGGAGAGGCGAAGAAGTGGATGTAATGGCAGGCGGTGACGATGAGCTTGAGCGCCGAGGTGGTCTCCCAGGCTTCCGGGGAGTTCATCGACACGAGCACTCCAGTCGGCTCGGCCGATTCCACAGATGTCGGAGACACCGTGAGGTGGATGGTTCGCCCGGTGACCGGATCTTTCGATTCGACCGATGCGGTGGCGTCGAGCAGTTCGGGGAGGAAGAGGGTGTCGGCAGCGCACCAGGTCCACAGCTCGCGGCCGTCGACCGTGAATCGGTGGTCGGTGGGGACAGTCGACAAACCGAAGAAACCCAGGGCCGAGCCTTGTTCATCGAAATGGACCAGCCGGCTCAACCCCGAATCTCGGAGATACTGTTCGGCTTCTGTCTCCTCCACCGCTAGAGCCTGTGCCAGTCGGGCCGCCTCAACCGGTTCTCCCCGGGACAGTTCGGCGAGCAACGCCATCCCGGCCTCCTGTTCGTCGGCGGTGATCGCCGGCAGCCGCTCGACCGCCGCCTCCCAGAGCTGGTCGATGATGTTGAGCGTCTTCTCTTCCATGCGGTGGTCTCCTCTGGTTGGTGAGTCCCGCCAACGTACACCTTCAAGTGGAGTTGAAGGTCAAGAGGTTTTGTGCCGCCATGCAGATCGGTGAAGTCGCACGTCAGGTCGGGATGACCACCCCCGCCATCCGGTTCTATGAGGAGGCTGGTCTCCTCCCTGAGCCGGAGCGAACCGCCTCCGGCTACCGGGAGTACGACCAGTCGGTGATCGACCGGCTCTTTTCATCAGGGCCGGTCAGAGGTCAGCCTCACCCTCAACGAGCTCCGCGAGGTGCTGACGATCCGCGACCGCGGCGAGCCGCCATGTCGGCACGTCAGCGATTTGATCGTCACTCACATGCGAGAGGTCGACCAGCGGATCAGAAACCTACAGCGGCTCCGCCAGGATCTCGCCGCTCTGGCTGAGACGGCCTCCGAGCTCGATTCGACCGACTGCCCGCCGGAGAGCGTGTGCCGAATCCTCAATAGCAGAGATTGAGGAGGCGCTGGTTCAGCGGAATTGGCGGAAGAACCGGCGCAGATCCTCGACGAGCAAGTCGGGTACCTCCATTGCCGGGAAGTGGCCGCCCCGGTCGAACTCGGTCCAGTGCACGATGTTGTGGCTTTGAGAGCCGAGGTCGCGGATGGAGACAGCCACCTCATGGGGGAAGACGGCCACTCCGGTCGGCACCGTCGACGGCTGGCCGGGGCGGACAACACTGCGGATCGCCTCGCGGCTACGGCCAGACGAGCCGGCCGAGCCCGCCATTCGGCTCAAGGTCGGGTCCTCCTTGTAGAAGCGAGCCGATGAACCGGCGGTGGCAGTCAGCCAGTACAGGGTCACGTTGGTGAGCAGCTGGTCGCGGTCGACCGCGTCCTCTGGCATTTCGACGGAGTCTGTCCACTCTTTGAACTTCTCCACGATCCAGGCCAGTTGCGCGACGGGAGAGTCGGTGAGCCCGTACGCCAGGGTCTGGGGGCGGGTGGACTGGATTGCAGCATATCCCCGTTGGTCGCGCCACAGGCGTTGCAGCGTCTCGAGGCGCTCCAGGTCGGCGTCGGACAGGGCGGCCATCTGCTCCCTACTCACCGGGGTTGGGATCCCGTTGACGTGTACGCCGACGACCCGGTCGGGATGGAGGCGACCCAATGCCGGGGACACCAGCGCACCGAAGTCGCCGCCGTGGGCCCCGTAGAAGCCATATCCCAGCCGCTCCATCAGCTCGGCGAAGACGACGGTCACGCGGTCGAGATCCCAGCCAGTCTCTCTCGTCGGGCCGGAGAAGCCGAATCCCGGGATCGATGGCGCAATCACATGAAAGGCGTCGGCGGGGTCGCCGCCGTGAGATCGGGGGTCGGTCAGCGGGTCGAGGACCCTGGTGAATTCCACGATGGAACCGGGCCAGCCGTGGATGATGATCAGCGGTAGGGCGCCGGGCTCGGCTGAGCGTACGTGCACGAAGTGGACCTCCTGGCCATCGATTGTGGTGATGAACTGGGGAAACTGGTTGAGACGCGCTTCGTTTTTCCGCCAGTCGTAACCGGTGCGCCAGTACTCGGCCAGCTCCCGCAGATAATCGAGTGGCACCCCGTAGTCCCAGCCCAACCCGGGCGGCTGCTCGGGCCATCGGGTCCGTGCCAATCGCTGACGCAGGTCATCGAGATCCGGCTCGGGAACCTCGATGCGGAAGGGTCGCACTTCGGTCACAGGAAGGCGGCAAAAAGGACGGTGGCGAAGACAGCCTGGGTCGCATCGGCGCCGGTGGGGAGCTGGCGTCGGGTGATCATCGGTCGTCGGTGAACCGGTAGGCGAGCGGGGCGAGGGTGAGCGCCACTGCGAGCCAGACGATTCCTATCAGGACCTGCCTCCCGTATGCGGTGATGGCATCGCCGTTGAGGACGATGCCCCGGATCGCCTCGATCGCGGCGGCGTGTGGGACCACATAGGGGACAATGTCGGGCAGGACTCCGGGCAGGGCAGCGACCGGGAACATCACGCCGGCAAAACCGAACATGAGGAAGCTGAAGGTCGAACCGACATTGGTGGCGGTCTGTGGGTTTGGCGTCAGCCCGGCGATGACATAGGCGAGGGCGATCGAGGTGAGTGCGACCATGGCGACGAGGGGGACCAACCAGAGAAGGTTGGCGGTCATCGCGACGTACCCGCCCACCAGTTTGCCCACGGCTAGCACGAGACCCGACGCAATCACGCCGAGTCCTACGTAGGTGAGAGTCTGCACACCGATGAACCGGGCTGGTGAGAGCGGGGTTGTAGCGAGCCGCTTGAGGATGCCGCGGGCTTTGAAGCTGGCACCCACGGCCACAGTGATGTCTTGGATTTGATAGACCATCAGGAAGACGGCGAATCCGGGGAGGACGAAGTCGAAGAAGCCGATGCTCTCGTCGCCGATCCCGAATTCGAGATCCTCGATCAGTCCGAAGAAGGCGACATAGAGGGTGGAGGTGATGATGGCGGCGATCACACCGCGTGAGCGGAGCATCATCTTCCAGCTCGCTCTGAATAGGGGAAGGTTTGTTGTGGTCACCTCAGCCTCATTTCACGAAGCGGTAGGTGCGGCCGGCGGCCAAGAGCAGGCCTGTCATCCATACGACACCGACAGCCAGCTCCGCGCCGAAGTCGGTGAGTGGCCTGCTTTCGAGGACCACGCCCCGCACCGTGGCGATCAGCCCCGTGTAGGGAACGAACTGGGCGATTTGTTCCAGCCAGGCGGGGAAAGCGGCGAGGGGGAACATCGTCCCGGTGACGAGGTACAGCGGCCAGCTGACCGCGGTGTCCATTGCGTTGGCGTTCTGGGGGCTCTTGGTGATCCCGGCGATGACGAAGGCGACACTGAGCCCGGTGAAGGTGACTATCACCATGACCGGGATCACCGACACCAGTTCGGCGCCCATCCGGATGTCGGCGCCTAGGGCGTTTCCCACCGCGAGAAAGGCGACGATGGTGATCATGCCCAGGACGGCGCGGGGGATCACCTCGCCAACGATCAACTGGCCGGCGGTGATCGGGGTTAGGGAAATCCGCTTCAGGACTCCACCGGCCTTCCAGTTGGAGATGTTGGCCAGGAAAGCGTGTCCGTTGCCCAACGCCACGCCGAGCACCCCGAGCCCGGTCACCCAGAAATCGATCAGCGCGACCTGTTGGCTGCCGAACTCGAACCGGAGCTCGGAGAACAGCCACAGCATGGCGAGGAGGGCGCCGGGGAAGGCGAGGGTGGTGGCCCACGCCTCGCTGGAGCGGAGCAGTTGGCGGGTGCTAGCCGAGGCCAAACGCAGCGTACCGCTGATGACTGTCATTCTCGTAGCTCTCGACCAGTGAGCTGCAGGAACACGTCCTCAAGGGTGCCGGGGACCACCTCGAGACCGCGCATCTCGATCCCCCGGCCCTGCGACCAGCTGAGAAGGGAGGTCACCGCCACGTTGGGATCGGTGATGGCCAGCTGGTAGGTGTCTGGACCAAGACTCGACCCACCCCCGTTTGACCTGGTAGCGGCGCCGGTCACTCCGTCCAGAGCGGCCAGCTCGCTGGTGTCGACTGCCCTGTTGGTGGTGAATTCAATGTGACCTTGGCCGTCGAGACCGGCGATCAGGGCCCTTGGGGTGTCAATGGATCCAATCCGGCCCAGGTCGATGATGGCCACCCGGTCGGCGAGAAGCTCGGCCTCCTCCATGTAGTGGGTGGTGAGAACGATTGTCTTGCCCTCGTCCCTGTTGAGCCGGCGGAGCATTTCCCAAAGACTGTGACGCATCTGTGGGTCGAGTCCGGTGGTGGGCTCGTCCAGGAAGATCACCTGCGGGTCGTTGACCAGAGCGGCGGCCACCGAGAACCGCCGCTGCTGACCTCCGGAGAGGTGGCGGACGTAGAAGTCGGCCTTGTCCAGGAGGCCGACCGTTTCCAGCAGCTCCGTGGTGGCGCGGCGCGTCGGGTAGAAGGAACCGAAGAGATCGAGTATCTCGGCGATGGTCAGCAGGCTGAAGTACGAGGCGGCCTGGAGCTGAACACCGATCATCCGCTTGACCCTGTCCAAGTCCTTCCGGGGGTCGACCCCCAAAACCCGGACCTCGCCGGAGGTGGGCCGACGGATGCCTTCGATTATCTCCAAGGCGGTGGTCTTGCCCGCCCCATTGGGACCCAACAGCCCGAAGAACTCGCCGTTCTCCACCCTGAAGGAGATTCCGTCGAGTGCCCTAAGGGTGCCGCCTCCTGGCCGGGGATACACCTTGACCAGATCACGGACCTCCACGGCCGGCTCGTTAGTCGACGACATCATGCCTCTACGATTGACTTCTACAATGTAGACATGCAAGATAGACCTAGGGTTGATAGCCTGTCAACCCCCCCAACATGGAGCAACCGAGTGACCACCGAGACCCCCACACGTGAGCGACTCGACCGGCGCCGCGTCCTGGAGACCGCCCTCCAGTTGATCGACCAGGAGGGGCTCGACACGCTCACCATGCGACGCCTCGCCGAAGAACTCGACGTCGACCCGATGACCATCCACCACCACGCCAAGGGAAAGGACGGCCTCCTCGACGGGGTCGCCGAACTGCTCTGGGAAGAGATCGAACGCCCAGGTGAGACACACGATCCGGCCGAGGTGCTCCGAACTCTGGCCCACTCGGTCAGAGACCTGTTTCACCGTCACCCTGATGCGGCGCCGCTCGTCCTGCGCTGTAGCGTCCTGCCCCGATCGGAACTGGAGCTGTGGCGGGCTTACCTCGACGGTCTCACCGCCGCCGGACTCGACCAACCAGCAGCAGTGCTCAGGTCGGTCCTCACCTATGCCCTCGGCGCCGGCTACGCCGAGGTGGCCTGGCTTTCGGTCGCATGCGAACCCGACCGGAAGACGTACACCGACCGGGAAGTCCTCCTCTCCCTGGGCCAGGCCATACCGCAGGGGACACCACCCGAACTGGCCGCCGCGGCGGTCGACATGATCGCCGACTGCGACCCCGACCGCTGCTTCCACGACGGTCTCGAGCTGATGCTGGCGGGACTGTCAGCTAGAAAGGCCAGTTGACCGTGCCCGACGACACGGGCTGCACCGACATCGGTTGTTGCTGTGAAGCACCGTCGGTGGCGGACAGTGGGGATGGGACTCCACGACGCGAGCCTGCAGGCGGTTGTTCTCCGACGACCTCCGGTTACATCGACCGACGCTCATGCCATCCTGGAGTGTCGGGACCTCAGATTCGCCCGTTGGTTACCTGATGGTCAGCAGACGGAAAGCATGTGTGCCTGGCTACAACCAAGTACTGTGATACAGCCAACCGAGTAGAATAATCGCCCCAGGTCGGGGCCATGTTTCTGGTGGTCAGGGACGGCGTCGATCCGTCGACCTCCGGTTTTTCAGACCGGCGCTCTACCGACTGAGCTACCTGACCTCCCGTGCCGAACCCTGGTCGAGGATTCGGCCGGCGGGAGCGACGGGATTTGAACCCGCGACCTCCGGCTTGACAGGCCGGCGAACACTCCAGGCTGTTCTACGCCCCCGGGGACGTCGCCGATCCCGGACGGTAACCGGGGGCGACCGCCGAAGTATAGAGGGAGCCGGTTCTTGCTCAACCGTGCCTCGGGCAAGTTCATGGTTCCTTCACGACGACCCACCGGGTGCCGATGACTAGTCCATTCGCGCTTTTCGCTCATGGTCCGGATCAGAGTCCGGCACATCGGCGATTACTCATGAGATGTGTGGCAGAGGTCACACATCTCGCGGGAATCGGGGAGGCGTCGACGCTGGGTCCGCTAATACGGTCACCTAGGACCCGGCGAAGCCACTGGTGAGACCGACCCCCTGAGCTGTAAGGGGATGTACATGATCACGAACCGCTGGCGGTTGAACCTCGCCGGTCTGACAACGGCATTGTTGTTGTTTTCGATCGTGTTGGTATTTTGGGGCCCGGCCGCACGTGGGACCCACATACCGGCGACCGGACAGATTCCGTCGAACTGCGTCGAGTTCCAGGTGAACACCCTGGGCACGAAGAGCCCATCGGCCTTCCCAAACGTCAACATCACCGTGACCAGTTGGGACAACGGTTCCAATTCCCATCAGGTTTCTTTCACGATCAGTGGTCTGGCTGCGGGCCAGGACGTCGACCTCTCGGTCAAGTCAGGCAACACCATCCAGGAGCCCGGCCCATATGGCAACGGGTCCCACTCCTACAGCAACGGGCTACAGAACGCGATCTCACACATCCGGCTCTGTGTTTTCGTGGAGGACACGACGACTACCACGACGGGGGAGACGACCACCACGACGGGGGAGACGACCACCACGACGGGGTCGACGACGACGACCGGAGCGACGACTACAACGGTAGGTGGGTCGACGACGACGACCGGAGCGACGACCACAACGGTGGATGGGTCGACGACAACGACCGGAGCGACGACCACAACGGTGGATGGATCGACCACCACGGTCGAAGAAACCACCGCGACCGTGGAGGATGAAGTGCTGGGGACGGTGGTCACATCCAGCACCACCCAGCCTTCCGACCCGTCGACGGTCGCTGACGAGGTTGCGGGGGTCAGCATCGTGGCCGATGACCTTCCGTTCACCGGCTTCGACGCCCAAACCCTGGGTCAGATCGCCCTTCTCCTCCTGGCTGTGGGCGTGGTGACGCTCGCTGCCGTGAGGTCGGTCCGGTCACGGTCAGACGATCACATCTGAGCCCGGGCGGGCCCCCTTCCCGCCCCGTCGGACCGCACCTTCGGCCGCCTCGGGCATGCCGAAGGTGCGGCACCGCGTCTCGAATCGGGTCCGTGAATTCGTCCTCCATGCTGGATCTCGCCCGTAGGTCTGACA
>Ga0299913_10000138_pt1 | contig 36833 bp, 28 predicted proteins | sample RVTome_9_FD_201360 | JGI IMG/M metagenome (GOLD analysis project Ga0299913, IMG submission 201360) | Soil microbial communities from uranium-contaminated site in the Upper Colorado River Basin, Wyoming, United States - RVT155D38 (version 2) ... | reverse complement strand
CCCCACGATCACCGCGGCGACCACCGCGAGCGCTCCGTCTACGGCTCGCTGCCACGCCTTCGCCAGGACACCCGTCGGAGGCTTGTGACCGGGCGCTCCCACCTCGACGAGCGACAGGCTGATCGTACTCATCTCGGTTAGGTCCTCGAGGTAGCGAAGCCGCCCGGTCAGTTTCTCGATCTCCAGTTGGACACCTTGCAGCTCGCGCTGGACGCGGATCGTGTCGGCGACGCTCACCGCACGGTTCATCAATCGCAGCAGTACCGTCTCCTGAGCTTCGAGGTTGCGAACCCGCGCCTCCATGTCGACGAACTGCTGGCTCACGTCCTCGCCCGAGATCTCCTCCGCCCTGACGTCGCCTAGCTCCTCCAATTCGGTAAGGGCTCTTTCGAACGACTCCGCAGGTATGCGCAGGACGACATCGGACGACGCGCTACGGTCGTTGTCGGTGCTGGTCGACAGCACGAAGCCGCCGAACCGCCCCGCGATCGCGATGCTGTCGCGGGTGGCCTCTTCGAGACCATCCCTTGCAACCTCGAGGCTGACGGTAGCCGTCTTGATCACCCGAGGGCCGACGGACGGCGCCTCGACGAAGGAACCCGCGACGCCCCCACCGCTGCCGCTCGAACCCTGGCCCCCGTCACCCGTACCTCCGGCGCTGTCGTACGCAACACCCTTAACGGGGCGGCCCAGTGCGGCCGGTTCGGCTTGCTCCGCTTCGAACTCACCGGTGGCCTCATCCGCCCCGCCGGAGGTACCGACGTCGTCGTCGCTCGCGCACGCCCCGATGAGCCCGGCGGTAAGCACCAGTAGAACCGTTCCGGTCACGATCCGTCGCAAGGTCCCCATGACGTCCTCCTCGTGTGGGTCAGATGGAGGTTCGACGGCCGGGCTGCGTCATAGGTTCCCTGCGATGCAGGCCTAGCAAGGCCGCCGCACCGGGCCGCGCACCGGGCCGGTGTCCGGAGGCGGCCGCGGCGTGAGCTTGCCGGCCTTGCGGTCGGCCTGCGCCTTCTTCTCGTGACAGGGATCGCACTTCCACCCGAGGTTCCACAGCGCGGTCGGGCCATCGGCGACTACCGGTTCGATGTGATCGCGTTCCGGTCTGAACCGGTTGCCACAGTTGACACATACCGGTCCGTCGAATCCCGGCGCGGTGCCTAACTCGAGCGCGACCTTGATCTCGGGCGGCACGTGGCGTCCGAAACGTTTGAAGTGGCGCAGGTCCTTGCCGTCGCGGACGACCACGTTCACCATCGCGTCCTCGACCCGAGGTAGATCTCGTCGGCACCGGCGCCCCCGAACACGCGGTCGTCGCCTGCCCCACCGTAGAGGAGGTCGGGTCCCGCTCCGCCCGAGATGTAGTCGTTGCCGTCGCCGCCGTCTACGCGATCGGGGCCGCCACCGCCTTCGATCTCGTCGTTATCAGGTCCTCCGTCGAGCTGGTCCCAACCTTGGCCCCCCGAGATCGCATCCGCGCCCGTCGATCCGTCGATCACGTCGTTGCCCTCGCTTCCGAACAGAGAATCTGAGCGGGGGCCGCCGTAGAGGCGATCTGCACCCGCATCGCCTACGAGTACATCCATCCCGCCGTCGCCGTACATGCGATCGTCGCCGTCGCCCCCCTGCAAGCGATCGTCTGTGCTCGGGTTCCTTCTTTACGTAGGCCGCGATGGTCAAGAGGTCGGACGAATGTTCCGATTACTGATTAAAGGTTCAAAAAGAGCCTTTCAATCGCAGGGAGAAGGTTCAAAAAGAACCTTTTCAATTAGCAGGGGGGATGACGATGCGAGGAAACAAACGACTCATCATCGGCTTGGCGGTCGGAGTAGCAGTGTTCGCGGCAGTGTTCGGAATGGCGGCGACCTTGGGAGGCATCACGACCGACACACTCGGTGCGGAAGACCAGGTCGTGGCGGCTTGTGACACAGACGGCGTCACCACGAGCTATGACACCGCGTACAGCGGAACCGGCACCGCCGGCTACAAGGTTGACAGCGTGACGCTCGGCTCGCTCGCCCAAGCCTGTCAAGGGCTGGACTTCGAGGTCACACTTTCGGGAGGCACCGCACAATCGGTCTCCGGAACGCTTCCGAGCACGCTCTCGGTCGAAGGCACGGACAGCTACGTGGTCGAGTTCGATGAGACGAAGCTGGCCGAAGAGGTCACCGGGGTCCACGTAGTCATCTCGGGTCCCTAAGCTTTTCCTCTAGGCAGGCGTATATGGCCCGCCCGCAACTGCGGGCGGGCCTTCTTCTTCAGGGGATGGGTGTGATGCCAGCTAACCCGATGCGTTGGTTGCTAGCCGCGTTCGCGGCGGTAGCCGTCGGATCAGTCTCGGCAGCGGCCGCGGCCAGCCTCGAGCTGAGCACCGCGGGTCTCGGCGCGAGCAGTGTCGAGGTCGTCAGCTGCGACCCGGGGGGCGTCACTCCGACCTACACCGTCCAGCTCGGCAACGTGACCGAAGTGGTCGTCAGCGGGGTGGCCCCCGCCTGCCAGACCGGACAGATGTCTCTCGTGCTGATCGACACATCCAAGACGGTCATCGCCACCGGCGGTCCGGTCGAGGTGCTGGGATCCACTGTCACCGTTCCGATCCCGGCAACACCGGCCGCATCCGATGTCGAAGGTGTTCACATCGTGGTCGAGGGACTGTGATCCGGCGCATCGGGCTCACCGGACTCATCCTGGTCGGGTTCCTCGTGGGAGCGATCGTAGCGCCGGCGAGAGAACCGGCATCGATCCCGGTGGCGAGTGTTGGGTCGTGCGACACCGACGGAGTCACCGTCGCCTACACCACCGCTTATTCGGCTCCCACGACCTCCTATCGGGTCACCCGCGTCACGATCGGTGACATCGCCGGTGACTGCGCGGGCGGGATGATCGAAGTCGCACTACTGGGCACGTCCACGATCATCGGAGAGGGAGGACCGGTTGCGGTTACTCCCTCCTCGATGCAGATCGCTATAGATGACCTGCCGCGGGCGAAAGACGTCATCGGAGTCCACATCGCCATCGCGCCGGGGAGCGACGAGGATGAACCCGCGGGCGTGGTTCCGTCCCCAGATCCGACCGTCACCCCTGCACCACCAACCGTCCCGTGCCGCGTGGCCCTTCATTCGGCAACCGTTCCTGCGGGCATGCTGGTCGGGACTCCGGGAGAGGATCGATTGATAGGGACTCCGGGTCCCGACAGCGCGTGCGGATATCCCGGCAACGACATCATCAAAGGTCGGGCGGGCCCCGATCATCTCTCCGGCGGCCAAGGTGAGGACGTGCTGATGGGCGGGAAGGGCCGCGACCACATCCACGGTTGGAAAGGCGACGACGTGATCCGGGCCGGGCGCGGCACCGACCGCGCTATCGGAGGCTACGGCCGGGATCGCATCAACGGAGGACCCGGAGACGACTACATCAACGGTCTCTACGACGACGACCATGTCTCGGGCGGCCGGGGATCTGACATCGTAAGAGGCGGGCCCGGAGACGACGTGGTCAGAGGGGGGCCCGGAGTGGACATCATCAACGGCGGCAGAGGTTTCGACATCTGTTATGCGCAGCCGGGCGAAAGCGTGAGGGGATGCGAGGAGGTAAGGAGACGATGAGGTTCGGCCCTCGGTGGCTCATCTTCGGTTTCATAGCGCTCCTTACCGGGATCGCCCTTTCGGTCTCGTTCGCTGCGGGCTTCCCGCTCACGTCCGATCCGCTCTCCGTGTTCAGCGGCCAGGCTCCGCCCGATTGCACCCCGGAGACGAACACCTTCCCGGCCGACCAGGATTCTTACGTCGAGGTGAATTCGAACTCGAACTTCGGGGGTGCGACCACGTTGCAGGTGAACAACGGGGGCGGCGTCTTTGGAGGGACAACAAAGAGGACCCTTGTTCGATTCGCGCTGCCTGCTCTCCCCGTGGGGTGCACCGTGACATCGGCGACCTTGCGTCTCTACAATCAGAACGCAACATCGGGCCGCACGATCGAGGCGCTCCGGATCACGGAACCGTGGCAGGAGCTCACCGTCAACGGCAACAACATCCCGGCTTCCGTAGATCCGGAGCCGTCGCAGGTGCAGGGATCGGGCCAGTATCAGGATTGGACAGTTACGACTCAGGTTCAAGCGATGTTCGGCAGCAACCACGGCTTCCTCTTACAGGACGATGATGAAGGTGGCGGCCTCTTGACGTCGGCCGCTCAACAGCAGTATCAGTCGCGTGAGGGAACGAACGATGCACGAGACCCCCAGCTCGTCATCACCTGGAACTGATCCCGCCCAACAAATAGCCTCGAGGTTCTGGCGACGGACAGGCTGCATCTCGCGACCGTTATCGGATGGAGGACTAGGTGAAGCGGACGGTCGGTTGGCTGGCAACGGTCCTGCTGCTTGCAGGTTGGATGGTCTTCTTCCGGCCGACCTTCTGGGGAGGGCCGACGACCTACGTTCTGGTCTCCGGCGACAGCATGCTGCCGACGCTCGAAGATAGTGACTTCGTCGTCGCGCGTGAGAGCGAGTACGAGATCGGCGACATCGTCGTCTTCCAGATACCGAAGGACCATGTCGGTTCCGGTTCCCTAGTGATCCACCGTCTCGTCGGCGGATCGGCATCCGAGGGATTCGTGATGCAAGGAGACAACCGCGACGCTCCGGATCAATGGCAGCCGCGTCCCGCCGATCTCGAGGGGAAACTCTGGCTCCGGATACCGAAAGCTGGCCGCGTACTGCTCCTGCTGCGGTCTCCCCTGGTCCTTGCCGCCATCGCCGGAGTCGGCGCCTTCCTGCTGGTCATTCGCAAGAAGGAGCTCGGCTCCGTATCTGATGAGCGATGAGCGTCCCTATATGAAGCTAAGGCCCGGATCGCCGGACGCGCCGTGCGCCGTGCCGCCCCCGGCGCCGTTACCGCCACCGCGCTGGCCCGGGCGGTTGTCCGATGCGCCGAGGAAGAACGGATCTCCCTCGAAGATCGCTTCGAAGGTCCGGTTGGCACCGCGGTAGCCGGCAGGGATCGTGATCGACACAACGCCGTTCGAGTCGGTCACTTCCGAGCCGATCGACTCGCCGTCCGCATAGAAGTTGACGACGCGCTCCCCGATACCATCCTCGGACGTATCGAGATCGGACAGGCGAGCGTTGAGCGTTCGATTGTCGGGCACCGTCAACTCGAGGGCCGCGTCCTCTCTCTCGACCACGTACGAGGCCGTATCTGCCGAGGCCTCACGGGTCTCGTCGCCGGCGTAACGAACCATGAGCTGATGAGGTCCGGGGGCTTCCTCGAGGCTCGTCGACACCGACGCGATCCCATCAGGATCGGTCGTGGCCGTGAACGTTCGCGTCGTCTCCTCCCCGGCGAGTTCGTAAGCGAGCTCGGCCCCCTCGACCGGGTTGCCTTCCGAGTCGGTGAGCCGTGCTTCGAAGTTCGTCGCGTCCGAGTATTGGCCGGAGACATCGGAGCGGTCCGTGAGGGACAGCTGGGTCTGCTCGAGGTCAGGGCTCTCGGTCGGATCAGGGGTCGGGGAAACCGTCACGGTCGGATCGGGGGTCGGCGTCGGATCGGGCGACGGATCGTCCCACGCCAGCATGTTCTGGAGCAGCGTGTACCCCGTGTAGGTCACCGCGTAGTTCTGCAGACCGTAGGGATGGAAGAACTCCTCGCTCGGCTGCGGAAGCAACGCGCCGAGGAAGCGGATACGGCCCTCGCCTAGGGTGAGCTCGCCGTAAGCGGTCTGGCCTCCCATCGTGCCCGTTGACGTTCCTCCCGCGGAGGTCCATGCGTTCGTGTTCACGCGCCAGTTCGGTGCCTGGCCACCGCCGTCGGGAAGGCCGATCGGGATGACGTCGTAGGTCTGCGAGGCAACACCGCGCAAACCTTCGTTCAGGGGATGACTCCTGTCCTCGGGGAAGTCGACGAAGCCGACGTTGCTCTTCTGCATGGTGATGTCGGCAGGCTCGATGCCGTCGACAACGTCGGCGACTACTCCGGCGGCCGCATCGGTGACGATGAGGTTCCCACCGCCCTCGACGAAACCCTTCAGGGAAGCCACCCAGGAGCTCCTATCGGAACCTTCGGGCATGTCGTTGTCGGCCAACACGATGGAGTCGAAAGCATCGAGCACGGAGGGGTCCTCGAGCACATCCGGAACGCGGAGCGCCTCGAGCGGCTCGCTGGAGTACTTATTGAGATCCTCGAAGAACTTCATGCGCGAGACCGAGTACCGCTCGAACTCGAAATCGGGATCGACGGCGGGGTCGTCGCCGGTGAAGTTCCCAGGGATGGTCGCGTTGCCCGGGCCGAACCCATTCGCATCGGAGTCGGTCACGATTGCAGGGTCGAAGACGTAAGCGACTTTCCCGCCTACCGGAAACGTGTACGAGGGCGGATCCACCGCATCGCGCATCATCGTGTAGTTGATCGCTCGGACCGAATCGACCCACATCTGGTTGAGCAGGTGCGGGTGCGACGCGAAGTTGTAGGGGTTGTTGGAGGCCGTCATCTCGGTAGCGAAACCCGTGCCATCGACGACACCGGGGGTGTTGTAGTAGTCGATCCCGGACCCAGATGCCGAATATCCCAGGATGTCGTAGAGGGTCCCCCACTCGTAAGGCCGGACAGCTCCATCGGTCAGCTCGTTGAGTTGCTGGAGCACGTCCAGTACGCCGTATTCAGCCATGGCCGCTTCGATCCCGTCGGCGAAGTGCGCGAGTCGCTCGGATTTCTGGAAGTCGAACTGCCCGACGATCTGGAGGCCCGACGCGGCCACCGGCTTCGCGCCCTGACCGTGGTTGTCCGTTCCCAAGTACCAACCTCGGTTGGCGGGGTCGTCGACATCGTGCTCGGTGTCGGCGTGACGGAGAAAGAGCTCGTTTATGCCTCGTCCCTCGGTCTGGTCGAGCGTCCCGTTAGCAGCACGCAGGAAGCCCTGGACGGGGAAGTTCCGGTTGAGATCTCGACCCCCGTTGTTAGCTCGGGTCGTGGTGAAACCTGCATCGTTGTGCCCGTGGAAGTCACCGTTGACCCAGCCGTCGGGGTTGCCGAACGTGAAGTGGACGACGAAACGATCCATCGTCTGCTTGATGAAATCCTCGGTCGCCATGAACCGCGCGTCGACCATGTCCTCGATGACCCGGGCTGCTCCCTCCCGCCCGGCCGGCTCGTTGCCGTGGATCGAGTTGAGGATGAAGAGGTGCCGCTTGTCTGCCTCGGGGATGGCTTCGTTCGTCACCTTGACGTTGTAGATCGGGTGATCGCTCGCCGAACGGCCGAGGATCTCGACGTCGATCCGATCGGGATTCAGGTCCTCGAGGACCCCGATGCCGCACTGGAAGTCACTGAAGGTCAAGAAGGTCGCGCTGACCTGCGGCTCGGGGAACACGCGACCATCGGGGGTGACGTCGCCGGGGGTGCACTTGACGGGACCTCGAGCGGTCCCGGTGCCCCAATCGGGGGTCCCGGTGGATGGTGCCAACGGGCGAAGTCGCCCCGTAGCGGCCGGCGTGAGCGCGGCGACCAGTCCGACGATGACCCCTGCCGCGAGCAACCTCTTCCGTCTCTGCACCGAGTTCCCTCCCGCGCTCGTTCTGCCCCGACCGATCTTCCCTATTTCTCCCCGTTAAGGCCGGTTCCTGCTCGGCGATGGGGCCTGCGGGAGGTTCCTCCAGCCCCAGGCACCCCGAGACCTCTGACCTCGCTAGGTCTCGAAGTTGCTGGTGATGCCGAGTGGGCACATGATTGCCTCCGTCGACCGTCGAGAGAGGAGCCAATGTGGCTGAGAGCGTTTACAAGGTCATCGAGCTTGTGGGCACGAGCAGCGAATCGTGGGAAAGAGCAGCGGCCGCCGCGGTCGAGAAAGCCAGCACCTCCCTGCGTGACCTGCGCATCGCAGAGGTCTCCCAGCTGGACCTGCAGATCGAGGAGGGACGCGTGGTGACCTACCGGGCGAAGCTCAAGGTTTCCTTCAAGTACGAAGCCTGAGGGATCAGGCCCGTACGGCTGGAGTCGGCAGTCAACCCCGCCGCTGATGATGAAGGGAGTTCATGTCACATTTCGCGGGAGAGCCGAGTGCACTAACCACGATCCTGGTCATATCTGACATCGAGCGCGCCAAAGCCTGGTATCTCGATGTGCTGGGTGCGGACCTATATGGCGAGTACGGCGGAACGTCGGTGGTTCTCTCCCTGCTCGGCGCGTGGTTGCTACTGGTGAGAGGTGGAGGACCGACCGAGGACAAACCCACGATCACTTTCTCGGAACCCGCCGACGTCGATCGGGTCGACCACGCCTTCACTATCCGTGTCTCGGACTGTCACGAGGCCTACAACGACTTACTCGCCAAGGGGGCCGAATTCCTAACGCCTCCTCACGCTTCGGGATCCGAGACGCGCTGCTTCTTCCGCGACCCCGATGGACACCTCTTCGAGATCAGCGCCATCGGCTAGAGAGTGGGCCCTGTCCTTAGTCAACTGATCTTTGACACTGGAGAGTGGGGGCGGATGGACTCGAACCACAGTTACGTGCCGAGTTGACGAAAGAAAGGATGCGTTGACCTGCGCTCTTGTGGACCAGCGGCCACCAGATCATGAGTCGACTGTTCTGAACCAGATCCTTCCTGTTGAGTTTGCACGAGCGATTTCACAAGACCAGAAGAGCCTTTCGGTAGTGGTCGATCGCGGCGAGGTGTCCACCGGACGAGAAGGACGCGTCACCGGCCTCTACTTCAGCGCGAGCTTCCTGCAAACGGTCCGATCCCTGCGACGTCGAGATCACGACCATCGCGACGGATTTCGCAGCGCGGGTGACGTCGTCCTTGACCAACGACAGATCCAAGCCCGACCTCGCGGCCTCAGCTTTGATCAGCTGAGCGACTGCATCGTGCGCGAGAGCGAGTGCAGACACGGGCCTGTCGTCCTTGAGGCGATCGATCGCGTTCTCGAGCTTGTCGATCGCCGCTGACACGTGGGCGCGCGCGGACGGTAGGAGAAGCGGATCCGATGCGACGGTCTCGAGTTGAGTCACCGTCTCAGCAAGCAGCTCGGCGGCGCTCACGACCCTGATCGAGCGCGACTCCGAGCCAACGCCGCCATCGTCGTCGCGGAGGGTCAGAGTGATCTGGTAAGTCCCTGCCTCGCTGAATGAATGTGACGCGGTGACGGTGCCGATCACGCCTCCTGTGGAATCACTCCAGCCGTCGAAGTCCGCCTCGGTCTGGCTAGCGCCGTCCTCCCAATCGATGGTCGCGGTGTGTGTATCGGGCCTACCCGCGTCGGCGAAGGTCCCATCTAGGCTCAGTCCCAGGCCGGCGAGAACAGTGTCGGTCTCTTGGCCGATGACCTGGCCCCATTCATCCTCGATCGAGTTGATGCTGCCCACAGGCGCGACGTTGGTGATCTCGATCCGGGCGCCACTCTCACTGCAGCCATAGAAGGCACCACAGGCTTTCAGAGATGCGTGATGCGTCCACGGGCCATCGATCTGCGAGGCATCGAAACGCGCGGTCGGTGCACTGACCGCCGGCCAGTTGGCACCGATGTTCCAGGTGAAGTCCATACCCGTCGCATCGCAGTTCGAGCCCTCGAACCTCGCCGAGCTGACCCCGAAGGCAGTGAAGTTCAAGATCGACCGTATGGTCCCGTCCCCCACCAAACGGTAGGGATCACCTGCGAAGTGGTCGTCCTGAAAGAGAACGATGTCGCAGCCAGCCGGTGCCGTCCAAATCATCGACGTGGTCTTGTCGGTGAAGTGATCGAGCTTGTCGAACTCCTCCCAGTTGTCGAGGTGGCGGTCCGCGTAGTCGAAGACGACACTGCGGTCCGAGACGGAGTTGTCGTCGTAGAACTCGGCCCACGCTTGCGCGGACGGGGGCCTCGTGCCGCCTCCATCGAGGGTGACGGTCCCGCCCTCCGGCACCGAGTAAGGACCCCTCGCATCCGCGGTCGGCGCCCACAAGGGGCTATCGCCTCGGAAGAGATCCTGATGGCGGAACTCGGCCATTCCGACCGAGCCGTGGGAACTGTCGTTGTGATGTTCCGCTCCGTAGAGGATGAGCTCTCCGGTCGGACTTATATAGAACCCGGCCGCCGCGGCGAAGTTGCAGAGCCTTCCAGCCTCAGACTCGCAAAAGATGTGCCGGCGAGCAACCCACTGGAGACGCAGATTCGAACCGTCTATCGGGCCAACCGAATAGAGGTCGGTGAAGTCATCGGAGTCGGGTGCGAGCGGGTTGTCGTTATTCGTGCCTGCCAGGAACAGGGTCCCGTCGCACTGGCTCAGGAAGTTAAGGGTTTGGTGCGACTCGGTGCCTGTCGGCCAATGACCCGATGTCAGCTCATCGTTACGCCAGACGTCGTACTCGGTAAAGATGATGTTCGTGTCGTGTATGTCCGCCCCGTTGGATAGATACGTGTACACGTTCTGGCTGTCGTTGGCGCCGCCAACTGCGACGAGATAGCGCCCGTCCCTAAGTCGCGTGACCGCAGCTGTAGCGGCGTCGTGGTTGACCGGAATGTCGTACATGAAGACGGGTGAAGCGGGGTCCGATACGTCAAAAAAAGCGATCTTCCCCGTGGGGAGCGAGCCCGACATCGGCTTGTCGAGAGCAACCACCAGGACGTCGCCCCACACCTGCATGCCGCCCGCGTGCGCGTACTCAAAGCCCGGTGCGCTGAAAGAGATATCCGAGACGACGACATCGTTGAGTGGTGGGGGCGTGTTAATCGTGTGGGCATCTCGAAACAGCCGGTTGGATCGCAGCCGCTCCCCCTCAGTTGGGCGCGATCCCATACGCACGACGAGCAGATGCCCTTCCTCAGTGGTACGGGGGCTCGTCGGATTCCCATTCTTGCTGACGAAGAAGTACGGCGTACCGGCCCCCGGAAGTCGCTGGATGCCTTGATAGTGCTTCTCGATGTTCGGAACCGGCGTGTTTGCGCCGAGGTGGAAGCCGAGCGCCTCACCATGATGCTTCAGCGCCCGGAACTGGCCCTCGACGTTCGGTACGCACGGATGCTGGGTGGGATCCAAACCAGCGGATCCATGGGATGCAGAAGCCCCCGGGGTCACGATGCTCGATACAACGACGACGCCAGTGATGCATACTGCCTTTACTGCTTCCGTTGCTCTCACGAGGCACTTCCCTTCGCTCGTTGCCGTCGTCTGTCCGCGAGGCCTGACTGGCGCGGGCTGATCCGGCGTGTTGGCACGATCCGCTGATATGAGTCGTCAGCCGCTCAGATTCGTGATCAGCGCGTCGATCTGTTGGCGGATCTGGAGCTGCGCGGCGCAGTCGACGATCCAGTCGTCTAGGTCGGCCACCAAGCCGCAACCGTCGACCCGACGGCGCAGGCTCTGAAGCTTCTCGATCGCCGTGTCGGTGTCGCCGGCAGCGACCGCCCTCTCGACCGCGTCCAGGATGTTGTGCATCGCCGCCCTGTGGCCGTTCTCGCCGCCCTTGAACGCCGACGCGGGGAGCTCGGCGATCGTCTCCTGGATCTCCTCGACATCTTCGTCGTCCGGGATCCCGTCGCCGTCCTCGTCCGCCAGCGGCTGCCAGTTCGGGTCAAAGTCGTAGCTCGGATCCTGGGTCAGATTGGTCTGGTCGCTCCCGTCGGCGTTCATGACATAGATCTCGTACTTGCCCTCGCCGCCGTCGCGGGCACTCGCGAACGCGATCTTGCTCCCGTCCGGCGACCAGTCCGGGTCAAGGTCGTTACCCGGAGCCTGGGTCAGGCTGGTCTGGTCGCTGCCATTCGCGTTCATGACGTAGACCTCGGTGTGGCCGTCGCGGATGCTCGCGAACGCGATCTTGCTCCCGTCGGGCGACCAGGCCGGGCCAAAGTCGTTACCCGGATCCTGGGTAAGGTTGGTCTGGTCGCTGCCGTCGGCGTTCATGACGTAGACCTCGTGTGTGTCGGCGTGGTCGCTTATGAACGCGATCCTGCTTCCGTCCGGCGACCACGCCGGGTCATAGTCCATGCCCGGGTCCTTGGTCAGGTTCGTCTGATCGCTGCCGTCCGCGTTCATGACGTAGATCTCGTGGTTACCTTCGCGGAAGCTCGAGAACGCGATCCTGCTTCCGTCCGGCGTCCACGCCGGGTCATAGTCGTGGCCCGGATCCTGGGTCAGGTTGGTCTGATCGCTGCCGTCGGCGTTCATGACGTAGATCTCGTGGTTACCGTCGCGGAAGCTCGAGAACGCGATCCTGCTTCCGTCCGGCGACCACGCCGGGTCAGAATCGTGGCCCGGATCCTGGGTCAGGTTGGTCTGATCGCTGCCGTCGGCGTTCATGACGTAGATCTCGTCATTACCGTCGCGGGCGCTGCTGAACGCGATCTTCCCGTTGACGCCCGGGAAGGCCGCCTGGGCCGCTCCGGTCGGCGCCGACAGGGCGAGGACGACTGCTCCCGCGGTAAGGAGCGCTCGGCGCCGCCTCCTGCGGATGCGTACCGTGGTCACGACGCCACCTCGGCCACTGGGTTGCCCGCGGCGACCCAGCCTTTGAACCCGCCGTCGAGATGAGCAACGTTCTCGAACCCGAGGTCCTTGAGCGTCTTGGCAGCAAGTGCCGAGCGACCCCCCGATGCGCAGAACAGCACCAGCCGCGCGTCGGGCTTGAACTCATCACGGTGATAAGGCGTCGAGACGTCGGCGTAGAACTCGACCATCCCTCGCGGCGCGTGGATCGCTCCGGGGATCGTGCCCTGCCCCTCGAGCTCGTCACGCTCCCGCAGATCGATGAGGACGATCCCGTCCCCTTGGATCTCGGCCGCTACCTCGGCCGGACCGAGGTTCTCGAGCTGCTCCTTGGCCTCGGCCACGAGGTCCATCACTCCCTTGGTGCCCACGGCTCCTCCTTGGGTACTGACGGACCCGATGTCCGCCGCCGTGGTCAAAGTAGGGAGGAAGAGGTCTCAGACCATCCGTGAACCTGCCGTATCGATAAGAGCGCTATGCCGTATTTGCCGGGTTCGCCCCCGGCAGGAGACCGAGCTCGCCGGCGCGCCGGACGGCATCGGCCCGGGACCGGCATCCGAGCTTCATCAAGATGTTCCTGACGTGCATGTCCACGGTCCTCGTGCTGAGGAAGAGCGCCTCGGCGATCTCCTTGTTGGTCCGTCCTTCGGCGATCTGACGCATTACGTCGAGCTCGCGCTGCGACAGACCGCCGCGCTCGGCCCGCTCGCCGGCTCTGCGACCCAGGTGCGGTTCGATCGGCTCCCCCCACTCCTCGAATCGCGCCACGATGCTTTCAGCGAGCGGGCGAGCGCCGAGCTTCTTCGCCGTGCGATAGGCCGCGGTGAGATTCCCGAGTGCCGCATCGCGCTGCCCCGCACTCATCAGAGGCAGCGCGCAGCGCGCCCTCATCGCCGCGACTTCGATAGGAGGTGCCAAACCTTCGAGAAGCTTCAGGGTCTCCTGTGCCTGGTCTAGCGCGCGCTGCTCGTCTCCGTTCAGGAGCGCGACCTCGACGAGACCATAACTGAACGCAGCCCGAGCCTCTTGATACCCCGACCGAGACGCCGCGGTTGAGAGAACGTCGACTGCACTCAGGAGCGTGCGCTCGGCTCCCCGTTCTGCAAACCAGGTGCAACACCACCTCATCGCAGACAACGAGAAGTGCCATTCATCTCGCTGCTGACAATCCTCGATCAGTTGGATCGCTCTCGTCGACGCATCTTCGGGCTTGCCTTCCAGGGCAGCCACCATGGAAAGTCCCCACGAGCACTCGATGGCGAGTTCGAAGATTTCGTTTTGCAAGGCGAAGGACAAAGCAGGCGGAAGCAGGCGGCGGGCCGCTGCGACGTTGCCTTTTAACGCGTTGATCAAGCCCAATTCTCCAGCTGCCACATGGCGCGCGGCCGGAGGAGAGTTTGTGTCCCCCAAGATCTCGCGGCATACGGCCGTCGCTTCTTTCCACCGGCCGACGTGACGGGCAGTAGGAGTCAGGCATGCCCGGCACACCTCTCCGAACCCCTGGACACCACGGTCTCGGCAAAAGGAGAAAGCGGTACTGAAGGCGTCCATCGCCCCCTCGTACTCTGCCGAAACCATGAGGGCCATGGCGAGCGTGTAGTACCCGTCCGCTATCAAGCCGGGGTCATCTTTGGAGAGCGCCAGATCGAGCGCGGTCTGAGCCTGAACAACGCCGCCAGACTGCCCGAGCATGGCCTTGATCTCACCTTCCAGCGCGAGGGCGCGGAGACCGAGGTCCACGTGACCTGCGACGGCTGCATCCGCCCGCGCTCGCTCCACTAGTTCTAGAGCCGTATCGACGTCGCCTGCCGACCTCAAGTGAGCCGCAACCGCCAATCGCTCCGCCGTGGCGTCCGCCGGTTGCGCACAGGCGTCGAACCCTTCGGCGGCCGCCAACCTGGCCGCGATCGCTTCCGCCCATTCCGATCCGAGTTCGAGGAGTCCCGCCAAACGCCGCCGCGCTTGAGCCAGGCCCTCGGCGTCGTCCAGCTCCTCACGGGCCGCAGCGACCTCGCGCCACAGACGGATCGCATCGTCGCGCTCGCCTCCGAGCTCCGTACATCGAGCGAGCAGTTCGACGGCACTCAGGCGTTCGGGGTCGGGTCCTTCGACCTCCCACTCTCCGAGCGCGTCGGTCAGCAGTGACCGGGCGTCCCTATAGGCGTGGAGCGCGCAGAAAGATCTCGCGGCTCGCAGGAGCAGCGGACGGGCCCGCAGTACATCGCGCGCCGCCGACCAGTGACGAGCGATCTCTTCCGGCGGTGCACCGTGCGCTTCAAGCGCCTCCGCGAGCGCCCTGTGGTGTTCCCTTCGCTGGAGCCATGGGATGTCGGCATAGATCGCCTCGCGCACCAATGCGTGGCGAAACGACACCGTGTTTCCGTCAACGTCGACCATCCACCCGCGCTCGATAAGACGAGTGACCGCATCAGGATCGGTCAGTTCGGCCAAAAGTGGCAGCTCGATAGAGAGTCCCGCAGCCGCCATGACCTCGAGGATCTCGCTCTCGTCGGGATCGAGCCCCGCGCTTCGCAGACGTATGGCATCCCGGAGCGTCTCGGGGAGCGAATCGACCCCGTCACGCTCGACGGCAACCGGCCTCCCGACAAGGTTCGTCGCTGCAGCCAGTTCCTCGACGAAGAACGGAACGCCGTCGCTGCGCTCGAAGATCGCGCGACGAACGTCGCCCGGCAGGTCGCTCCCGGCGATCTCATCGACGAGTTCATCTGTCTCCTCGCGCGAGAGGGGATCGAGAACGATCTCGTGAAGTCGCCCGGCACGTCTCAGCTCCGACCTCACCCGACGCAATCGGTGGAGACGCGGCAGCTCGTCGTTGCGATAGGTCGCGACGATGCGGAGGCCCGATCTCTCAGGCACAGATGCAAGTTCGAGCAAAGCATCGAGTGTTCCTTGATCGCCCCAATGAAGATCCTCGAGGACCCAGACAGGTCGGTCGTCTCCCGCTAGAGCCGCGCAGTCGCATATCGCCGCGTGCAGGGTCACAAGATCCGTGTCGACGTCCCCAAGATCAAGCTCGGGAAGCAACAAGGAGAGATGCTTGGCAAGCGGAAGCCGCGGCAGCTCGTCCCGATGGTTCCTCAAACAGGCGCGCAGGATCTGCACGAGCGGCCCGTAGGGGGTGGTGGCCCCTGGGGTCGACCCACCACGCAGGATGGGTCGGTCGATACCGGCGAGGACCTCTTCGACCAGGGCCGACTTGCCTATCCCGGCCTCCCCCGCGACCAGGACGAGACCTGGCTTCTCTTCCCCCGCGGTTTCCAGCAGGCCCAGAAGACCAGCCTTCTCGGCCTCGCGGCCTATTAGGGAATGTCCGCCTGCCATACGGGCAGCGTATTGCCCTACAAGCCCAGACTCCAGCCATCACGCTCTCTGTACTAGCTGGGCAGAAGTTCCGCTAGCTCGCGGGCATTCTGCCTGCGCGTAATCTCTGTAGCAGTTTTCTACGCCAACTGGCGGCGTCGCCCGGGGCACTAACTCGCCCACATCGGTGATTTGCTGGAGAAAACGGACCCTTTGGCCAACCATCCTTCACCTGCGATCTGGAAGGGGAGCGGCTCGCTCTCACACTTCTAATGTTGAGTTTTTGTTGAGGGTGCGAATCGGGCCGCTGATCTCGCGAAAAAACATGCACATGATGTTGAGTTTTGTTGAGGGCAGCGTTGGCTCTCCAATGTTGGCTACGGCCGCGTCAGCCTGGGCCCCAAGGAATCTCAGCCGACTGGAGAACGTCCCGGTAGCGCGACCTCGTGGCCGAGGGCAAGTGAACGCCTAACCACAACAGTGCATAGCGATCAGTCTTACGGGACTTAAGAGAGGTCGTCGTCTAACGCTTAAGGCGTAAGACTTCAACCCCACGGTGGAATCCGCAACGTAGATCCGGCCCCGATACCAGTAAGCCTCAGCCTAGGTCGGTCGTACGCTGAGGAGACCGTCCTGGAGCAGGCCGGCGCGGATGGGATCAGGAGGTCAAGATCGGTGGACTCTGGCGAGGAACTGCGTCCCTTGTCGCGCGCGGGCTTGCTTCAGAGGACCTATCCCTTCACTGCCGCGTCCTTACTCGCGGTCTTCTTGTTCGGGTCGAACAACACGGGCGATCGGCTCGCCCTACTGGGAGGGTTGGGTCTCGTGGGGTCAGTGGTCGGTTGGATCTTCCTTCCCCCATGGAGCAAGCTGCCCGCCGACTATCAGGTCTTCCCGCTCCTGTGGTGGGTCGGAGGAGTCGCGTGGCTGAATCACATCGTCGGGCTCGAAGATGGGATGACGCGTCCCCTCCTCTTGCTGCCGATCCTGTGGGCCTCGATCTATCACAAGCGAAGCCACCTCTATCTCGTCATCTTCTTCTCTGCTGCCCTTGGAGTGATAGGGGGCCAGCTCTTCGGCCAGGATTCCTCGTGGCAAGTCTCGGCCATGCCGATCGTGGTGCTGGTGCCGATCGCCTTCACCATCCAAACCTTCGCGGCACGGGAAAGAAGGGCGGGACGACTCTCGGAGGAGGCTTCTCTCGAGGATCCCCTGACCGGGTTAGGGAACAGACGAAGCCTCGTGATGGAACTGTCACGTGTCTTACTGATGGCCCAGAGGACCGGACGGCCTCATTCGCTCATGATGATCGACCTCGATCATTTCAAGGCCTACAACGACGCCCACGGACACCAAGCGGGTGATGCGCTGCTCGAGACCGTTGCCAAGGCTTGGTCCCGCGAGCTCCGAGCCACGGATCGCTTGTTCCGCTACGGGGGAGAGGAGTTCATCGCTCTCCTTCCCGAATGCGATGAGATGGCCGCCCTCGATGTTGCAGGTCGCATGATGCGGGCGGTGCCACACCCAGAGACTTGTTCCATCGGTATAGCGGTATGGCAAGAAGGGGAGACTTCCTCACAACTGATCAAACGGACGGATGTCGCTATGTATCGGGCCAAACGGCAAGGCCGGGGGCAGTATGTGGCGTGGGACGAGTCGATCGACGGCCCCGATAGCTGAGGTGTCACCGGTAGCCGGTTCGATCGAGAGTCGTTGGTCATCGCGTCACGTCAGGCCGACGCGTCCCCGGACACGAAACGGCCTCCGATCAGCGCTTTGGTTTGTGGACCAGAGGAGATTCGAACTCCTGACCTCACCCGTGCGAGCTGTGCAGAGCTGATTTACGGATACCTACAAGCACTTGCATCCTCGGCCATTTCTGCAGGTCAGACGGCAATCGCAGCGCACGCCTATTCCCATCCACGGCCGCCGGTTTCCGACGGTGATGTTGGGGATTTATTGGGGGCAGAGCGACCATCCATCACGGGGGTCAGTGCTGGGAGCTGATGGGCGGGGTATAGGTCAGCCTGTTCACTGCAACCGTCCGACCGCGAGTAACCGCCAGGTAAAGGGTAGTGAGCTTGCTAGCAGGTCAATAGTTGGGGCTCTTCTCAAGGATCTCGGCAATTCCGATCACGAAGAACGGCAGCGAGACCACCGTTGCGACGATCCCTAGTGCTCGACCCGCGACCGCCACACGCGAAGACTCCCAGACTCTTGCAATCGCTGGCACCGCATTGAACGCGAGCGCGACCCCGGCCCCCATCACGACGCCCAAGAGAAGGACGAAGCCCGGCACCAGCAACAACAAGGGGGCGTACATCAAGATCGTGCGCCAATCCTTCGAGATGAGTGGCAAGGAGCGACTGTAGCGACCCGCGACCGCCGCCACCAGCATCCCGTGGAACACAACGAGCACGGAGAACGCGATTATCGATACCCAACCGGGGCCTACGATCTCAAAATCCGGGTTATCCGGACGCAAGGGGTCCGCCGGGACGCTGAACCACACGAGCAACAGTAGTCCGAAGACAACCCCGCCCAGACGACCTCGTGGCAACCATCGATGGATCAACAGATAGAAGATCCCGATCATCAGCCCGAAGAAAATCCCGACGAAAATGATGAAACCGGTAGTTCCACTCATCGAGATCCGTCCGACGATCTCATCGGCTTCGGTGATTCGACCTTGTGCAGTCTGAGGTGCCGTGACGGCAAGCAGACGCATCACCAAACGACCTCCCGGTCCGGCCATGAGGACGCCCGCGCCGGCGCCACAACCGAACACGAGGCCCACGCGCCATAGGTAACGTCTAATCACGAGACGGAACGGAAGCTTGCCTTCGGGAGGCTCTGCACCGCCGGGCGGCGCGTGGAGATCCTCGTCTCCCCAAGCGATGATCATCGCGATGCCGATAGCGACGAGCACTGCACAGCCGAGCATCAAGGCCATGCCATCAGTCTGAAGCCGCTTTCAGCAATTGCAAGGAACTTGCGTTGAGCTTGAGTTCGGGGGGCTCTCGGTAGGGGTGGCAGGGCTCAAACCAGCGATCGGTCGATCATGAGGACAACCGTTCGCTCCGACCTCAGACCTGCGCCGACGCGACGGAGCAGTTGCTTCAGGCAGTGGCGTTCACGACGCTGCCGCCCTTACAAGCCACCTCACGCCTTCGACAACGTTGTCTTCTGCGGTGGAGTTCCTCAGCTTCGGGGGGTCGCAACAAAGGATTGCTCGAATCGTTGTTGAAGCCTTGCTTAGGCCCCTAATGGTCGGTCCCGACGAGGAGGTTGAAGAGTGACCAAGAGATGGATCGCAGCAGTCGTGCTGGCGCTGATGACGGTTCCCATGGGGACCGCGGCGACCGCAAGCGGTTACAAGGAGAAGGTTGAGTGCTTCTTCTATCAGACCTTCGCCGAGCGCGACCCCGGGGATTGCGTCCTTCCCTAAGGCAAGCAAGCCCGGATCGAAACATGGTCAAGCGCTTTGAGTCGATGCCAACAGGCTTGGTTGAGGGCTTGGTGGACCAGAGGAGATTCGAACCCCGGACCTCACCCGTGCGAGGTGTGCCAAGCGCATGTACGGGGACTTACATCGGTACACGTTCATAATCATCTGTGCAGGTCAGAGGGCTTTTTCCGAACACAGGTCTTTACATCTATTTCCGTCTACATCCGCTAGTGATGTTGAGCATTTGTTGAGGGTGGGCTAGCCGACAGCGCTCCGGTGCTCGGGAGGCGAGCGGCGGATTATGAGTCCGGCCATAACACCATGACTTTGTCCTGCGCGAACGCGACGCCCTTATCCCTGCGATTTCAGGGGGATCTCGACCGGAGTGGACCCTTCGCGACAGGAGTGGACACAAAAGGTGGAACAAATGTAGAACAGATCCGACTAGAAATGCCTGTGGGTAGCAAGATCAAGAAACCTCGTGCCAACGGGTCCTTGCTAGATCCCGAACGGCTGCTGTGCCTTTGAATGGTCGGTCTCCCCTATCTGGACGATCGCTGCCTTGGACGGCGTCGGACCCTGACCGTTGTCGGTCATGAGGAACAGGTAGTAGTGCCCTGGCAGTGCTACTGCACTGTTGTTCGGGATCGACGCCTCGATCGTTCCGTCGCTCTTCTTCGTGAACTCGAGCTCGATCGTGCGCTGATCGACGTCGGCGAGGTGCGTCACCGACGGAAGTTTGCTCAGGACGACAGATGTGATCTCCGACGCATCCGGCGTTGTGATCCTGAACTCTTCGCCGAGTTCCATCCCGGCTTGAACCTGCGTCAGACGGGGACGCGGCCCCCGGAACAGATACGGGGGCTTGAAGATCTCGAACGACGGATCGCGCAGCGTGTTGGCGAAGGCCCCGTGAGTGTAGTTATCCGACCCGAGCGACACGGGAGTGAAGCCGAGCGGCGCGTGGCCCCCCACCAGGATGCTGCCGTCACCCAGCAGGATCGCGGTGTGGTGGTAGATGCGATCACGACCGCTGGAGGCGAGCGGCGCCCACCTCTCTCCGTCGAACATCTCGGCTTGCCTTACTCCACTGGTGATCCCCATGAAAACGTTGTCCTCACGGTCGCCGCCGTTGAGCGCGATCACCTCACCGCTCGGCAAGACCACGCCTGCGGAGTGCCAGCGGCCGTTGTTCAGGCGGGGGCCAATCGTCCTCTCGATCGAGTCGCCCCGAGCCGTGACGATCTCGGTGATATTGGTGCCGACATAGGAACCGGGGGTGACGGGGCTGAAGGTTCCGCCCGCGATGAGGACCTGGGCTTCGTCGTAAGGAGCCTTTAGGGGCAGCATGACCGAGAACGTGTTGCTGCGCGCCCCTAGTGGAGCGACCCCTGCTTCGGTCCACGTCTTGGTCTCGGGATCGTAGAGCTTCTGCTTGTTCCACTCGATCTCGTCGACGAGACTGCTCGAGAGGGCAGCAGGAGGAGCTACGTACGGGCCCGGCCCCCACATCTGTCCGCTTGCGTCGTAGAGCACCTTGCCGGTGGGCAGCAGGTGAAGGCGCGCGTAGAAGGGCAACTCCGTCGCCCCCGATTCGCCGTTGTCCACCCAGCCATCCTCGGGACGCGCCGGGTCGAATGTCTCGGTCTCGTGAACGTGGGAGAACTCGTCGTTCCAGAGCACTTTCTTGATCCCACCGGCGACGAGCATCTTCCCGCCGGGAAGAGTCAGGAGTGATGGGTACCACCGAGCGTGATTCATCTCCTTGCCGAAAGTCCATTCGCCGGTGTCGGGGTCGAAGATGCGCGTTTCGTTCGTGCCGTTGTACTCCGTCCTCCCGATACCGGGCATCCCCAACGATTCGTCCTCGTTCGTGTAGTGAGTGCCACCCACCACCATGAGGCGGCCGTCGGCGAGGTTGCGCAGGTCTGAACAGAAGAGGTCGGACCCGATCCCTCTCTCCTGGGATGGGATGATCCATTCGGGTGAAGCTGCCCGACCTTGCAGATAATCCCTGAGGTCCAGGATGCGCGTGCGGCTCTTCTTTTGAGGAGTACCGATGCCGTTGCTGATCGGGGGATCCTCATAGCCTTCGATGCCGTTCCAGTAGATGATCCTGCCGTCGGGAGAAACCGCGATGTTGACCGCGGCAGGGAGCTTCTTTCCTTCCTCTTTCGTCTGGGGCGCGCGCTCGTCGAACAGGCCCCCTTCAGAGAAGGGCGTCGACCACTGCCCTTCAACCGAAGGATCGGATCGATCGACGGGAAAAGGCACGGGTGGTGCGGCGGCTGCTGCGGGCACCACCATGCCGGCGACTACTGCGGTGACCAAGAGTATGGAGGTCAGGATCCGTGCGTGCTTCATGTCAGTTACCTCCTGCTAGGTAGTTGCATCTCTGTCCGAATGACTTGTGGCGGTCGTGCTGTTAGAGGTTGACGACGACGAGTGGCTCTCCTGCGAGCCAGATGGCGCGTTTACGCCGCTGATCTGTGCGCGCAGCAACCGCGCCACCAGCTCCGTGCGGGAAGAGACATCGAACTTGCGGAAGACTTTCAGCAGATGTCCTTGCACCGTGCGCGGAGACACGCCGAGCCGGCGCGCGATCTGCGGATTGGTCATGCCCTCACACACGAGCTGCACCGCTTCGCGTTCGGTCCGCGTCATCATGTGCAACATGTCCGGGTGCGTTGCCGCTTCCGGAGTCACCGCCGGTTGCTCGGTTCGCGCGGACTCGAGGACCGCGGTGAGGCCGAGCCAACCGAAGAACGTCTTGGGAGCCTCGTCGCCCACACGGATGGTTCCGCTGATCGGCCCCGAGCCGACATCGAGCTCGAGCCACAGCCCGATCACGGGCCTCGCTTCGTTGTTCAACTCCGCAGCCATCGCGTCTGCCCCCGCAGTCGTCGACCCCGGCGGGGTCGGCTGCACTCAAGCTAGGTGTCGAGCAAGCTCAAGACATCGTGGGTTGACCACGAGGTTTCTAGCGACGACCTCCCACGAGGGCCCTCTGCAGACCTCGGGTCGGAGCCGGCTAGCCGGCGTTTTCGGCGAGCGCCCGGGTAAGCTCCCGGCGGCCGATGATGGCGAGCTTCTCGTAGACGTGGGTGAGGTGGGTCTCCACGGTCCGAAGAGTGACGAACAGCCGCTCGGCGATCTCCTTGTTGGTGAGTCCATCGGCTGCCAACCTCGCGGTCTTGGCCTCGCTCGCGGTGAGGGCGCCGACCCCGGTTTGCACCGCTCGCCGCGGGCGCGACCCGGCCCTGGCGAGCTCGTCGCGCGCGGCCCCCTCCAGGCCGCCCGCTCCACAACGGTGTGCAAGTTCAAGCGCGCGGGACAAAGCCTTCCGTGACTCGGTGCGGTCACCGCCGCGGCGAAGAGCCGACCCCAGTGCGATCAGGGAACGCGCAAGCTCATGGGGCGGGCCCGACGCCTCGAACATGGTCACCGATGCGCGCAAGGTTTCGACGGCACGCGCGCGCGGTTCGATCATGGACCGCGCACGCAAGACACCGGCGATCGTGTGAGGCGCCCCGAACGAGAGCGCCCTCTCCCCCGCGACTGAGATCAGCTCCTCGGCCTCGGAGGTCCGACCCAGCGCCGCTAATGCTTCGGTCGCCTCCTGGCGCCACGAGGGTGGGACAGACGGATTGAGCCAGCCGATCCGCTCAAGCGCGTCGCCTAACCGCAAGAAGTCGTCGACCGCAGCCTCGATGTCTCCCTGGTCACGGTGGAAGCAGGCACGCAGCTCGAGCGGCCATGGGTTGAGTGGGATCTCGGTAGGGCCCGCCGAGAGATCGAAGCCGTGGGTCAGCTCTGTGAATCCCTCGATATCCCCCCGAGCCAATAGCGTCGCCGCGAGATTCATCAGAGCGCTCCACCGGAACGGCGACAGTCCGCCCGGTAATTGGGCGATTTCCCATGCGGTTCGCGCCTGCGCCTCCGACTCATGCAAGCGCCCACTGAGCCGGTCGACTTCAGCCAGGAAGCTGTTGCCGATGCTGACCATGAGCAACCGCCCTTGTCGGTGGGAGAGCTCTATCCATCCCCCCCACTCGGTGCGCGCGTCATCCCACCGCCCGCTATAGGCAAGGAGCTTGGGGGCCGCGATCGTTATCGCTGACTCGAGGTCGCGGATCTTCCACGGCAGTTCCGGGAACGGTAGGACCCGCTGGAGCGCCTCGTCAACGGGAGCACACATCATGAAGCGATCCCACGCGAGCGCCTGGCGAGCTACGCGTTCTCCTGTGGTAGTTCCCCGCAATGAACCAGCAACGGACTCGATCCTCGTGGAGGTCTCCGGATCGAACCCCCCCGACCCATAGATCATGAAGCATCGCTGAGCCTCGAGGTCCAGTGACACCTCGCGGTCACTGTCACCCACGGCTTCGATCGCTTCATCGCAGGTGCGTGCGGCGGCAGTGAGATCGCCGATTGCGATCTGTGCCGCCACAAGTCGCCGCAACGCGTCGATGCGCAGCTCATGATCCGCCGCCCGCGCCGCGACATCGGTGAGGATCTGTGGCGCCCGGAAAGCCATCTCGGTCTCTACGAGCGCCTTGCCCAGTAGATAAAGGAGCGGGGGGTCGTCTTCGGGCGGCTCCTCGAGAGCTCGTTCCAGGTATATGACAGCAGTATCCGAAGCACCCTCGCCCATCGCCTCCCGTGCAGCATCCTCCAGCCGGGCCACTACCCAAGGATCGCCGTTGGGTGCGCACGCGAGTAGATGCGACCCGACCTCATCAGGGGGGGCCCCGGTAGCAGCCAGAATCTCTGCGGTTCTCCTGTGCGCCGCGTATCGCTCTCCTTCCGGAAGCTCGAGATAGATCGCCTGCCTCACCAGGGGGTGCACGAACTCGATCGGCATGCCCGAAGCCAGGATCTCCGCGGCGCGGAGGTCGTCCGACAACTCCTGCGCGCGTTGCTCCTCCACACCCGCGAGCTGTGCCGCATGCCGGAGTTGTGGAGCCCGACCGAGCACTGCGATCGCGCGCGCCAGGGCGATGCCCTCCTCACCGAAGCGTCCGAGGCGGAACAACACGGTTCGGGCAACGTTGTCCGGGACAAGCTGCGCTATGGACGTGGCGGCATCATCGTCCAAGGTCTGCGCATCGGATCCAAGCTCCCGCAGTATCTCGATGACGAGAAACGGATTCCCGGCGCTGACCCTTGCGCAGGTCTCGGAGAACGCCACGCTGGGTTCCTCGCCGGTTCGTATCTCGATCAGCTCGTGTACGGATCCGAGGGTCAACGGTTGCAGGTCCAAAGAATCGGCCTCGAGCCTTAATGCTTGTAGCTCGGAAGGGGTTCCCGGCTCCCCGGTGCGTACGCCGAGGATCATGACCACCGGTAGATCTTCGAGACGACGCGCGAGGAACGCGGCGAAGCGCAGGGATGCCTTATCCGACCACTGCGCGTCGTCCACGATCAGTAATAGGCGTTGCGAGAGGGAAAGGTTCGCAACGAGCCAATAGAGGCCGTTGATCGCGGCGAACGGGTCGGTTGTTGATTGAGAACGATCTGAGTCGAACGCGCCGAGTGCTGCCATAGCGAGGCTCGCGCTGCCCGACAGCCATGCCTCACGCTCCTCCTGAGACGCCCGTTGGATGAGCGGCTCGAAGAGTTGGCGCGCGACCCCGAATGCCATGTCACGCTCCATCTCGCCGCCGCGCGCCAGCCGTACCAGGAACTCTTCGCGCCGGCCCCGCTCGCCGGCTTCTGCTATCAGTCTGGTCTTGCCGATGCCCGCCGGACCCTCAACGATCACGAGCGAGCCGCTTCCATCGACCGCACGTCTCAGGGCGCGGTCAAGAGCCCCTTGCTCGGTCTCGCGTTCGAGGAGCGGCACGGGGCGGTCGTCCCCCGACGTCGCCAAGCGTGGTGTCAGAGCCCGCCTTCCAGGACACTCGGATGAGAGGTCCATCCTAGTCACACGGCCTCAATCGCGCCTTGGCGGAGGACGCGCCAGATGGCGCGTTGGCGGCTCCACAGAGAGGTGTCGTCTTGACCCTGGAGAATGGATAGGCATGGCTAATCCCTCCGTTGGGCGGAACATCAGGCGCGTCGGCGCCGCCGCTCTGGCATTGATCGCACTCGCGGCCGTGTCGGGCTTTTTTGTGTTCCGGATCCAGACCCCGGTCTCGCTCGAGAGCGCGGTCGAGCGCTTCCACGCGGGCAACGATGGGACAACTGCGGGCAGACACGACGTGAACTCAACCGGAAAGCGTCTCGGGAACGAGAATCTGCGCCGGCACGATTCGAGAGTCTCTGAGGCTGGAGCGGGCGGCGGGTCGCGTCCCACAGCCGCATTGGGGGGCGCCGGCGCGACCGCTACTGCGACGCAGACGACTTCCCTGCTCTTCGACGTGATACCAGCGGAGGGTGTGTACACGTATGTCGGCACAGGTGAAGAAAGCGTCTGGCCGTACTCGCGCGACTTCCCCTCCAGGGTCACGCACCGGATCATCACGCACAAGGACTGGAACACGTGGGAAGAGCACCACATCTTCTCGGAAGAGCGTGCTTCGTGGACGCGCCTATCAACCTCGGGGACGGGGCGCATATCGCACCACCAACGCAACTACGTCAAGATCGGACCCATCGCAGAGAGTCGGACCATCGCGTTCACACCACCGATCCAGGCGGTGCACTTCCCTCCACGCGTCCGAGAGGTGTGGGAAGGAGAATTCACAGGGCGCACGGAGGCCGACGAGAGTTACCGCGGGACCTATACATGCCGGATGGTGGTGGACGAACTATGGAACGTCGGCGGGACGCGCACGAGGGTGTTGGGCTACGAGCTCGACGTGGTTTTCGAAGGGGACGTCAGCGGGACGGTGTCGGTTAACTACTGGTTCTCGCCTCACTACGGGTTGACCGTGCGTGAGGAATACTCTGCTGACGCGAAGGTTGGGCCGTTCGATTACCATGGAGAATGGTTCGTGGAGCTACGCTCCTTCACTCCTCGTAGCTAGGCGGTCCTACCTCTTTAATAGCTCGGCAAACAGCACTCCGGTGCTCGGGAGGCGAGCGGCGGAGGTGGTGGTCAATTACGCGTGGCTATACGACACGCATTCATTCCAGGAGACCTACGGCTTCCACTGGAAGCTCTTCGACTAGGTCCCGTAGGCGCGGCGAGCGGGTCGTAGACGTCCGCGTTGCGTGTTCAGACCGCATTTCGAACCGGGATATGGAAGGAGCTGTCCACGATCTGCTTCTGGGGGTCCCATGGACTCTCTCCCCTGCCCCGCTCGAGGATCCCGATGTCCTTACCGTTGACCGTCAGCCACGTATAGGCGACGTTGTCTCGCTCGTTGGTCTCTTTGATCGTGTCTCCCGCGTCCACCTCGAACCGCACGACATACTCACCGTCGCCGTTATCCCCGAATTCAACGTATTGGCCGGGCAGATACCAACCGTAGACATCTGTCCATCCACGGTTGAGATACATCGTTCCTTCGCCGGCAACGTCACAGCTCGACAATCTGATGAATTGCGGGTCGGAGTCCACTTCGTCATCGCCCGCCCGGTACTCGGAGACCATCGTGTCCAGGAGACAGAAGCCACTCTTACCGCCCACACCTACAGGCTCCAATACGGGGGTGAGGCCTTCGTAGGACACCTTCATGAGCTGGACGCTCGCCATGTCCTTGTTATGGAAGTGAGCGTGGGTCTTGTGGAACTCGTACTCGCCACCATCGCGTTCGTAGGTCGAACCGTCCGAATAGGTGATCACTTGACCCATCCGACCCGTGTTCCCACTGATATCGCTGGCGTCGAAGGTGAGCTGGAGGGGCCCTAGGCCCACGTTCTCGATCCCGGAAGTGAACCGGAGGCACTTCCCGGCACCCTTCTCGGCGGTTTCGTCCGCCGTACACGAGACCGGTTGCTCCCCGGCCACCGTCAACGGTGCGTTCGGAGTACCACCGACATGTACCTGCCTTACGGGGGCCGCGAACGTGGGTTGGAATACAGGGAACGCTCGCAGGTTAGGCAACAGCTCCCGTTTCCCATGTCCCTGACCTTCTTCTGCATCGAGGTTCGCACGCATGCGGAAGTTCGCATCGGTCACGTCGACCGGGACGACGATCGCTTGCCATGTCCCCGGCGCTGGATCATCGACCCACAACTCGAAGGTCCATTCGTTCAACGTGACATCTGCCTTATCCATCGTGCTGGGGTCGTAGACGAGCGGCTCCACGGTTCGGCCTCCCGGAGGGACGAGGGCGAACGCCCAGTGGTCGAACAAGTCCGGTACATCCAAGAGCACCCTCAGCCGAGAGCCCGCATTCGGCACGTCGATGTCGTATCCGTAGCAGGTGCCCTGTATCCCGCAGAGCTCCCAGAAGACCACTGCGCGTTCGATGTGCGGCCCGTCCCAGAAGAGACCCGGACCGCCCACTTCAAGCGACCCCACATGGCTCATCTCGAGAGAACCGATGGGCATCGCGCGTCCGTCCGATCCCGATGGACCCGGTGTCGCGCCGGCCGGACTTGCGCCGATAGATAGCACAAGCAAACAGGTGATCATGGCTGCAGTTGTTCTGATGCGTCGAGTGAAACAACCTGCCGTGTCCTCCATCGAGATGCCTCCTTCTCTTGATCACCCGGGTGCTTCGTCCCCGTTGATCAGGAGATTGCGCTTCGGAGAGGCGGTTGCCCTCGGGGTGAACCCTGAGCGCAGCAAAGACAAGGGCTAACCCTGAAAGCGCGGCGCATGCGATGCGTCATGATTCCGAACGTGGCTTCCAAAGTTCTCGTCGTAGACGATCACGAAAGGTTCCGAGTAGCGGCCCGAACCTTGCTCGAAGAGATGGGACTCGATGTGATCGGCGAGGCCGAGTCGGGTGAAAGTGCCCTCGAGCTGTTCGAGCGCTTCAAGCCCGACATCGTGCTGCTGGACATCCAACTGCCCGGAATGGATGGGATCGAGGTCGCCCGGAAACTGTTCGATGCAGGTCATTCGCCGATCATCGTCCTGACGTCCAGCCGCGAGGCGGAGGACTACGGCGCCCGTTTGCGAGCATTACCGGACGCCGTCTTCGTCGGCAAGACCGACCTCTCGAGTGCTGCCCTCGCCGCCGCTATCGGCGAGACCGCCTAGCCGAGCAACGAGGGGCCACCTGAAGGTCCTAGGTCCAAGGGGGAGAACATTCAGGACCTAACACGTTTGGGATTCCGGGTTAACCCTGATGGTCCCGGCTCGGGCCCGACGGGACAATCTCGTAGGACGCGGCATCGAGAGGCGGGTGGGTGGTGAGGAAGACGGTCGTATGGGCGCTGGCGGCTCTTGCCAGTGCGGCTGCAATCGCGGCGGACCTGCCCTCCTATCTAGAGGGCGATTGGGGGGTGACCGCAAACACCATCGTGGGGCCCATCTTCGCGGTGGCCGGTGCGTTTGCGGCGACACGTCGGCCGGATAATCGGATCGGGATCTGCCTCCTACTCACCGCCTTCGCATGGCCTATCGGAAGCTTGGTGAAGCACCCCAGTGTGCCTACGATCCTCATCTGGATAGCGGGCGGCTGGTTGTGGGTGATCCCACTGACCTATCTGGTTCTCGCATTCCCCACCGGGAAGCTCGAACGGCGGAAAGATGCTCTCCTGTGCTGGTTGATGACCCTTCCCACGTTCTGGCTCATCCTGCCGTTGCTACCGCTCACCCGCATCACGGATCCGGCCTCCCAGAAGGACTTCTACCCTCGGGATTCGAAGCCGATCGTCGACGCGTTCGACCTGATCAGTATCACGCTCGCGCTTGTGTGCGCGGGCATGTTGATCGCTCGGGTGAGAGAGAAGTGGCTGCGCGCGACCCCTGCCGGCCGCCGAGCGCTGGCCCCCATCGCCCTAACCGGATCGGTCGCGCTCGCGACGACTGCTCTGGTCGTACTAGGCGTCGTGTACATCCCGGCTCTCTCAGAGATCGGCATCATCCTTGCACGGGTCAACTGGCTCATCGTGGCAACGGTCCCGATCGCATTCTTAGTTGGCCTGTCGCGCGCCCGGACGCGTAGGGCGCGCGTGGGTGAGCTCGTCGTCGAGCTCGGTGAGCTCCCATCTCCCCAGCGATTGCAACACGCGTTGCGCAAGGCTCTGGGAGACCCGACCCTGATCGCCGCCTTCTGGGTGCCCGACGCGCAGCGGTACCTGACCGCAGAGGGCAAGGCATTGGCCCTCCCCGAAGAAGGCGCCCCGTCGGTCGCGACTTTCCTCGAGCGAGACGGCGAACCACTTGCGGTCATCGTCCATGACCGCGTCCTCCTCGAAGACCCCGGTCTGGTTGCAGCCGCCACCGCAGCCACGAGGCTCGCGGTAGAGAACGAGCGCTTACAGCAAGAGGTCGTCGAGCAGCTCATGGAGGTGCGCGCGTCGCGCGGCCGCATCATCCAGGCGGGTGACGAGGCGCGCCGGCGCCTCGAACGCGATCTACACGACGGAGCGCAACAGCGGCTCGTCACGCTCGGCCTCCAACTGCAACGCCTGTCCACGAAACTCGGGCCCCTAGACGAAGAGAGCTCACAGGTGATGGAGGAGGCACGCGCCGAGCTCAAAGGAGCCCTGACGGAGCTGCGCGATCTGGCCCGCGGGCTGCACCCCCTGGTCCTCACAGAAGAAGGCCTGGGGGCCGCGATCGAAACTCTGTGTTCCCGCTTCCCTCTTCAGGTTCGGCTGGAGATGCCGGAGCTCGGACGGCTGCCGGAGGCGATCGAGACGGCGGCGTACTTCGCAGTGTCCGAAGCGCTCGCCAACATCGCGAAGCATGCGCACGCGACCGGGGCGGAGTTATCCCTCTCCTTGTCCGACGATCAGATACAGGTAGCGATCTCCGATGATGGGATCGGGGGCGCGTCGATCGCGGCCGGCAGCGGACTACGCGGGCTCGCCGATCGGGTCCAGGCGTTGGACGGCTCGTTCGCGGTGTCGAGTCCAGTGGGTAGTGGCACGCGGATCACCCTGTCTTTGCCGACATCGGTCGCGGATCTGGAAGAGATCGGCGCGTCCGAAGCGCTGAAGGAACCGCTGCTCGCCGCACGCAGAACCCCCGCAGAACAAACTCTCTTGGAAGTCCGCGGACTCGAGGTCTTCTATGGCGACCAGCAGGTGCTGTTCGGAGTCGATCTCGACGTGAGACCGAGTGAAGTCGTAGCAGTGCTCGGAACGAACGGAGCCGGAAAGTCGACCCTTGTCCGTACGATCGCCGGCCTGCACGAACACCTCCGTGGATCGATCAGCTTCAGCGGCCACGAACTGACCGATGTCACCCCGGAGAAGCGCAGCCACGCCGGGCTCGTGTTTATCGAAGGGGGTGCGGCGGTCTTCGGTCCGCTCACGGTCGCCGAGAATCTGCGGTTGTTCGCGCGACACACACCTTTGTCTGTCGATGCGGGACGGGATCGGGCATTCGATGCCTTTCCTGCACTTGCCGCAAGGCAGTCGCAACGTGCGTCATCGTTATCGCGGGGCGAACAACACATGCTCGCGCTCGCGCGCGCGATCATGGGCGATGCCTCCCTCGTCATCATCGACGAGCTGTCTCTGGGCCTCGCACTAGACGCCGTCGACGAGCTATGCGAGCACGTCCGCCGTGTCATCGAACGTGGCACAGCCGTCCTTTTCGTAGAGCAATCGGCTGCGATCGCCTCGCGACTCGCGAACCGTGCCTATTTCCTCGACGCAGGACGCGTCGCCTTCGAGGGGCCGATCAGTGACCTCGATGCAAGCGGCCTCCTTGTCCCCGTGTGGATGGAGCGGGAGGCGATGACGCGTGCCTAAACGCCTCAAGTCGATCGTCGCCGGCGGCATCTCTCTGGTTCTACTGGCGGGCTGCTCGTCGACCGCTCAGGTCAACGGTGACGTGGACCCCGACGTCGCCATGGTCGAAGAGGTAGCAGCGCCGCAGACACTCGAGTCGCTCCCGCCGAGCGCGTCGACCACTGGGATCGGGAGGAAGGATCCGACGATCGCCGCGGTACCGGAAGCGGCAGAGATAGCACTCCGCTCCGCGGAGTCCGCGTTCGTCGCGAGCGCCCCTCCGAGTCCGACGACAGTTCCCCGCACCGCCATGGATCATGGCCCCGGGGTGACGGATCGCGTGATCCGTATCGGCGCGCCCCTGATCGGACAGGAGCCTGAGCTCTTCGACACGTTGGGATACGACGAGACGCTCAGACCGGACTTCGCGCGCGTGTGGAGGATCGTGACCCGCGCGATCAACGCGAACGGCGGGATCCTCGGTCGGCGTCTCGAGGTCGTTCTTCTTCCTGGAGAACCGAGTGCCGAACAGGTCTGCACCCGTTTCACGGAGGAAGTTCCTGTGATCGCCGTGATCGGCCACGAGACGGGCGCCGCATCGTGCCTGAGTAGGGCCGGGACGGCTTCCATCTCGCACACCTACGCGCTCGAACCGGAAGATTACCGGCGCGTCCCTCATCTCGTGGCACCGTTAGGCATCACATTGCAAAGGGCCAACCGCTTGTATATCGACGGGCTATACCAGCAAGGCTTCTTCGACGGCGATCACAAGATCGGCATCATCCGCTGGGACACGCCCGGGTATGCGTCGCTGAGTAACAAGGTCGTGAGACCGGCGCTCGCACGCTACGGCCTCGAAGTCGAAGAGGAAGTCGCTATCCATAATCCGGAAACGGACGAGCAGATCGCCCAGTCGCTGGCAGAAGGCTGGAGCTCGGTTCAGACATTCAAGGATGCAGGCGTGGACCGCATGCTGACGCTCGACGTCGCGACCTACATCCTTCCGCACTTCACGAAATTCGCCAAGCAACAGGAATACCACCCACGCTACGGGCTGAACAGTTTGAACGGCGGCGAGTGGGAGTTGGAGCGCGACCAGCTCGAGGGCGCGATGGGGATCGGCTGGATGCCGTGGCTCGATCTCGAGCCACGGGACGCATATCGGCACGGAAGCGAAGGAGCGCGTCGCTGCAAAGACCTCATGGTTGCAGCCGGCGCTAGCGAAGAGATGGATACCTACAACGAAGGGATCTGGACGTCCTCCATCTGTGACGGAGCATTACTGCTGAAAGCGGCGATCGAAGCCGGGGGTCCCAACATCACTGCCGACAGCATCGTGGCAGGGGTCGAAACGCTAGGTACGTCATTTCAGGCCTCGAACACCTTGATGACTCGGTTCGGGCCGGGACGGCATGAGGGCCCCGCCGCGATCCGCCTCCTTCGCTGGTTCACCGGATGTCAGTGCTTCCGGTACACAAGCGATCTCTTCGACGCGGGATGACGACTTCAAATTAGCGAAGCTGTTGTAATCCGGGTGTGAGCATCCTTGGTTTCGAACTCGCTGCCCCCGCGCTCGGCTTAGGCGTGCTCTTAGGGTTGAACTACGCGCTACTGGCGGTCGGCATCGTCCTCGTGTATCGGAATTCGAAGCTCGTGAACTTCGCGCACGGGGAGATAGGTGTTGGCGCGGCAGTAGTGCTCTGGATCGTGGTCGACAGGGGTGTCCCCTACTGGCTCGCCCTTCCCGCAACGCTGGTGCTCGGCGGACTCCTGGCCGCGGGTCTCGAACGTAGCGTCGTCGAGCGCCTGCGCGACACGCCGCGCGCCATCGCGGCCCTGGCAACCCTGGGAGCAGGCCAATTCATCCTTTATGTCGCTGCGATCCTCACCGGCGCGGTGAAGGACGCTCCCTTTCCCGAACCTCCGGGCATCCCTTCGATCGAGGTAGGGACGCTCATCGTGCATCCCAGTCAGGTCCTCGCACTTGTCCTCGGGCCCCTCGCGATCACCACACTCGTGGTGTTCATGACAAAGACCTCGTGGGGCCTCGCGTTGCGTGGAGCTGCAGCGGACATGGATCTAGCACGCGCCTCCGGGTTCGTGGCCGGGCGTCTGTCGGCTCTAACGTGGGCGTTGAGCGGGGCCCTCGCAACCCTGAGCGCAGTCCTCCTGTTCGGCCTCCAGGAGAGCGCCCCTCCGACCGGGTTGGACCTGCTGCTAGCTGCACTGACAGCCGGAGTGATCGCGCGCATGACAAGCCTCCCACTCGCCGCATTGGCCGGTTTGGGCTTAGGCATCCTCCAGCACCTGCTTCTCTGGAACGGGATCGGAGGCGGCTTCCTATCGGTCGCGCTCTTCTGTCTGATCTTCATCGCGGTGTCTCTAAGTGGTCGAAGGACGGTCGACGTCGACAAGCAGACGCGCTGGTCACCCATCTGGCCGAGCAGACATCTTCACATCGCCAAGCTAGGCGTTGCCGTCACTCCGGTCGCGACCGCCACCGTCGGTGCCGCGCTATTGCTGGTGGTACGCCCAACCGATGCAGCGACACTGACCATCGTGTTCGGTTTCGCTCTCCTCGCTCTATCGGCTGCAGTGATAACCGGCCTGTCGGGTGAACTGGTTCTCGGACAAACAGGTTACGCGGGCATAGGCGGGATGGTCTCTATCGCCGTCACCGTGAGGACCGGCGACTTCTTCGTCGGCTTCTCTCTCGCGGCGATCGCGGGCGGACTCGCGGCCCTCATCAGCTCCCTGCCTGCCCTTCGGCGTCGCGATCTCTCCCTGGCCGTGCTGTCACTGGCCTTCGCGTTCGCGTGCGTTTCGTGGGCTTTTCATCAAACGTGGATGTACGGAGGCGGGATCGACCCGGGACGGCCGATCATCGGCTCGTTCTCCTTCACGAGCGCAAGGAGCTATGCGGCGTTAGCCCTAGCGGTGCTGTGCTTGGGCCTCTTGTTCGGCGACGTCCTGTGGAGGAGCCCGCTCTCGCGGCGACTCGTCGCGCAGAGAGACAACCCGGCCGCAGCAATGACGTTCGGCATCTCGGCACCGCTCGTCAGAGCGCAAGGGCTGTTCATCTGCGGAGCGATCGCGGGTCTCGCGGGTGCGATCCTCGTCCATGGGTCACTTAACGTCGACGCAAACAGCTTCCGGGTCGGGGAAGGGCTACGTGCCCTCGGCGCGGCTGCACTCGGCGGCATCGCCACCCTCAGCGGAGGCTTATGGGGCAGCCTCTTCATGGTCGCTCTGCCCGCGTTCGTTGGAGGGATCTTGCGGACGCTTTTCGCGAGTTGGACGGGATGGCTCTTGGTGATCGTCACGATCCCAGCGGGCCTCGTGCAGGCGGTTACAGCAAGATCCCGGCGATCCGTAGGTCAAGGAATCGACGATCCCGTCGTGACCATGCGATCCACCGAAGACCGCACGTTGCCATCGATATTTGTGGTGCATCCCGAGCGGACTCCAATCCAGGCCTCGCTCGCACTCGACCGGGTATCGGTTTCATCCGGAGATCTCACGATCTTGAACGACGTGAGCGTGCAGGTACACGCCGGCGACATCGTCGGGTTGGTCGGTCGCAACGGCGCGGGAAAGTCGACTCTTCTCGACATCATCTCCGGGCAGCGGGCACCGGATAGTGGTCATGTCCGGCTAGACGACGAGGACATCACAAGGCTCCTCCCTGAACGGAGAGCCCGGATCGGGATCGCTAGATCGTTCGAGGGCGCGATCCTCTTTCCCACGCTGACGGTGCTCGAGGCAACCGTGCTCGCACTCGAGAACGCGGCGACCCCTACCAAGATTCCGCGCCGTTCTCGGCGCGCCGAGGCGATGTCGGTTATCGCGTGGGTCGGGCTGGAGCGGATAGCTACCAAGAGGTTCAGCGAACTTTCCACCGGCCTCAGACGCATGGCTCAGCTCGCATGCTTATGCGCGCGACGCCCACGATTACTGCTACTGGACGAGCCGGCGTCCGGGGTCGCTCAGGCCGAGATCGAAGGCTTGGGGAGCGTACTGGGAACCGTGAATGCCGAGCTCGGAACGACCATCCTCGTGGTCGAGCACGACCTACGAGTGGTTCGGTCTCTTGCGACACGAGTCGTCATCCTGGACGCTGGCCGTGTGGTCGCCGAGGGTCCCCCGGAGGAGGTCCTCCGACCCCGGCCGGCTCAGGGATAACCCCGATGGTCCCCCTTACGCGTGCTGCAAGGATGCGGGTATGGCCAAGAACCCATGGGAGGGGATGCGGGTCGTCATCGCCGAGGACTCGGCCCTCCTTCGAAAGGGGCTGATCCGCCTCCTCGAAGAGCACGACCTTGAGGTCGTGGGTGAAGCGGACAACCTGCATGACCTCCTCGCCGCGGTAAGAGCGACCGAGCCCGACGTGGTCATCACCGACATCAGGATGCCACCCACCGGCACCGACGAAGGCTTGCGCGCAGCTGAGGAGATCCATCGGGACTTCCCCCACATCGGCGTGCTCGTGCTCTCGCAGTACGTCGAGTCGCGCCATGCCCTGAAGCTCATGACGAGCAACCCACGCGCGATCGGATATCTCCTGAAGGATCGGATCGGAGATGTCCACGAGCTGATCTCTACGATCATGCGCGTATCTCGAGGTGAATCCGCAGTCGACCCCGAGGTCGTCCACGAACTCCTCGAGCTCAAGCGGGAGGGCAATCCCCTGCAGAAACTCTCGGAGCGAGAGTCGGAACTGCTCGAGCTGATGGCTCAGGGCCGCTCCAACTCCGCGATCTGCGAGCACCTGTTCCTCAGTCCCAAGACGGTGGAGACGCACGTTCGCAGCATCTTCAACAAGCTCGATCTCCCGCTGACCGCCGACGACCACCGCCGCGTTCTTGCGGTTCTCACCTACCTGCGTAAGCAATAGCTCTCGCAAGGCTGACTGGAAACGCAAGGGGGAGGGGGCCCACATAGCGGCCCCCTCCCCCTTGCTTCCTAGAACTTGCTCAATAGCCGGCCGGCCGGCTCCCGCTGTGGGGGTTCCAACCGAAGTGAAGCTCCTCCCCGAGGGTAGGGATGACATCGAGCGCGCGACTCGGAGCTTCGCCACAAACCGCAGCGCTCGCGATGCCGCCTCCATCACCGAGCTCCGACCTCGTCTGCGTGGTTGCGAGCGGAGCTGATCCTTCGTCTTCCTCGCGCACATTGACGAAGTCGGCGTTGTTACGGGGCATGAGGAATCTGAGGGCGCTCTGATGATCGCAATCGTGGAGCACGGTCACGATCGCCGCACGACCCGACGTTCTCGATGGATGCTGGAACACGGTCGGTGCCTCGCGCGGCTCCAGTCCCGGCTCCACGCGCCCAGAGCCTGAGATCCGCAACTCGAGCCAGCCCCCCTGCGGCACGATGAAATCCACTGGTTCCATCCGGACGGGCACCCGCAGAGGTACGCCGGTGGGAGGCGCGATCCCACTCGCCTGCAGGAACAGGTTGTCCTGTAGAGGTTCGAGGTGCATGAGTGACCGCGCTCCGAAATTCGACGCGTAGGGAACGAGCGACCCGTCGGATCGGCGCGCGATCAGCTCGACGGCGACGTGGCCATCCGCCCCCAGAGGTGATTCCTCCTCCGGCATCTCGAGCGTCACCCACAGGTCGGCCAGCGGCTGACCGGTGATGTGCAGTGGCTTCGCCAGAGGAGCCGTGTGAAAGATGACGTCTGAGTCGAACAGACCGCTAGTCGATCCATCATTGCGAAGCGCGAAGTCACGGTCGAAGGGAATGATGTCTTCCTGGTAGGTGCTGGACCCAGATGGCGTCGTATCCCCCAAGACGGAGTCATCTCCGAGAACCAACTGGCCCACCGGGCCGCCCGTCGTGGGCCAGTCCGCCTC
>Ga0299913_10000137_pt1 | contig 36934 bp, 41 predicted proteins | sample RVTome_9_FD_201360 | JGI IMG/M metagenome (GOLD analysis project Ga0299913, IMG submission 201360) | Soil microbial communities from uranium-contaminated site in the Upper Colorado River Basin, Wyoming, United States - RVT155D38 (version 2) ... | reverse complement strand
CGCGTAGCTGACAGCCTCGTAGTCGTGCCCGATGATTCGGCAGATCATCGCTCCGGCCCAGAGGAGGAACCTGTTGAGGTACGCCGCCTTCCGGTGGCCCAGATCGAACTCGACGCTGAGCGCCGCCACGGAGTCCGAGTTTCCGTCCGACACCTGCACCCCCACCTGAACCTCCGTGCCCTCGAAAATCCAGATCGGGCGAGGGATCGGCATATTCCGAAGGTTCAACTCCCGCCAGATGTTCATATCCCTGGCCTTTCCTTGCTCTCCTCTGTCTTTGCGTGCTGCGCGCGGTGTCCCCACGACAGCGCCGCGTTCATCTCCTCCCCGCATATCTCGCAACGGTAGTTGAACCGTGTGCCGTCCTCATCCACCATGAAGAACCGTGGCGTGTACTTCTCGCACTCGCACTGCTCGCATTGGTGGCGCTCATCTCTCTCGCCCTCGGCGTGCTTCTTCTTCTCGTGCCCGCAGGTGCAGCATCCGTGCAAGTCCGGGTGGCGTGCATCAAGCATCGGCACGTCCCGGTTGTTCGCGCTGATGACCCACTCCATGTTCCGTTCATGGTGCAAGTGCCATCCACGGGCCTCACGAACGAACGTGATCGGGACGCCCATCGAGACGGCTCTGACGCCAAGCTCACCGTCCTCGCAGCGCCCGTGATGTAGCTCGTTCCAGAAGCCGCCGACTCGCTTGAACTCGTCGATGGGCCAGACGAGGTTGCCGCTGAAGCAGGCCAGGCCAGCGAAGATGTCGTTGACGACCGGCGTATCCGGCTCGTTGTTGTCGAACCGATCCCACCGACCGGGCGGAGGCACGCCATCCGGATCGTTGCGAAGCTCGGGCACCGGCTCTCTGATGCCGGGTGGCAGCCAGTCATACGGGCCGACAAAGATCGAGTGAACGGGGTGCCACTCGCGGTGCCACTCGCTTCCGCAGGCACACGCCAGCGTCGTCCGATCCCGCTCTCTCGCCTCGCCAATCGAGTGAGGCGTGCCGCATGGACACCGCCAGGTTTCCGCCCCGTAAAACGCAGCTTTGTAGTACTCCAGCGCGCGCGGACGAAGGATCACATCCGAGTCGATGAAGTGCACGTGGCTGATCCCCGCGAACCTCTCGTCTCGGTCGGCTAGGTCGGTGACCAGCCTGGTCCCAATGTTGCGAGGTTGCTCCATGCCCGGCTCGTGCTTCGGCGTTTCCAGAACTGCCGTCGCTACCTTGAAAGCGCCTTCGAGCTTCAGGGCAGCCTGCGGCCCATCGCAGACCAACACGACCAGCTTGTATTGCACCGTCTGCTTCTCGATCGTCTCCATCACCGCGAGGAGGTTCTGAATCCGCCCCGGACCGACAGGGATGACCGCTGCGACTTGGAAGTGATCGGTCACGCTGTTTCCCTCGCCTTCTGCCGCGCTCGGTGTCTACGTGTCGCCAGTCTCCCTCGGCATATCTTGCAGTCCCCGCAGTCGCACTTCAGCACCGGGGGGCGCTTTGCCCGTGCGTCAGTCAGTACGCGACCCGTCCTCAACTTCTCCTCGGTCGTAGCGTTCTCCCATCGGTTACGCCGCCATTCCGGGTGACGATCGCCGTGACACCGCACGCAGAGTGACTCGCCATTTGCCAGCCGATTGTCCGCGTCGTTCTCATTCTTATGGTGTGCATGAAGACGGCAACCTGTCCGCCCGCAATCCTCGCAAGCGTTGCCCGCTCGGAAGCGGACGAGCGCCGTCCAGACATTTCGATCTAGTTGCTGCTCATCGTCAACGACGATCGTTATCTCAGCCACGAGTCGCCTCCGGAATCTTCGGGCCGTGCTTGATCGTCGCCGATGTCGGTCGCCCCTGCCCGTCATCAATGGCGACCGTCGATGGACCGAGGCCGAAGCCCTGGTTCACCACGTAGTCATCCACCGTGAGTCCCAACGCCAGTCCGGCGTCTTGGAGCTTGGTCTTGAACTCCACGTCCTCGGCGAACGCGTCCGAATGTGTCGCGAACGGACCGTGCTCCTCGTAGAAGACGCGCGGCACGACGAGGGCGCTGCCCACGAAGTCCTGAACCTCGTGCCAGTACGACCACGACCGCTTGAACATCTCGGCGTGGTGCACCGGAGCAGCATGGTACTTGAACAACCCGAGCGCACCGATCGCAGGCTCCTCCGCGTCGATGTCTCGGGCAACCTGATTGCGCTGGAGCACATCGACCACATGACGTAGCCACCCCGGCATGAAGATCAGGTCTTGGTCGATCTTGATGATCGGGTCGCCCTGCGCGATGTCGAACATCCGCCGCGTCGCATTCCCGACGCCCTGGTTGTGATCGGGCGGATTCTCGATCAGGGTGCTGATCGCTCCGCTGTCCACGAAGCGCCTGAGCACATCGCGAACCTCCGGGTCGGTGGAGCCATCGTCATGAACGATCAACTCCAGTGGGAAGCCAGCGTTCGCCGAGAGGGTGAGGATCGCTTCCTCGACGAACTGCGCGCGGTTGAAGGACAACAAGCAACAGGACGCGAATCGCTCAGACATGGGTCATTACTCTCTTTCTGGCCTCCGCCGCAGCGGCTACCGTTCCGTCCCTTGCGCGCAGGGCGATCTCAGGCATCCGACTCCTCTGGTTGCGGGACCGCGACGATACTAATCGGCGGGATCGGCTCGGTGAAGATCGCCAACTCGACGTGCCCGCCCCTCGTGAGTATCTGAAGCTCCTCCAGCGAAGGCCGGAAGTGAGCGACGATCGCCGTCCCGCTCTCGGTCTGCACACGGCGACACGACAAGTCGCCGACGCCCTCGTTGTAGAGGACACCATCCGGCCCCTCATGCTCGCCCTTGTAGACGACATCGTGATCGCTGCGCTCTACCGGGTTCATCACTCGTGCTTCCTGTAGGCGATGCGGAACTCCCGGCTGCCCTCCGGACCCCAGAGCTTCGGGATGTCTACGAACGGCGTGCCATCGATCATCGGGTACGGGGACATGTCCTGATCTTCGAGGATGAAGGTCGCGGACGTGTACGGCTCGGCGAAGCCGTCCGTGTACTTCGGCCCCTCAGGGTGGCCGGTCCACGTGACCCACGATCCGGCCAGGAAGTACCGCTTGTGCGTCGGGTCGGCAACCGCCGCCGCACTCGGGAAGGCGGGGACGATGATCCGAAACAGACCGCCCGGCTTCAGGATGCGATGCACTTCGTCCATGACCTGCATGAACCCGTCGCCGACATGTTCGAGCGCGTGGTGGGAGATCACCGACTCGATGCTGTCGTCGGGGAACGGGAGGAAGCCGAACGGAAGATGAGTGCCTGGCTCCAAGCCATCACGCTCGTCACGCCTCCTCGCCTCGGCCTCGTACGTCTGGTACGTCTGCTCGGCGATCGCATACCCCGCGCCCTCGGTCGGCATGTCTGCGGGCGGTCCGCACTCCTCGAAATCGATCAGCAGATCGACGCCGGGCGAGTACTTGTGATCGACGCCGATGCGCGCCTTCTTCACCCGACCGCAGCCGAGGTCAAGATGAAAGTCCTCCTGGTCCCACGGCTTCTCGCCACGTGACGCAGGGGACCAATCGTAGGGTTCTCCTGACTCCAGTTGGTCGTACTCCCACCAGCTTTGCAGTTCCGTCACCTTGGTTCCTCCTCGAAGGCAGCGACGAAGGCCACCGCCAGTCTGTCGATGAATCGTTCCCTGGCATCCGCGTAGTTCTCTTGTATCAAGTGGGCAGCGTCACGGTGCAGGAACTCGTCGGGAATCCCGACGACCGTCCGATCGACGATCGACATGTGCACGTGAAGAAGCTCGTGGACGATGATCTCGTCAGCCGTATGCTGTGCCGATTCGCCCCAGGCGATGCCGGGCCACTCGGTCACGTCTTTGCAGAAGCGAATCCCGCAACGGTCGTAGGGGGAGTCCTGCGCATTGACCTCGGCGATGATGTCCTCGTCGGGGTGGCTCGACCAGTCGATGAAGATGCGGTACATCTGGAGGCCGAGCCGCCCCTGCCAGGTGCGAATGCGTTGCTCGATCTCTGGCTGCGTCAGCCGCTTCTCGGTCAGCGGCTCTAGCTCGCCAATCGCGAATGTCGTCCAGAGGCTCACGTGAAGGGCACCAAGTCGTTGAAGCTCGTGTGCTTCCACTTCTCCGCGAGCCGCATCCACGACTTCGCTTGCCACTCCTGAATCTTCGGCGACGGCCGTCCCCGGAACAGCATCTCGTGGTGCCACGCTCGCACGTCCGGGTTGTAGACGCACTGCAATCCGGACTGGAACACGCGGAGGCAGAAGTCCACGTCCTCCCAGGCCATGTAGAACTCCTCGTCGTAAGGCCCAATGACAGTTAGGGTTTCGTGGCGGATAAACTGGAACGCAGCGGTCACCGGGCAGTTACGGCGAACATGCGCATCGGGCAAGTCCATCGGCGAGTACTTCCACATGTGATCGAACGACCGTGTGAGCAGCGAGAAGTACACGCCACCATGCTGTATCAGCCCGTTCGGGTATAGGAGCAACGCCCCGACAACTGCGGCAGGGCGCCCCTTGCCGTCCTCGGTGTTCTGAAACCGCCCGAGCCAGCCCGGCGTCATAATCTCCACGTCTGCGTTCATGAGGATCGCGTCACGGCCCTCCTGCAACGCTCGACGCAACCCCACGTTGACGGTTCGGGAGAACCCCGTGTTCTCGTCCTTGCGGAATATCTCCGCACGAAACTCGCTGACGTTCTCGGCCAACCTGTCCACGAGATCGGCCTCAGGCGAGCCGTCATCAACGAGCAGGATGTCCACGTTTCCGTGATCGGTGTCGCGAACGGACTTCACCGCAGCAACGGTCGTGTCTACGTCATCCGGCTCGCGAACGTACGTGGGCACAACGACGAGCGGCCTCTCAGAAGACATCTGGCGGACTCTCCTTGTCGATCCCGTACTCGTCGAGCAGCGCCTCGATGTCTCCGCCGATCCGGGCGAGCCTGCCGAGGATGCGACTCGCGTCCCGCTCTCCCTTCAACACGACCTTCAGGGCGGCGCCGACCTCCTCGGGCTTGCCGCCCTTGTACCAGGCGGTGATGCTGACTCCCGACTCCCGCTCGAAGTTCTTGATCGCCGACTGCGCCATCTCCAGTTCGGTCTTGTCGCTCTGGACCCGCCGCTCGCCTTCAGCCTTTCCCGCCTCGTAGCCCTCCTCATACTTCTTGCGCAGTTCCTTTGGCTTCGCCGACGCATAGATCGCCGAGCGCAGGAGACTTGCCAGCCAGAGCCGATCGACCGCCTCCGCGGCGTTGTTGATCGGCGCCGCCTTGATGATGCCCAGGCCGGTGCCCTTCGGTGCGATCAGCCCCCACTCCTCGGGAAGCTCGCCCTCCTGCACGATGTCTTTGTCGGCGACGACGAGGAACCAGCGGTCGCAGTGAGTGAAGAACCAGTCCGCCTTCGTCGGGTTCTTCAGTTCCTTCAGCCAGTCGTTACGCGACACCTTCAACTCGAAGCCGTTGATCTTCAGCCCGCGGCTCGGTGTCAACTCCATCGCGATCGCATCCGCGTACCGCTCGCGGCGCTGGAAGCCAGTGCCGTTGCGGACGTTCGTCAGAAACGCGAAGCCATGACCGTTCTGCCCGTCCTTGCAGACGTGCTTCTGGAGCTTCTCCAGCAACTCGTCAGTGGTCAACTTTGGTTTGGGCTTAGCTGCCACGGACGATCACCCCTCGTTCGAGTAGCTCCTCGACGACCGCGCACATCAGCCCACGGTCGTCCTCGGGCACGTCCTCCCACGGGACAGCCGACTCCACTCGCGTCTCGTATCCGTGGTCCGGCGCCAGACGTTCGTACGCCTCGTGGAACTCGCGAGCGATGGCCTCGGGGATGAATGCGGGGATGGCTCCGATTGCCAGCGTGTCAGGCGCAGCGGAGCGCGCGGCCTCACCAGCGAGGCGATCCGCCTCCTCGTTCGCCGGGTGGCCGTCATGCCCCCTGATCCAGACCATTTCCACGGAGACGTGGCGCTCGACCTCGGCCATCAACTCCTCCCAGACCTCGCGGTTCTTGACCCGCTTGCCCTGCGCGTTGCGCCAGCCCCGCTTGCGCCAGCCCTCAACCCAGGTGCTCACGCCTCGGCAGACGTACCGCGAGTCGCACTCGACGATGATCTCGCTCGGTCCCTCGATCGCGCGCAGCCCCTCGATCACGGCGCGCATCTCCATGCGGTTGTTCGTCGTGCTCGGATCGCTGCCCGCCAGGGTCCGCCCGTCATCGAACACGACCGCCCATCCGCCCGGCCCGTCCGGGTTGACGAGCACGGAGCCGTCAACTGCAATCCGGACCTTACGAGCCACTGACGCTCCTCCCGAAGCCCTCGATGTCGCGGAGGAAATCGCGAAGCGCATACATGAACAACTCGTCCTCGTTCAGCGGGCGGGACTCGGTGATCTCCCACTGCTCGAACGCAGCGAGGCAGCGCTCGTAGGAAGTCCAGACGACCTCGACGAACTCTTTGACGATCTTCCCACGCGCATCCTCAGCGGCCAGAGCACGGGCCTCCTCGTGGGAGTCGTAGTCATCGACGATCTTCTTCGCTGCATGGTCGAGCGCGTTGCGGGCGCCAACCAGCAACTCACGTGCCTTTCCCTTATCCATCTTCAGTCTCCGATGAACAGCACATCGGCTGCCCTTACGTCGCTGCCGTTCTTTTCCGCCAGCCCGTTCCGGGTCAGCGTCCCCAGGTAGTTGCGGAAGGTGCCGCCCGATGCGGTGAAGCCTGTCCGCTCGCCCAGGTCTTCTCGGCTGATCCACCCGCCCTGAAGTTCGATCAGTACGTCGAGCATCTGGCGCTCGCCCGCCTTCAGGACGGAACGCCAAACTGCCGTTCGTTCTTCTGGTGTCTCCGGTGGGGGTGGCACGTCCGATCCGAGGAAGTTGAAGCCCGCTTCGGTGATCGTCACGTCCTTGCCCTCCTCCAGCAGCAGCCCGCCGCGCTTCAGCGTGCCGAAGTAGTTGCGGAACGTGCCGCCTCGGGCGGTGAAGCCAGCCAGGGTGCCTAGCTGCACGCGCGTCAGCTTCAGCGGGTGATGCTGCGCCAGCGTCATCAGCATCTTCGCCTCGCCCTTCTTCAGCCCATCCAAGTCAGGCGGGGGTTCACTTGGACGCGGCGGCTCCGATCCAAGTTTGCTTGTACGCGGCTCGGCGCGGCGTCCAAGTTCTCTTGTATCTGCCGATTTGGGCGCTTCTCTGGGCAGGGGCGGCTCCTCCTGAATCTCGATCGCAAGCTCGAAGTTGGCGTCGAGGTTGTCGAGATGGTGCTGCACCGACTTAGAGAACTCGGTCGCGTTGTCGAGCGCACCCATCGCCAGTCCTTGCAGCATCTCTCTGATCGCCTTCTTCAGCGGCTCGGGGAAGACGGCGACCTCCACGATCTTCGGCTCGCTAGGTTGCGACGCCAGTCGCTCGATGATCTGTACCAGCCCCTCGCCCTCCTCGCCGTACTTCGCCAGGACCGCCTCCGCCCCTCGATCGCGTCCATCGCGCTCGCGCTTCATCTGCGCGATCTGCTTCCGTAGCTCGGTCGGGTCGTTGCGCTTCTGCTCCTCAATCGTCTCGGCCATCCGTTCGGTGAGAGCGGAGAGATCGACGTTGGCGAGTTTCGCCGAGACACGCTCGGTGCCGAGCGTCGGCGTCTCGCCGCTATCGAACGTCCGGCGGCGGCGGAGCTTGATGCGCTCCATCAACTTCAATTTCTGCGGCGACCAGACCCACGCCTCGCCATCCTCCAGTTCAGTGAGCGAATCGAGCAACTCCCGTCCGATGTCGTGGTGGACGACCCACTCCTCAACCGCTTTGCGATCACGAGGGGCCGTGGTCCGCATCGGGATCAGCGTGTCGATCTGGTTGAGGGCGTCCTTGTTCAGCGCCGCCGACCGCTGCGTGATGAGCGTGCAGAAGACGCCACGGAACCGGCCTCGCTTGATGAGCCGTGACCAAGCGCCGACACACTGCGCCTCGGTCTTCATGACTCGCTGCGGCAGGTACTCGTCAGCCTCCTCGGCGAACACCATCAGCGGGTCGCGGTTCTTCTTCAGGAGGGTCTGAGCGAAGTCAGTTAGGAAACGAAGCTGCTCGGCCTTCGAGTCGAACTCGGACACGTCAAGGATGCACGTCAGCCTCTCGGCGGCGACCGTCTCACCCATGAGCTTGCCTGCGGTCGGCTCCAGTGGTACATCGCCCTGCAACCCGCCGAGGACCGGCACCTTCAGGCCGTCGCCCTTGCCCGACCGAGACGATCGCATCCCCCACCAATCGCCCTTCGGGTCGATCGCGACCCACGGGATGCCAGCGTCGTACATCTCCTCGGCCATGACCGCAGCGGTATTCGACTTCCCGGCACCCGTCATCGCCAGGATGGCGAAGCGTTGCAGCGCCGCCTCATCGGGCAACTCCAGTTGTGGGGCGAGCTTCAGCATGGCGCTTCCTAAAATGGGATGTCGTCGTCGGGCGCACCCGGAGCCGGAGCGCCGGAGCCGGATTCCAGGGCCGCAAGCCGCGACTCCAGTTCTTCGATCTTCTGCTCCAGCTTGGTGACTCGGGTGCCGAGCTTTTCCTTCGGCGGATAGAGCGTGAAGCTCACTCCGTATTGCGGATGGTCGTATCGCTTCAGTGCGTACTCGATGACCTCCCCCACCGGAAGCTCCTGAAAGGCGCGTAGCTCGTCCTCAACGGGCGACCCGTCTTCCTTGACCGCGAAGACCTTGTATATGGGCGCGTCCTTCTGCGTCTTCCCGATCTGCTCGTAGTTCGTGACGCGGAGCTTCCGGCGTGGGAGCGCCGGACGATCCTTCTGCTCGCCTTCAGCCATGATGTTCCTCGGAGTGGTGCCCCAAACAGAGCCATCGCACGTCCAGGGGTTTTGCGTAGTCGTCGTGATGCGCCTGCACGTCGCCCCGGCAGTCGTCACCTTCTCGCTCACATGGTCCGCGCTGGAGCTTGCCTGACTCCAGTGCAGACTTGACCGCCAACCGGGCCTTGACGCGATCGGGGTGGTTTGCACGATGCCGTGCGGCTGCTTCTCGGTACCTCGCAAGAGCGTTTGGGGTTTTCCGCACCGCTTCGACCCGATCGGGATTTCGCTCGCGCCACCGACGCAAAGCCGCTCGGTCACGGGATCGCAACCGAGCGGCGTGCTGGCGCCGGTACTCACGCATGTAGGCGCGATGCCTGCACTTCTGGCAGACACCACACTCACATGTAACCGCGACGGCCATCGCCGCCCTACTCCTCCTCGATTTCGCGGACCTCGCGAGTCGTCGCCTTCAGGGTCCGGACTTTCCAATACCTCGCGGGCACGGCGACGAGGCGTGCTTCCTTGTCCTCCATGCCATCGAACACCGTCCGGCGCGCGGTCTTGTCATCGCGGGCAGTGACCTCCCCGGCGATGCCGGTCGGGCTGTCGTCCTTGTCGCACTGCACGACCACGTACTCGCGCTCGCCCTTCTTCGCGGCGGGCTTCTTCTTGCCCCCCGACTTCCGTCCGGAGTTCTTCGACTTCTCCGGCTTCGACTCCGGCTCGGGGTCGGGCTTCGCTTCGGCCTCCGGCTCGGGTTCCGGAGCAGGCTCCGGCTCGGGCGCCTCGGCCTCCGGCTCCCCTTCGGTCGCCTCGGGGTCTTCGAGATGCTCACCCGGCGCAGGCTCGGCCAGGGGATCACCCGCATCGGGCAGTTCCTCCTGCTCCTCAGCGAGCGGGTCGCCTTCGGACGGGTTCTCTCCGCCTAGCTCGCCGGGTGCGACGAGATCGGGGTCCGGCTCACCGCCGTCTGCTGGCACACCCTCGAAGGGATCGTCCCCTGCGGGCGTCTCGGCAAGTGCATCTTGTTCACTGGCTTCCATGTGACCTCCTCTGGTCATATCGGGCGCTCGCGCGGCTTGTATGCCGTCGCTTGCCGACCCTGTTCTCTATGTCGCCCGCAGGCGAACACGTACATCTGAGTTCCGAGACGCTTCGCGCCTCGCTTGATCTCGAAGCGGTAGACCGCCTGCTCCGCGCACCAGGTTGCAGGCGTTGTCCTGCGGATTGGGTGGCGTCTGCACTGGCACCGGCACTCTCTCCTGTCTCCCCCGCTTATCCACGAATCGCCATCGTCTCGCCGTCGAAGTCGAACGGTGTCTCGCCGAGGATGCCGTGGCGGTTCTTGCGGAAGATCATCTCGGCGTCCTGCTCGTTGACCTCCTGCCTGCTCACTTCCTCCGAAGTCGCGTGCATGATCGGCCGGTAGACGAAGCTCACGAAGTCGGCGATGGCCGCAAGCTGGTAGCTACCCCGCAGGTGTGTCAACTGCGGACGCCGGTCAGGACTATCGCCCACACCCTTCGTCGTGTGAGCGAGGCAAATGACGGCCACGTTCAGGTCTTCGGCGATGGCGGTCTTCAGGAACGCCGCCTTCTGCTCCTCGGCGTCCACGGGGTTACGGAACCGCATGTCGGTGTGCAGGTGCTTGAAGTGGTCAATGACGACGACGCCGATGTTGTGACGGCGCACGGCCTCGACAACGAGGGCGCGTAGCTGCGACTCGCGCAGCGTACTCGTGAAGTTGAACCAGAGCGGGAGGTTCCGGCGCCGTCCCCACTCGTTCGCGATGCGTTGCATGTCGTGATCGGTCATCTTTGCGTCACGAAGCAACGTGCCACTGATCCCGGTGAGCGTCTGCGCGAGCCGCATGTTGCTCGGCTCCTCGCCCATCTCCAAACTCAGAACTAGAGTTCCGATCTTCTTCTGGTCCGGTGGGCGCTTGCCCTGCTTCTCGGCGAAGTTGATCGCGGCTCGCCACCAGACCGCCGACTTTCCGGCGCCAGGCTCGCCGCCGCAGAACAGAAGCTCGGTCGGGCGCAGTCCCTTCGTGTAGCGGTCGATGAACCTGAAGCCGAAGCGTGCGCCGAGTTCAACGCCAGCGGCGACGGCTGCCCTCTCCACCTGCGCCTGCTTGAAGTACCGGCGCCCGAGATCACCGAAGGCGATGATCTCTTGCGTCAGCAGCGTGTCGGTGGCGATCCGCATCGCCTGCTCGGAGGCAAGCGACGCGATCTGCTCGGGGTTCGCATCGACCTCTTTGAGCGCGCCCTCGATGCTGGCCGCAACGTCCAGCAACCGCCGCTTGTTCGACTCGCCGCGAACGATGGCGGCGTGGTCGCGTACGTTGCCGCTCGACGGGATGCTGTTCGCGATGCGCCGGACGCGAGCGATGGCCTCGTTCTCGTCCACGCCCCAGATGCCGTGCAGCAGCTTCGCGATCGACTGCCCGACCGTGATCGGATCGAGCGGGTCATCGGCGTAGTAGTTCTCGACGATCCGCGTGAAGATCGCGCGGTTCGCCGCGTCGTAGAAGTCTTCCGGCTGGAGACTCCCGACGACCTCACCAGCGACGCGCTCTCCCTTCGCCATGATGCGTCCGAGGACGGCGTGCTCCGCCTGCTGGCTGCGGGGTGGCTCGATCATTCGCTGCCCCCGTAGTGCTCTCGCTTCATCTCCGCGAGGATCAACTGCTGCCCGTGGTAGGCCCGGCAGCGCGGTCCCCAGGCGTCTCGGGGTGACCACGGACGCGGCCAGAGGCGCCAACGGATCGAGGGCAGGTGAAGAAGGCATCGGCGCCAGCGGGGCAGGTGAGCCAGCGGCTTGTGCCCGCCGATGCTCAGCCAGATCGTCGTGCAGCCGTCGCGTCGGTGAACGCTGAAGATGGGGTATCCACTTAGATGGCCCGATTGCGTTGTCACGCGACGAGTTCGAGCGATCGGGTGTAGAACGGAACGTGGCGCTTGGGGCGGCGCGGCAGCAGCCAGAGCCAGACCTCGTCGACGGTGCACCCGGCGGCGGCGGCGATGTCCATTGGCGCCTGGTCGCGCATCCGCTCGATCGTGTGCTTCTGCGTGTCGGTGAGTGTGCGGGCGGCGCGGCGGTAACGGCGCTCGACCTGGGCGCGAACCGTAGGCTGCAGCTCGCCGCCCACGCACCTCCACGGAACCTCCCAGATCGCCGAGTGGCCGATGCAGACCGCGTGATACCAGCTCGCGATGAGACCCTCGTGCTTCTCCGCCTGGGTCTTGTGTAGCGGGCCGCCCTGGCGGTAGGGGCAGCGACGGCATGCGCCCTGGCCGCCGAGGCGGCAGTCGCGATCGGCGTCCGTCTGGCACATCGTGCGGTGCATCAGGAACCTCTCCGGGTCAGCAAAGTGGATACCCCGTCGCTGAAGACGCGGGCAATCCTCATGGCTTCGCTCCGAGCGCCGGGAAGTACGGCGAACCGTCAGAGCGATAGGCCGGTGGGATGCCCTTCGACTTCAGATATTCCAACGCCTGCTCTCCAGTTGCCAGTAGGTCCGGGTCTTGACTCCCGAACGCTTGTTGCACGTCACGAACCGCTCGATGAATCTTGGCGTGCGTCGCGGACGGAAGACCGTCGAGCGGTGACGTTTCCCCGGCCTGGCTGATCCAGAAGTCGATGTGGTCGTGAAGTGGGCGCCCACCCGGATGCGACGCGAAGATCGACGAGAACCTCATGTCGCCCTGCTTCTTCTTTCGCCAGTTCAGGAATCCGACGACCGCGCGCTCCAGCGCGGCGGGATCAGGAAACTCGCGCAGCGCCTTGTCCGCGACCCGGCGCATCGAGGGCGGCACCGGCTCGGAGTCCTTGTCCTTGACGAGCCGCAGGTAGGTGTCGTAGAGGCGCTGAGCAGCGTCCTCTGGTTCCCCCTCAGCCGCTCGCTCGGGCGCGAGAGCGCCGTCTTCTTCTACTGCTTCTTCTTCACCTGCTTCTTCTTTCCCGGTAGCTGACGCCACTTCTGGTTCGGTACTGGCTACCGATCCGGGCGGTAATAGCTCCCGTTCAGGATGGAGGACGTAGAGATTCGTCAATCCCTGGCCTCTGCGACGAACCTCAACCAGACCGCAAGACTTCAGTTCGTCGATGTAGACACGCAACGTCTTCTCGGTGCAGTCAACGGCCTTCGCCAGCTTCTTCTGCCCAGGGAACGCACGGCCCTCAGCCCGCCCGAACTTCATCAGCATCGCGAAGGTCAGCTTTGCACCGCCAGTGAGATGCTCCGCTTCGAGAACGGTGTTCGGGACCATCGTGAAGCCGTGTTTCCACGCGCCGTCCCCAAACTGAATCGTGTTGTGCGCTGCCATTCGATCTCCTCTTTGGTTTCTCCCACTTGCTCTGCTACGGAACACGTGGTAGTGTCTGCGTGTTCGCGGCCCTACGTGTCTGACGCGTCCGGCGTCTGGGAAACACGGAGAGTCCGATCGCCGCTAAGGCGCCCCCTGCTACCAGTCAACAGGTGACCGGGGCGCCTTAGCTCTGCCTGCGTCTGCCGCCCTTCACCACCTTCCCGTCCACGATGATCTTGTCCGCCTCGGTGCGGAGCCTGTTGCTCAACTTCGAGTACTCGTCCTTCGTCAGCTTCAAGACCTTCATCCCGACCCCTTCTTCTTCGTCACGGTCATCGCTCCTGCCGCCTTCGTCGCCATGTCGAGGACGGCCTGCTTCTCCTCTCCGTCGAGCAGCTTCTCGACGCGCGTCTTCGTCAGCCCCACCATCAGGAGGAACTTCTCCTCGCCGACGAGATCGAGCGTCGCCCGGAGGGCCTCTGGCGTCCAGTAGTTCGACGATCGTTCTGACTTTCGGTATTCGAGTTCATCGAGTCGCGTGTCGGGGAGCTTCTTCAACTCGCCCCTCACCGAGTCCTCGTAGCGCTCGGCCATCTTCCGCGCGCGCTCGATAATGGGCAGATCAGCAACGTACTCCTCGAAGTCCTTGCCTACGAGCAACTCTGGTTCCAGCTTCCCGCTGTTTGGGGAGAGTTCTTCAATCCGCGCGATCGCCCACTCGGACAGCCGCTTGACCTCCGAGCACGACTCCATGATCGGGCACCACGGGCACCACTCGTTGTGCGTCGGGCTGGCGTCCGTCTCGGCAAGAATCGCCCGCACCTGGCGCTTTAGCCACTCCCACATCTGCTGCCGCTGCTCGGCCGTCTTGCGGGTCGGGATGTCGCCGTAGCGAAGCTGGTCGTACCACTGCGTCAGGTCCGCGCACTCGGTCCAGTAGCGGTGAATCGCGCAGTTATACGACCACATCTGCTTGTCGCCGTGAACCTCCTCCTCGCTCTTGCGCCACTTCGACGACTTGTAATCGCGGTGCACGAAGATCGCCGGGTTCTGCACGTTCTGGTAGAGCCGGTCGATGCGGGCGCGGAAATAGATCGTCTCGACCTTCCCGCCGCAGCCGATGCAGGTGTCGCGCTCGTCCTCCTCCGGCTCGCGCGAGCAGCCGTAGCACCACTTCAGCAGCGGCACCCTGATCTCCGTCTCGTTGGCGACGGTCACGACGCCACTCTCGTCGCGGTTGCGATACGTCTCGAAGTCGGCCAGCAGACGGTCCGCGTCCTCCGGCTCCAGCCAGTGCCCGTAGACCTCGAAGCAGCGATCGACTGCCTCCTCGTCGGTCAGCATGTCCTCCTCGATCCACGTGATCCCATCATGGACGGCTTTGCCGTACATCGTGTCGGGATGCACGTCCTCGGGGGGATCGCCGCCTTCGAGATGGCGCCGCATCTGGAAGATGAACTTGCGACGACAGTCACGGAACTGGAGGATGTCGCTGATCCCAACCGCGTTGTTCGGCAGCCTCATGTCGCCTCCAAGTGGTTCACGCTTGATTCCGTCATCTCTCTACGGTAGTTTGTAGTTACAGCGCGATCGATCTCCGCGCTTGCTACCAGAGACGACCCGCTCTGCCCGAGCGGGTCGTCTCGTTTAGGCACGCTCCACCTTCAGGAAGATGAGCGTCTCGTTCCCAGGCGCGTCATCGAAGTGCAGAGGGCCGAATCGGAACTGGTCGGGCGTGTCGTCATCGAGCCACTGAAGCTGCAACGCGTCACCAAGCGCCTTCTCCAGCACCGAGCGGTAGTTGCCCTCGTCTCGTCGCCGAGCGGTCTTGAACTGGAGCGATGCCTCGGCGTAGACGCTCGCGAGCGGCTTCGGCACCTTGGCCTCCAGCAACGCGATGAAGATGTTGCCCTCCCAGGTCTTCTTCTCGCGCTGGAACACGGCCCAATGCTTCGCCTTCGCGACTCGGTTCAGCGACTTCGGCGTGCCGCCGATCTTCAGCGTGAAGTGCTCAGCCATCGCGCTCCTCTCGGAAGCGCCGGTAGCTCTCCTCGTTGATTTCGGCGACGCGAGCACCGAGACGCGCCGCGACCCCCGCCGGGACTTCACGCGCGGCCTTCTTGCGCGGAGACAGTGGCTCGGTCACCACCGTCCTCTTGCGTGGCCTCTCCTTGCAGGCGACGCACCGCATCTGGCGACCTGAGTTCGGCAAGAACTTGTCCCCGCAATCGACGCAGACCTTCGGGTTGAGAGGGCGAGACATTAGCCCTCCGCGGCCTGCTCCGCGTCGTTCGCCTCGGCGATCTCCTTCTCCAGCTTGCTCACGAGGCCGCGCAGTTGCGGAGAGGTCGCGTCCGCGAGGCTGGCGATCTTTCGGTCGTCGCGAACCCAGGTGCGGAAGCCCGCGACTCGCTTCTCGTCGAGCTTCTGGAGGTCACCGATCAAAGCGGTGACACGTCGCCTAAGCGCATCGTCGTCGTCCGTGAGAGCGGCCTGCTCGCCCCCCTCAGCCGCCTGCTGAGGAGCCGTCTGCGTCGGCCCTCCCTCGGCTGCGATTGCCTCCTGCATGTCCTCGGCAGTGGCGACGCCGGACCCCGGCACCACGAGCATTCCAAGCAGACCCAGAGCACGGCCTACGGCCCCCGTTTCGGCCTTCATCAGACTGAAGTTGTCAGGCCCATAGCGCCCGAGCGTCGCCACCATCTTCGTGCCGGGGGCACCGGCCATGACGAGTCGGCCGTGGCGCTCGAACCGCGTCTCGCCCGTCTGGCGGTTGACGATCGGCTTCATCTCCACGGTGTCGCGCTCGTAGATCAGGGCACGGGCGGAGTAGGTCACGAAGACGACCGCCCTGCTGTCGCCGGTTGCGATCGCGAGCTTCCCGAAGCCGGGGGGAAGGCTCTTGATCGGCTCGACAGGCGGCACTGCCTCGATGACACCGAGCCAGTCCTCGTGCAGCCGCACCAAGTCCCAGAAGTACTTGACGCGCGTCTCGACCTTCGCGTACGGGACGTAGTACAGGTTCTTGCGCTTCTCGATGAGAGGCGCCCCCGAGTCCTGCCACCCGACGACCTCCTTCTCCTCCGCTTCCTGCTGAATCAGCGTGAGGCCCGAAATGTAGTCGTCGTGCTGCAAGTCCTCGTGGTGAAGGGCCACGTTCTCCCGAAACCACGTCGCGACCTCCTCGCCGGTCGGGCGCTGATTGACCCATCGCGAGCCTTCCTGTCCCTCGCGACGCGTGGTGCCTGCTTCCATCACGTCCTCCTGTCGATCTCCTGTCTGGGAAGCCGACACTACGAAACGATCCGGACGGTTTCAGATCGGCTTCCCGCGATTTGCGGAGAACTCCGCCAGCGACGCCCTGCGAGACGGTGTAGAGTCGCAGCGTCGAATCCGACCAGACCAGAGGAGGTCAACATGGAGTCATCCGAGACACCGGACACGCCGCAGGGCGAGCCGGAGAGCGCCCCCGAGGGCACCGAGGCACCGGCATCCCCGCCCGAGGGAAGTCCCGCCCCGGAGAGCGCGCCCGAGGGAGCACCGGACGAGGGAAACGGCGAGGGAGACGGCGCCGAGGAGTAGCAAACAGCTACTCCGAGGGAAGGGCGGTCCAGCGTGACCGCCCTTCGTCGTTCAGGTGCGGATTCGGCTCCCCCGCACCGTAGCCCCGAGCCTGCGCCTGCCCGATACCCGTCCTCCTGGCGCGACCTCGGCGCGTGGTTCCAGCGGGGTCATCTCGGTCAGGCCGATTGCGCGCAGGCTCGGCAGGTGCGCGTGTACCTCCGTTATCATCTCCGCCGGGGTAAGCCCGGCTCCTACCTGGCTAGCTCCGATGTTGTATCCGTTCAACACGCCCGCAAACCCCATCAGCGCCGCCCCCTCCGGAACGGTGAACCGCTCGGTCAGTGTGACTGCTGGCAAATCGGTCGAACCAGGCCCAGGCGAAACGCTGTGCAACTCCCCTAAGGTTCCGGAGAACGTGTACTCGGCCCAGGGGTCCGGAAAGTCGCGGAAGCGCACTTCGTACTCCGTGAAATAGTCGTCATCCAAGAATGCGCCACCCTCGCCATAGTAATACTTGTAAAAGAACCACTGAAACCACCCACCGATCCATGCTTCACCCGGCGTCCAGTCGGCCGGAATCGAGAACGAATATTCGTACTCCTCGCCGGGAACGACCGGGACGGGTGGCGGGCCAATGAGGTCGGGAGCTAACGAATCGGTTTCGCCCTGTGCCTGGTAGTTCTGTGTCTGGGGCGGGCTAACCTCCCATTGCAGCGCCGAAGGGCGCCGCAACCCCAACTCGTCCTCGAAGCCCGCTACCACAAACTCATCGGTCCACCCGCCGAGCAGAAACAGATCACTCCCTGCCCCCGTCTCGGCCCTGTACCGTGCACGGCGAAAGAGCCTCCGGAACCGGCCGTACTCGCGGATCGGAATACGCTGGTTAGTCCGATTCGAGTAACGCCGCTGGTCCCTGGGCAGGAACGCGTCCTTGAACGTTTCGCAGATGCCTTCCAACGGGCGGTCTTCCCAGCGAGCACCATCACCCCAATCCGCGGGTGTCGCCCCGAACAGGGCAGCGATCTTCTCCTGATCGAGGCCGTCCATCAAGGCGAGCAGTGCGTGACATAGCTCATGCGCCACTACCTCGTTGAAGAACGGCATTCCCCACTGCTGGCCGGTGGGATCGAGGCCCGCAAAGTCAGGGGCATCGGTCCGAATCGCGATGCTGGTTCCCTCCGTGTAGGCGAACTCGTTATGCGCTTCCGGCGTCGGGTCAGCGACAAAGGAAACCTCAACTGTCGTTTCAAGTTCGCCGAGATTGAGGTTGAGCAAGTTGCGGACGACTGTGAGGAACAGGCGCCGCTCTCGCTCCGTCTCGCCGCTAAAGCTGAAGTTCACGGCTTAGGACGGGTTGCCCCTCGGCCATAGTTGCCCTACGGTTGGCGGAGGAGTACCTCCGCCCCCGCCCCCGCCAGATACGGCATCCGCCATCTCTCCGGGGAGCTTCGCGGCCGCTGCCCCGGTGTTGTCGTCGTACGGAATCGCGTGAAGCCCCCCAGGCCCTCCCGGTGAGTACCCCGGAGCCTGCCGACACACAATGTACGTTTTTGTTTCACCACGCCAGGCGACATCCAGAACAGCGCCGATCGCTGCGCCCCCGGTCTGGAGGCCGAGGACGGCCTCGACAAGTCCGGTCGCTGCGTCTTGGTCAGTGTCCCAATGCCACCAGGGATACATGTGAATCGAGGCGCCTGTCCCCCACCACGCGCCGTCCTGGCTGCTAACGGCGCCACCCGGCCGTATGGCAGTGGAGTTCAGCCCGGCCCCCGACGCGGGGACCGCATCGTAGCGATCCCCGTCGCTCGCCCCATCTGCATAGCGCGTGTAGCCATCGGCGTTCTGTGTACCGTCCTTGTCACGCCAACGCTCGACCATGACGCAGAAGGTCTTGTTGGCCGACGCCGCATTCGGCCCGTGGTAGAGGATGACCCCGGCTCCATCCTCGGTCGCCGCCGCCCGAAGGCCCACCACTTCGCCGTTCGCAGTGGCGGCGTTATGCCCGCTCCTGAACTCAGGCGCGGTCTGTCCGCCAAGCGTCCCCGAGCCATTCGTACTCGTCCCGACCGTAACCCATAGCGTCGGACGCGTGTCAGTGCCGCTCTTGAACACGGTCCCAAAGTCGAGCCGGATAAAGATCGGAAGGGTCGCCTGAAGGGCATCGTTGAAGCGGAAGATCGCGTAGCCCTGCTTCGACCCGCTCGACGGAGGCGCCGACACGGTTGCCGGATCGATCTGCCCGGTGTCCGCCGTCTGCACAAGGCCGACATCAGTGAGTGCGGTAATGCACGCCAGAACCCAGGCGCGGAACTTGGCGTCGGTGTCGATCTGGTCAATGATCGAGGAGTCGTAGTAGTGAGCGGCAGGCATCAGACGATCTCGGTCGGGATATGAAGGAATCCGACAACGAAATCGCCGGTTCCATCGAGATTCTGAATGTTCAGACTGAGCGCGTTTGCCACCGGCTCCTCCATGTTGTGCGCGTCCACGGTCGGTGAGAGACGCCAGGACAGGTCCGCCTCGGTGCGGAGATCGAGCAGAACGCCGTGATCGCCGGTCGGATCGACGCCGATCGCGCGGGCTACGTCCGCACTGCGATCGCCCGGTGTCGCATAGGCCCGAACACGACCCTGGCGGTTGGTCCGCACTTCGAGTATGCGCCTACCCGCAGCCGTGCCAAACTCCATGTTTGCCGAGGCTCCCGATGCCAGCGCAGGCACCGTCGCTGAGGCCCATCGCCGGGTGTGTGAACCGCCTTCGCCCATTCGCGCGATCACCAGATCGGGGAACTGCGTGGCGTTGACCAGGAGCGTTACGGGTGAACCGACCCCCGCACGCAGGTCGATGTAATCGCCGGATGCCAGTGGCTCGATCGCAGAGATCGTCTGCGTAATCGGCCCCCCCGCAGAAGCGAGGTTGGTCATTCCAGCTATACCACCACCGATTCCGTTTTTACGGAACCGCGTTGATCGTTCTCCCCCCCCCGTTGGCGATGCGGAGCCGAAACGGATATGGCCCTGAAGGGCGTACAGGCCATCCTGCTTGATGTAGATACGTCCCGGCTCATCAGAACTGAGCACCGCCACACGACCTGAGTCGTATCGCGTTCCGATCCATGACACTGAGACTTCCTCAGTGGCAGGAATGTTCTGAGCGCTGCCGGTCGCGCGCATTGCTGCGGAGGCGTGCCCCGCTACACCCGCCGGACCAACCGGCCCTTCGGCCCCAGGTGGACCCGGCGCAGCAGACGCAAAGATCATCACCTGCGCTGAACCTCCGCCCAGGTCCGTGACTCCGACCGTCGCGGAGCCGGAGGCAGCGAAGATGAGGTTCCCGACATCGGTGACGTTCGGCCCGTCCTCGTCGGTTACATCGAGGAGGGCGGACGCGCCCATGCCGCCTCCGCCTCCGCCACCACCAGCCGACGCGATCCGAGTCCATTGCTCGGGAACCGCCGCAGAGGGTGAGATCAGCACGGCATAGAGGTCACCACTACTCTCGATGAGCCGCACATCGCCGAGCGCACCGGAGCCGAGAGCGCCTGACCCCGCCACCGGCCGCTTCCAGTGCCAGTCCAAAAGCTCCCGGTCCGGATCGATCAGCGATGCGCCGCCGACAGACGTGTTCACGTCAGGCGGCTGGCTTTCCAGCAAGACTAGCTCTCGGTACAGAGCACGCTGTCCTGCGCTCGACAGCGGGAACTGGTCGAGGAGAACATCGCCCACGAAGTCGCCACCATCCGAGACGTAGACGTTGATGAACGCCGCTGACGCCACGAGGTTGTCGGCAGACGGCAGGGCGATCTCCAGGGTGTTGTCGCCGTTCGTGGTGTTCACGTCATCGGGCAGCGGCGTGATGTCGCAGTTGACGTTCGCCGACCCCTGATCGTGGTAGGTGTTCTCTGCCGCTATGCCGGACGCCAGATAGCCAAAGTCACCGCCGCCTACGGCTCGATACAAGCGCCAGCCGACCGCGCCCGCCGAGTCTGCGAGGACGCCCATCCCGCCCAGCGTGATTCGTGCGTTCGCGAATCCCGGCTCCCGCTCAACTGGAGTTGCGGGTCCGACCGGCGTCTCGCCACCCTCGCCGTCGATGAACGAGAACGCGTAGTAGTACGTGTCCACCACCAGTTCGCCGCCGTTGTCGTAGTCCACGCTGCCGGATGCCGCGGCCAGCGGCGAGTCAAGCGGCTGCGGAGTGGCAACGAGGGTGATCGGTGAAAGAAGCGTCTCTCCGTTGGAATCGTCCTCCAGCGTGTAGCCGAGGGCATATGCCTGGTCGGCGGGGATCGACCCACCAGAGGGCAGGGCGCTACCGCCCATCGCCTGCTCCGGGTCCAACAGCCCCGGTCGAGCGTCATGCCGATGCGTCTTCGCCCCGAGTTCGAGGAAGTAGTCGATCGCGTCGCGGTCGCGCCCGATGAACGCGGCGCCATCCTCTGTCACCGACTCATCGGCTTCGAGGACGGTAAGGCCAGCAAATAGTGTCTTTCTCACGGTGTCTACCCCAGATCGAGTTGCTCGGTCAAGCCGCCGTAGGCATCACGCGGCGCCCCGTAGCCCTGGAACCGAGCGTGAAGCTCGCCCCGGAATCTACGGGCCTGATCGGTCGAAACGGCGCCCACGGCCAGAATGCAGCCGGTGACCTCATCGCGCGGCGTAACGTCCCAGCGTGTGATGCAGGCCAAAAGTCCGACCGGCCCCCCGCGCTCGATGTAGGCGCCGTAGGTGAAATGAGGGCGATCGAACTCCGTATCGCGCTGGCCGCTCGCGTCGATGAACAGCGTCTCGAAGTTCACGTGCACTTCGCTCCACTCCGGAAACTCCTCTGCCCGGCCTCGCACATCGATCTTGATCTGCTCCTCCGTCTCGCGCAGACCCTCCAACTCCCGTTGGCGCTTGGCCCGGTCGGTGCGCTGAATCACGTCGAGCGTCAGCCCGCGAACGGACTTGGCGATGGCTCCGACCTGAACCTCCGGCATCAGTTGTTCCTCCAGAACGGGCGACCCCACCGCCGAAGCTGCCCACGGCTGATGCCTGGGTCGTAGCCGTTGTCCTTCAGAAGTTGGGTCAACTCGTCTCGAACTATCACTATGTCCTGCGTGTCGAGCAGCGACCCGGCCAGCGCCATCTTGAAGTGGCCGTTCTCGCCGGACCGATAGCTGTACTGCCGCGACGCGATGTAAACGCGAGTGGACAGGCCGGTGCCGGTGTCGAACAGACCGCAGTGCTGATCGAGGTACATGGTGGGCATACACGGTGCCTCGAACTGCACCTGCGCCGATTCCATCGCCTCCCGAAAGGCGATGAACAGCGCCGCCACCTTGCACTGTGCGAGCGTCTTCAGGGAGTTGTCGTGGTGCACCACGTACTTCTTGATGTTTGCGTTCCGATAGTCGTTAGATTCGTGACCCCGCCATTCGCCACGGGACCAGGGCGGGCGATAGACGTACATCCAGCGCAGGGTGTCATCGCCGCCGAGGACGCGCCCACCCTTCTTCCTCTTGATCGCCCTGCCTCGAACCCGGATGTTGTAGGCGAGCGGCTCATCGGTGATCTTGGCGTTGATCCCCTGGAGCGTCTGTTCCTCGTGCACCATCTCGACGGCATCGCGTACCCCGCCGCCTGACCGCATCGCGTTCGTCTGACGCCACACCGCGATACCCATCGACATCTCCTCCTCGGGGGAGGTCAGCGTTCCTTCATCGAAGTTCTCGCGCGGGCGCATGTGGAACGCGTAGCCAACTTGATCGCTCGCAGCGTTGATGATGTCGATCAGGAAGTTGCCCCGGTTCCACGTGGACTTCTCGCGAAGACGCACTCCGGTCGTCTCAACATCCCATTCATTGATCCCCGACCACTGGAACACCGTCCGGACCACATCAGCAAGATCATCGACGAGTATCCACTTGTTCTTCCTCGCCTCTGCCGTCAGCCGCCGTCGAATCCCCTTGAACTCGACTGCCCCCGCATGGAAGGCACGCCCTGGCGAACGGTACGCCCTACCACGATCCAGGTTGTCGAAGTAGATGCGAATCTTCGAGTCGTCCCCGAGGTCATACCCGTAGTCGGGGAGTCCGTATTGTGTCCCCTTGCCCTTGATGTCGTCGATCTTCTTGACGTAGGGGATGTTTGTGCCAGGAACAGTCCCCAATCCTTCATCGATCCATTCCCCGTCCTTGTACTTCGTGTTGTAGAAGTGCTTACGTGCGCCGTGCTTACCGGGCGCGTTCTTGTCCTTCGCCTTGATCGCGACGTATCCAGTGAGATCGGGGAAACGCGGCTTGAACCGAAATGACTCATACCGCCCATGTGGAAGCGCGATCTGGAGCCAGGGCAACTCATTCGGGCTGCGTACGTTGTAATCCCCCGACACCCACGATGTCGAATCCTTATCGTCGAGAACAAACCGCGGCGGATGCCAGGGCACTCGGTTCTTCGCCTCGGCCCCGTAGCCCTTGCGCTCCGTCTCATCGGCATCCCGCCGATCGGCGAACGTGATCGGGTCTTTGACGTAGCGCACCTTCGCGTTCAGGAACACGCGCTGATCGGTGACCACCTGCCCGCCATCGCGGCATGTCAACGTGATCCGGTCGGGCCGACTGGTCATGTCGATGTCGTTGACCAGGCCCTCGAAGATCGGGATCGCCGCGTCACCGTAACCGGCAACGATGATGATCTGGGTGCTCTTGTCGGAGAGCACGTCATACCACTCGTTCTGTGCTGCGATTGGAGGCAGTCCGCCCCTCGGGTCGGTGCCACGGAACGGTGAGTAGTAGCCGCGCTCGATCAGGTGGTAGACACCCGCGACGCCGCTCTGCTCGATCATCGCCACGTTATCGATCTCGATCACGCAGTTCCCGACGCCGTTCTGGTTGAAATCCTGATCGCCCTCGACGCTGAGCACGTTCGGGAGCGCAACCCAATCCGACTTCGGATACCAACGCCCCTGCCAGATTTTGTTGCCGCCCTGCCAGTTGGGGATATGTGCGTAGATGTCGTCTTGCGGGACGCGATGCAACTCGCGTCCGAGAACGACCGACCGCACATATCCCCGCATCGTCGGCTTGGCGACGCCCACGTGCTCACCTGACTTCCACCGCTGGCGGATGGTCTTGACTGTCGCCGCATCGTGCGCCACTACGGCGTCACGCCCTCCCAGGTGCCCGCCCGGATGCGGATGACTTCCATCGACATCTTGTAGCGCCAGAACCAGTACGGCGCGTTCGCGAAGTCACGCGGGTTACGGATCGTCTTGTGCCGCGTTGGCAGGAACTCGCTGATGATGACCTCGTACTCGTCACCAGCAAAGTCGCGGAAGTAGATCGTCTGCGACTCGCAGAGCTTCCACCACGCCTTCATCTCCTCGAACTGAGCTTGCGTCAGGATGCTTCCGTTGACCCGAATGATGAGCGGCGAATCGTCGGACTGCTGCTTCACGAACCCGTTGTTCGCGGTCGTCGCCCCCTGCTCGATGTTGCGCTTCTTCCCGAACTCCTCCTCGTCAGAGTGGTTGATCGCCCACGGATAGTCGGGACGGCTGCCAGCGGGATCGATGAAGACGTTGCGCATTAGGTCAGCCCTGCCGATCGGAGCGCGGCCCTGCCGCTTTGACCCAGCGCATCGCTCACCCTCTGTGCGACGCTGGCCGGGTTGCCAGCACCGTTGACATTGATGACCGCCGAGTTGTTGACCTGGACGTTGGACTGCTGATTCAGTCCACCTTGCATCGCCCTCCTGATCTCGTAGATCGTCGGGAGCTTGATGTTCCCGACCGCGAGATCGAAGCCGTCCTCGCCTTCGAGTTCCTCGCGCAGACCATATATCCGGCGCCGCAAGTCCCGACGCATGTCGCGAGTTAGCGTGAGCGTGTTCAGGAGGCGTTCGTAGGCGCTGATCTGCTGCTGGAGGGTGAGCTTGCCAATGTCGGCCTGGAACTCGATGTCCTCGACCTCGCGACTGAAGATTGCCTCGCGCCGTGATGTCCGGGCGCGGATGAGCGACGCACGCGCCTCCAGCGTCTCCTGCCGCGTGTCGGCGTGACGCAGGGCGTAGAGGGCGTCGCGCGCCGCGAGAGCGGCGATCCGAACCTCGTTGCCGGATGCCTCGGCGCGGGCGCGGAGGATGTCCAACTGCGCCGTGTGAATCCCCTCGGCCCGCTCCTCGATCGCCTGCCGAAGCTGTGATTCGGCCTGGAGCACGGACACGTAGGCCCGCATCACTTCCTCCTGATCGCGGCCCTGGGCGACGACAAGGCTGTGCACGTTGCGCGCGTTTCTGAGCGTCTGCTGCGCAACCGCCACCGTCCTCTCCGGGTCGATCCGCGCGAGCGCGATCTCGCCGCTCGCTTCGACCAGGCTCCGCGCGCGGTCATTCGCCGCAAGTGCCAACGCCCGTTCGGACTCCGCGACAGTTGCGATCGCGTCCCTGACCTGGCTGCGCGATCCACCCCGACGCCGCAGTGTCTCCAGCTTCCTGCGGGCTGCCCAAAGGGCCGTCTGCTCCGAGAGCAGCGGCGCGTAAAGCGGTGCGTCCGCCTCGCGCATCCTGGCGGCGATGTCGATGACCTCCAGCGCCCGATCGCGGATCGCCTGGTCCCGTGCGAACTCTGCCTCGTTGAGCGCCGCGAGAGCGCCGAGGATTTCCTCGCGCGGGCGCCCCTGGCGTCGCAGGAGGGAAAGCTCCTTGCGAGCGTTCTCGATCTCCTGGCGGCTTCTGGCAACCGCGTTCTCGGGGTTGATCTCGCTGATCGCAAGCTGCCCACGGGCCTGAAGCAGCGCCTTCGCCCGCTCGTTCTGGGCCTCGACGACCGCGCGCTCCGCCTGTGCGACCTCTACCTCGGCATCGCCAATCGCCTCCTGCTCGCCCTTCTCGCGTTCGAGCGCACGGAGCACCTGCCGAGCCGTGTCCGCAGCGCGTCTCGCCTCCCCCACCGGGTCGTATAGCGGCCCCTCCGCCGCACGAAGCTCCGCCCGCTGCTTTATCTGCTCGGCTGTGCGCTGAGCACCTTCACCGAGAGAGCCGCGAAGCTCGTCTGCCAGAGCGCGCGGGTCATCGACGAATGGAGACTCCCAGGCGGACTCGACCAGGGCATCCATCATCCGTTCGCCCTCGCGGTAAGACAGGAGCTTCTTGTCGATGCGGCGCCTGATGTCGGTCGCCATGTCCTGATAAACCTCGGGGAACGTCCCCTCCGCTAGCGTCCCGCGTTCCTCCTCTGAAAGAGCACGCCCCTGGCCCGTTCGCTCGACCGCGACACGGAACGTTGCGATCTTCGCTCGCTGGCGATCGACCTCCTCGATGATCTCTTGCTGTGTCTCGCGGTTACCGTCCACGATGCCCGCGATGTCGTCGAGGAGGTTCTCGTTCGCGATCTGATCGACGACGCCCTGGTATGCACTGTCGATGTCCTCGGCTGACGTTGCACTCTGGATTGTCTCCAGGGCACGGGTCAACTCCACCTGTTGCCCGCGTGACTGCGCTATCGCACCCGCCAGCGCACCGACGCCGATCAGCACCGCGTCCAGCGGTCCGAGCATCCCGACCATTCCACGCGCCGACTGCATCATCCGTGAACCGGCGCCACGCATCCGCGCGACCGCACCCCGGAACGACAGTTGTCGGAACCCGGCCGCTACACGGGTCGCTGCCGTACGAACACCCGCTGCGGCCGTCCGCATCGTTCCGAGCGCAGGGCCGTACTGCTGGAGGTTGGTCCGGAACTGCGACTGCGCCTGGGCCGCGTCGATGTAAGCGAGCACATCGCGTGGCCTTCCGGTCGGCGGCGTCCGCCACGGTGCCCTCGCCCGCGTCGGCGTCGCCCGAAGCTCGGCATCCCGGCTCACCGTCCGCTCGCGCTCGCGGGCGATGACGGCCTCCTGAAGCCGAGCATCCCTGATCCGCTGGTCTGCGGAAACAATGTCCTCGTGACTGGAGATCGAGTCGCGCGTGACCCGCGCCGCCTCGCCTGCACTTCCCGCTTGCTTCTTCGCCTCGGCGAGAACGCGCTCCGTCTCGATCGTCTTCGCGATCTCCGCGCGTGTTACCGCATTCGACGCACCGATCAGTTGCTCGGAGAGTTCTGTCCGGCGCACTGCAATGGCTTCGCGCTCGTCGTTGATCGGATTGCGCGGGTTCTGGAAGGCACGACCAGCGGCGCCCGGAAGGGTGGACCCCATGTTGAACCGACGCATGAGACGGAACACGGCGTACAACTGCGCGGCGATTGTGAGTGCATGCCGCAGCGGTTCTGGCAGGAGGTTGAAGACCTCCAAGATGAAGTTGACCGCTTGGAGCATGTCCCCGAGGGCCTGGATGCCGAGGAGCAGAAGGTCGAGGAAGCCGGAGGAGGCCAGGTTCGACCCCAGAATCCCCAACTGAGTGCCGATCCTGACGAGGATTTCACTGGCGTTCTCCAGTGTGGTTTCGAGTTCCTTCTGCCAGTCGGCCTCGCCCGCCCCTTCGTAACGCCCGAGTGCCTGCTCGCGGATTTCGCCCTGACGCAGCGCGGGCAGGAACACGCGCGGCCCGTAGAAGGAGCCACCGAGCGACTGCGAGAGCTTGATGAGTTCCTGACGATCCAGGCTGGGCGCAACCTCGAACGCCTTTTCAAGAATCTCGTCGAGTTCCATGTTCTCGACATCGATGCCGTATTGCTTCAGGTCTTCCTTGTTCTGGTTGAGGAAGTTCGACATGCGCTGCACGGCCGTACCGATGACCTCACCCGACTGACCGGAGCCGCGCCTCGCCGCAGTGAAGAACGCCAGCACGGCCTCGGTGGACCCACCGAGGGTGGAGGCCGTACCCGCCGCCTTCGCCATCCCCGAGGTTGTGTCCTGAATGTTCAGACCAAACTCGTTCTGCGCGGTGTTGATCTGCCCGAAGACATCGGACATCTGATCGGCTTCGAGGTTGAAGCCCTGGGTGATCGAAGTCAGGTAGCGCGCGGACGTGGCGACATCGAGTTCGCCGACCTTGACCCCCGCGAGAACGATCCGCGCGGCTTCAAGGCTCTGGGCCTGGTCGTTGAAGACCTTGCCCATCTCGTACTGTGCGGCGGCGACCTGTTCGATCGGCAGGTTGAACTCGTTGGCAAGATCGCGGAAGCCCTGTTGAGCCTTGTCGGTGTCCACCCCCGCGATGACGCGGCGCAACTGGTTCACGCCGGTCGCGGCGTCGATCGCGCCGCCACCGACAGCCCCTAGCGTCCCGAGCAGGGCGAAGATGGCTCCGCCCGCCGCGAGCCAACCGCCGAACTTCCCTGCGGTCACCACCAACTGCGAGCCGAGTTCGCGCAGGCCAACGTTGCCTCGGGCAAGCTGCTGGATGAACTCCGACGACAGAGCACCGTGGCGCTCCATCTGGGCGTTCAGGACCGAGTGCGCCGTCGCCGCGCGCGTCATCCCCGCCGAGTAGGCGGTCATCTGCTGGGGCGGCGGGATTCCGCCTCCGCCGGGAGGAGCTACTGCGCCAGCGCCGTACTGCGACCGACTCAGCGCCGCGAGTGCCGCGCCCTGGGTCGCCGCGTACGGCGCGGCGCCTGCCCCGATGGCTCGCGTACGCGCCATCTGCGCGTACTGCTCCTGCATCGCCGCGAGATTCGTCGGGCCACCCGGAGCGGCGCCAGCGCGACCCCAGGCAAACGGGCCGTAGCGACGCAGCCCCTCCATAGGCCGCAACGCCCGTTCGGCGCTAACGGCCAGCCGGTCCATCTGCCGGGCCTGCCCGGCGATATTCGCCTCAGCGGCCTGGCCGGTTACCCGCGCCGCCGCGCCGCCGCGCTGGATGATCGTCTCCGCCTGTGCGATCGTCCGCGAGGTCGCTGAACGGGCGCGGTCGGCAAGCCGTCTACGCGCTTGCTCATCGGTCGCGGTCTGCTGCGTCGCCTGCTGGGTGACCGAGCGCAGCCTCGCGGCGTCCGCCTTCAGCTTCTCCGCTTCTCTCGCGAGTTGCTCGAACCCGCCACCTGTGAAGTCAGCCCCCAACGATCAGCCCCTTCGCCGCCTGGTTCTCCACCGGGTCTTCGATCGGGCCGGGGCCGTCATCCTTGCCGCCATACTTCGCCTTGCGGTCGGCCTTGACCCGCTCGAAGTGGGCGGATAGCTCCTCCTCGTTGAACCAGATCGAACGCGGCGGCTGCTCCCCGTCTTCGAGATGCTCCTCCCACGAGAGGAACTGCAACCCCATCTGGATCGCGTCGAACAGGTGGTACGGACAGTCACGGATGTCGTCGATGCCGTCAGGCAGCAGCGTCTCAATCCCGCCGAAGTCGCGGGCAATGCGAACCGTCGAGAGCCACTCATCGCTCGCAACGATCAGCCTTTTCCCAACGCCCCTACGGTCATCGTTTTGCCGAACTCACCGTCGAGGTTGGTGAACACCTGATCGAGAACCTGGATGACCTCGGGTGCCGCCGACTTCAGGTGATCGACCGACCTGAACATCCGCTGTTGCGGCGCGTCCACCTGCTTCGGCACCTGCGTCTTCATCGTCCCGATGTACTGCTCCCAGACCGTGTAGGTCTGCATGTACACGGCCTGCGCCTCCTTCTGGATGCGCTGCTCGCGGACCATCTGGCGCAGTTCGTCGAGCGGACGATCCTGAAGGCTCTGGCGCACCGCGCCCTGCCGATCCTCCTTGACCCGGCGCTCGACCTCCTCGTTGAAGGCCGCAACATGAGACTTCAGTTCGGAGTACTCCTCGTCGGGCCGATCCTCGGGGTCCATGTCGTCGAGCACCCGAAGCCGCTCGCGGTCCTCCTCGATCGACGCCCACTTCGGCGGGTCGTCGTCCTCGGCCTCCTCGGACTGCATCTCCTGCACGACCTCGAAGTAGTCCTTCATATAGTCCTTGAAGACGATCTCCTCGATGTACGAGTTGCGCGCCGCGTCCGCGTCCATGCTGTACTCGATCTCCTCGAACTGGCCGTCGATCACCGCGCTCGCGTCGCTGTCCGCGTCGCGGTACTGGCGGATGCGCCGTGCCTTCGCGGCCAGGGCCTTGTCACGGATCGACTGGTGCTGGAACTGGTTGGGGAGGCGGCACCACGCGTGGAAGTGCATGGTGTTCGTGCACTCACCTGTCTCGGCGTCATCGCATGCCTCGGCGCCGGGTCCAACGTGAACCCACTCGCTGAAGCGAAACAACTCCTGCGGGTTCCGGCTCTCTGCCGGTGACTGCTCCGGCTTGCGCTCCGGCTCCTCCGCCGGTTCCTCGGTCGTCTCGGGTGGTGCTGTCTCGGATGCTTCCACTGTGTCCTCCTGCTAGTTACCTTTTGCTCGTGAAAGAAGCGGCCCGGAAGCCGCTTCGCCGTACTGGTTGCCTGGGCCTGTTACATGCCTGCCCCACCGGGGCGCCGAGTCCATCGTTCGCCCGGCACATCACCGGGCTATGTCACTACGCGCGGTTAGGCGGGGACGCCCTTGACCGCCTTGAACGAGCCATCATTCGACTCGAAGTTGAACACGAAGTCGGTGGCCGCGTTCACCCGCGCCGGGGTGCCGGGCGGCTGGAACTTGGCGTCGTCCACCCACAGCGTCTTCAGGATCGTGCCGGGCGACTTCGGGTTCTCGATCCTGATCTGGAGATCGATGGTGTTCTCGTTGAACCACCCGTAGATTTCGTCGCGAGCGACCCCGGTGATGGTTTCGAGCAGATCGAAGAAACGGTCGCGGTCACGGCTGCGAACCGTGAGCGAGCCACGCGCATCGGTTCCGTTGACGACGCGCCCGGTCGTCTCCTCGGTGCCAAGCTCCCGCTCGGCCTCGCCATCGACGGTGCCCTCCAGTTCGGCGCTCTGGATCGACCCGATCTTGGTGTCGTCGATATAGACGTGGATGTTCCGGCCACGGACGGCGCCCGGCGTGACGTTGACCGAGGCATGCACCGACTGCGGGTACGCGCGCGCAGCGCTCGTGAAGTAGGCCAGGCGGATGTCCGCTCCGCTCTCCGGTGCCTCGTTGAAGGTGACCGTCGCCGCCGAGCCGGGGGCAACGGCACCGCCCGACACCGTGTAGTCCACGTCCTCGACCATGAGGGTGCCATCCACGATCACGCCGAACACGGAACGGAAGTCGGAGCCGCCAGAGCCGCCCCTGCGGTAGTTGACGGCGGGATCGGACGTGGTGAACTCGTCCTCGGCGCCATCACCCGTGAAGTACTCCTCGACCGGCGCGTGCTCACCGTAGAAGAACGATCCACCGGCAAGCTCGACCTCCTGGGTCGCGTTGTCGGTGACACCGAAGCGGTAGCGGATACGCGTCGGGTAGTAGCCGGGGACCAGATGCCCCGCCTCGACAGTGCCAGCGGAGCCGGTGGTCGGGTCTTTCCAGGGTGAGGGGACGTTGACGCAACGGCCCACCATGTCGAGCCAGTCGTACGCCGTCCCGGCGGGATCGGAGGCACCGGGCGCCGACGCCGATGCCGAGCCACCCGTGGCGCCCGTGAGAAATGCCTCGACCGAGGTCGAGACATCGAGGCTCTCCATCGTGAAGGTGAAATCCGGCTCGCCGGGAACCTTGTCCACGACCTCGCGGTTGCCGACCTCGCGGATCGTCTCCATCGGCAGGCGCACGTCTCCCAGGCCCGCCGACTGAATGCGGTCGATGACGTTCTGACCGCCGACGTGAAGAATCGAACCCGCATGGACCGACACGATCTATACCTCCGCGTTCGCGATTCGGCTCACGGCGGACTGAGTGATGCCGAAGCGAGCACCGATGGCGCTCTGCGGCAACTCACCAGCGCGTGCGAGCGCCTGGACTTCTGCCCGTTGGGTGACGGGCAGACGCTTCGCGCCTGTACCGACACCGCCAACGATCTTGCAGACGAGCGACTTGCTGATGCCGAATCGCTCGCCAAGTTCCTGCATGGAGACACCGCCGCCTGCATAGAGCCGGACGATCTCCGCCTCCTCGTCCACCGTGAGGGAGTTCGTCCCACGCCGCTTGCGCTGCATGTCCGCCGCGTTATCGGCAGGCGTGCCGAGGAAAAGATGATGCGGGTTGACGCACGTCCGTACGTCGCAGGTGTGGCAGACGAATAGCCCGTCCCGATCGCCCTCGAAGACCTCCCACGCGACGATGTGGGCGCCCACCATGCCACGGCCAGGAACGGAGATCAAGCCGTAACCGTCCTTGCTCGGGGTGCCGGTCCAGAGCCAGCAGCCCGAGGGCGTGGTGTAGTGGATGCGGTCGAGAAAGCGGCTCTCGGTCGCGGCGTCGATCAACGCGACCTCCGTGGTCTGCTCTGGGCGGCACCGTCCGCAAACAGACGATCGCGCACGTCCTGCGCGGCTGCGTTGATGACGGTGTTCGAGTCCATGTTCATTACGTCGCAGGCATCTACCGCGAGCGCATTGACCTTGCGACGGACCTCGGACTTGAACTTCTGTGCTGCCTGTTCGGGTACGTGCGGCTCGATCGACTTCTCGAACAACTCCAGCAGTTGCGCCATGTAGCGGCCCTTCCGCTGGTGTACCCAGCCTTGTCTATCGACTGTCATGCGCCCGTGATCGCCAGTTGCCTGTGCTCTGCCTAATATACGACGCCCGTCAGACCTTCGGACGACTACCGCAACCTGAAGGCGCCAGGCAGGCTCGCCGCGCTGCCCGGACGGAACCGCGCCAGCCGCGCGAAGCCGCCCACGGTCCGTGAGTAGCGAGTCCCGGCCAGATCGCCAGCGGTCGCCACGCGGACGGCGCGGACCTGAGCGACAGCCGCCTTCTCGACCGTTCGCCACGTCCGATAGCGAAACGCGAGCGCATCGAGAGTCGATTCCGTGAGAAACGCCTTGCCCTGGATCGGGTTCTTGACCGTCATCTTCGGCCCTCTGCTCGGCCTGAAGATCGCGTGATGGCGGGTCTGAGACGGATCGGGAACATGCGGCCCGCCAGGCTCGTAGAAGAACCCCCTTAGCTGGGTGCCGACAAGGTGGGGCGAGCCGAACTCCTGCGCCTTCCAGTACGGGAACTGGTCGAGCAGGGAGATGTCGCCGATGCCCACGGCGCCCCATGAGCCTCCGACGCCAGCCCCGCGGATCGCACGCGCCACGATTGCATCCCGCAGGTGATCGGGCTTCGGCGTCGTCGGACGGATGATCCGCCGCTCCAGCAGCGACTTCGCCCGCTCCTCCGCGAAATCCGCCGTCGCCACGCCAGAAGCATGAACTGCCGTTTCAAGTTCTGCCACGATGACGGCGATCGCGGCAGCCTGATCCCGGCCACGCCCGCCGGGGTAGGTCAGATAGATGCGCTGCGCTTCGAGCATCGACCGCACCGCGCGGACCAGGTTGATCGACGGGCCGAGGACCGTGAAGTACTGGTTGCCATCAGGCGCCTGCTCGAACTGGTGGCCGAGTCCACCTGTCGCGATCCCCCGGCCGCTGTCTACGAGGAACGGCATCTACGAGAGACGAGCATGGTATTCGTCCTCAACCCGGACCCGCGTGACCCAGATGTGTCGTTGCCACGGCGCCGGGTCTTGCACGATGACGCGGTTGGCGCTGACGCCAACGAGAACGAGTTGGTCGATCGTCGGCCAGTCCGGTGCGCTGGCGGCATCCGCGATGTCGAGCAGCGGGATAAGCCCGTCATGCTCAACCGCGAACTTGATCGCCTGCGCGATGTTCTTCCCCCACACCGAGGAGAGGCCGATCACGAAGAACTCGAACGTGTACTGGCGACGGATCAGATCGCTCCCTAGCTCGGCCTGTCGGCCATCATCGTCGAAGTCGAAACCGCTGGCGACGAAGTTCTTGTTGAGCGCGTCCTGCCCGTCGAACATGTTGTCGTCGAAGCTGTCGAGGAACTCGATCTGCTCCTCCGGGTAGCCCTTGACATCGAACAACTGGCGTCGCGCGTACGTCTGCACGCTCTGCTCAACGTAGTCTTCCCTCGTTATAGCCACGTCAGTCTCACTTCTTCCTCGCGAAGATCAGCTTGCGGTGCTCCACGTTGTCGATCTCGGAGCCGTCATCGTCGCTGATCTCGTACCGCTCGCCATTCCACTCAACTTCCGTTGCGTCTTCGACCTCAGCGTACTCGTCGGGGTCGGCGTCAAGGACGATGTGGCCCTCCTCGAACCAGCCGACCGCGTTCGCCACCGCGTCGTCCTCACGTGACGCGGCGAGCGCTCGGGTGTACACGCCGACGCGCAGGGACGCCGACCCCCAGGCGGAGCCGCTCTCGGGGGCAGCGGGATCGAACGGCTTGCCCGTCTCTGGATCGATCGCGGTTCCAGGCGGGTATGTGCCATCGGTCCGAGTGAAGAAGGGGACATCCGACCCCATCTCCGCCCGCATCCGAACGGCGGCGTCGCGGAACCCGGCGAGGTCAGGCGACGGCGGCACGGAGTTCCTCCGCAGCCCCGTTCCGCCCGCTAAGCATGGCGATCTCGGGTGCGCTCACACCGAGGCAGGCCAAGATGTTGTCGTAGGCCGCGACCCAACGCTCCTCGTATGGGACGCCCCACTGCTCGGATTTCGCGTATTCCCGACGCTGGTTTGCCGCGATCTCCAAGCAGTCCGGCTCCATACAGCCCTCCTCCAGATGCCGCCACCATTCGAGCCACGCCACGTGCGACTCGCGTGCTTCGATAGCGTCCTCGATCGCTTTGGTGCGGTCGCCCGACATCAACCGAACCCTCGTGGATCGAGTTGCTGCCCTGATGAGACGCCGCCGCTCACGTACGGCTCGACCAAGGCGGAAACGCGCGCGTCGCGGACCTCGATGAAGCTGTACCACGCCTCCATCGACGCGCCCGCCGCCTCGATCGCGGCCAGCGCCCGGTCGCGGTCCGCACGCAGCCCCTTCAGCCGCTCCGAGAGCACCTGCGCAGAGATCGTGTAGCTCCACTCCTGACCCTCGTTGCGGATCGTCTCGGACTGCTTCGTGCCGACCAGGGTCATGTAGACGTGATCGAGCGCCGCCTGGATTGCGACCAGCGATGCCTCCGGCTCGGTCAGTTCCTCGGACGTGCGCCAGGCGACCGGCGCCATGTACTCCGCGTCGCGCTCGACGACCTCCAGTTCCTTGCCGAAGAAGCTGCCGGTGTAGAGCAGAAGGCTGGCGATCGCATCGGCCACCGCCGCGTTCATCGTCTCGTCGCCGTAGGTGTCGTCAGAGAAGCCGCTGCCGCCGACCGACAGGCCCTCCAACGCCCGCCGCGTCCTCGGGATGAGGACGCGCGTATCTCTCAGGTCGGTGACGGGCGGCATGGCCTATCCGTTCCGAGACGTTTCCCCCGGATCAGGCCGCGTCGGGACCGGCTCCTCGACCTCCTCGAACTCGCCGAGGCTGCCCTTGACGGCTTCGCTGGCCGAGTCCGGGGCGACTGCCGCCGCGCTGCGCCCGCACTCGATCGCATTCGCGAACCAGCCCATCATCGTGTCCTCGTCGTCGGCGATGTCCACGTCATCCTCGGCGCGGCGCTGGACACGCGTCTCAGCGAATGCCTCCGCCCATTGGCGGGCGTCGGTGGTTTCGAGTCGCGGGTCGATCACTCCTCGGCCTCCGGGGTGCCGACCTCCTCGGCCGCGGCGCGCTCGCCCTCGGCGTCTCCGGCTGCCTGCGGCTTCGTGCCCGTCTCCTCGGGAGCCGCGACTTCCGTCGCCCCTTCACCCTCGGACTTGGCCGGAGGACGGCTCCTGCGCGGCTGAACGCCCGTCTCCGCCTGCTTGACGGCTTCGGCCTGGCGAGCCTTCTCGGCCTCCAAGCGGTCCGCCTCAGCGCGCTTACGCTCCTCCGCCGCCTTCAGCGCCTCCGGGTCTGACTCCGGCTGCTCGACACCCTCGGCGAGCATCGACGGATCGCCGATCGGGCGCCGGTTGGCAAGCTGCTTCGCGGGGGTCGTGAGCACGAGGGAGCCGTTCTCGAACGGGTTGTTCTTCGCCTGCTTCGGCGCGTTGGCCGTGAGAATCTGCTCCTCGGCGTTGAGGAAGATTTCCTCGTCGGGCCGCGCGGACATGGCCTTCTCCTGGCCGTTCTCGATGACGATGAAGCCGATGTGCCCACCGGACTTGTTGGTGAACCCGCTCTTGACAAGACTGCTCGGGATTGTCGCCGCTTCCATCCTGATCCTCCTGTTGCTCGTGATTGCCGGTTGCTTGGTATGAGGGCGACTCTAAAGCCGCCCTCGGATGACGCGGACTCTCACGGCTTCCTCCGCGAGAACGATGCGCCGTCTCTCCTAATCTACGACGCTCGTTCGAGATACGTCGCCGCTGCGCGCAATCTCGCTGGGTCATCGGCGAATCTCCCGAGGCCGTTGTTGCACGAGGAGCACAAGAGGCCACGCACTTTTCCGGTGTCATGACAGTGATCGACATGCGGTTGATCCATCGGTCGTTCGCAGATTGCACATCGGCCCTGTTGAGCCTCCAGCATCGCCTGATGCTCCTCCCACGTAAGGTCAATGCCACGGCGCTTCCATTGATGGCGCTTCCTGACGGGTGTCAGACTGTCCTTTCGCACGGCGACGCGGCATCTGAACCGCTGGTTCTCGCGCAACTTTGAGGCTCTGACCACAGTGGCGCCCGGTCCGCATTGTGAGCAGGTGCCGGTCATCGTCTCCGTGTCAATGTCACTGAGGACATGGTAGGTCGCAGCCTTGCCCTTGTTCTTCTTCTCCGCCCACCACCCCTCAGAACACGCAAGAGAACAGAACCGACGCTGCCCCCTCCTCAGCCCCTTCCCACACTGGACGCAGATTGTGCTCCGCTCATAGTTCTTGCGCGGACCTCGGCGCTTGATCGGGCCAGTCGCCTTGCGATGCTTCGCGTTCAGGAAGAACGTGCGGCACTCACGCGAGCAGTACTTCTGGCGGTGAGAACTAGGGACGAACGGCTTGCGACACTCGGGGCACCTGCGCTTCTCCATCCAGGGAGCCTAGCAGACACTCCTATATGTCACACCAATACTATCCGACCCACTCGGCCTCGGTCTGCTCCATACAATAGCATTCCGGCGTCTCTCGCTGTCTCCCACCGTCCGAAGAAGCTCGGCAGCCGCAACTGCTGCACCTTCGCCTGCGGGCCGTAGTAGGTGAGCCGACCCGCGTTGCGACCGACGATCCAGAGTTCGTCGTCGGGCAGGACGAAGTTCCCGAGGAAGTTCTCGAAGTTCTCGACCTCGACGAACCGATGGCCCTTGTACTGCCCAATGCGCCCGGTGCGGAACACCTGCTCCGCCACGTTGTCGCCGAACTCCAGGCCGATCCCGGCCAGGTGCGTCATCGCGACATCGGTGCCGAAGATCGTG